>Ga0268262_10006654_pt1 | contig 11038 bp, 17 predicted proteins | sample TergutNc150P3_FD_190354 | JGI IMG/M metagenome (GOLD analysis project Ga0268262, IMG submission 190354) | Nasutitermes corniger P3 segment gut microbial community from laboratory colony in Florida, USA - Nc150 P3 (SPAdes) (version 2) | ecosystem: Host-associated > Arthropoda: Insects >...
GTTAACCCGGCAAGAGGGAGGATAATAAACCATATCCACATAATGTACCCCTTACCGAAGATAATTTCAAAATCATCGTAAGAATACACTAAATTTATGTGAGGTGTCAAGGGAAAAAACAGAAAAATTTCGAAAAAACCCGAAAACTTGCTTAAAACGCGAATTTCGCCCAAAAAACCCTCAAAAATGGGGGTGTTTTTGCGCTTGCTTTGTGAGTGTGGGGGAAGGGGACGGACAAAAATCTATCAATCTTGCCTAATATCGCTTTTTATACTTTCCATGGCTTTGATAAGGTGTTTTTCAGTTATGCTGTCAAATTTATTTAATACGTCATCATCATATATTTTCTCGTTATCGTTACAAAAAAGGCGAGCCACCGAGATTTCAAGATTACTGGACAATTTTTCAAGGAGATCGGCGGATACAAAAGTGAGCCCTCTTTCTATTTTGCTTAAATGCATAACCGAAATATCCACCTTTTCCGACAGTTGTTCCTGTGATAAATGCTGTTTTTTTCGATAATGCTTCAAATTCAGCCCAAAAGCCGTTTTTACGTCCATATTACCAATTTTAAAACCCTTTTACCCCGAAACAATAGCATTAAAGGCTTATATTAAGGTCAATTTTACAAAAACTAGTAATATTATGGTTATTTTTTGTTGACAACCAAGCCTATAATGGTAAATAATAAGCCTGTAAGGGTGTTTATTTTTGTTTAATGTATTAGGGGAATCATGCAAAAAAATAAAATGATTTACGGATTATTATCAATTTTGACTCTTATTTTAGGTTTTTGTATATATCTTTTATTCAGAGACATAAATAACATGGTATTTTTTAATTGGATACCAAAAACTAATTTTACTAAAACAATGTTAATACAGTTACCCTCTGCACTTTCATCAAATATAATAAAATATAATTTTCCAGATATGTTTTGGTTTTTATCTGGAATACTGTTTTTTAGATATATTTGGTTTTTTAATATAAAAATTCAAAAAATTTACATAATATCTTTTTATGGATTTGGACTTGTTTTGGAAATAAGTCAACTGTCAAAAAAAATTTTCGGAACATTTGATTTGTTGGACTTATTATTTATGGGTTTAGGCGCTTTCGTTGAAGGCTTATTATTTAATGTTTTTGTAAGAAGGAGAATTGTATGAATAAAAAAATGTTATCGCACATTATTGCGTTAGGGACTTTTGTGATATTTGTTATATTGGGACTTGCTAGTGCTACAATGCCGTCATACACAGAATGGCGAGATGCTCATATTGGTAGCAAATCTACAGCAGAAAATCATACATCTGGCAGAACCGCAGAAAATTGTTTATATAATGGTTGGTATCTCTATAAAAATAAAAGATATAATGAGGCTATAAATGATTTCTCTGAGGCTATATATCTTACTCCAAATCATCCTTTGCCATTTTATCTCCGTGGCGATGCGTATTATGCGATTAATAACTATGACGCAGCAATTTCAGACTATTCCCAAGCGTTACGCCTTTATTCTAATCGACCTATTCCGCCATATCCTTATATAAATTTTATGAACCTCGGGACAGGAAGTACTTCAGGGGCTTTTAGTTATAGTCTTGGAGATGGATCATCTATGGGAAATTTTTCATTTTCTAAAATTCTTTCAAGTCGAGGTTGGGCATATAACTTAAAAGGAGATTATGACTCAGCTGTTGCAGATTATACCGAATGTATACGAATTGACCCCAGTATATCTCTTTATAACAACCGTGGCTTAATTTATCATAATAAAAAGGACTATGACCGTGCTATTTCTGATTTTACTGAGGCAATCAAAGCTGCTACCTACAGGGTTAATATGAACTCCAATTCCAATACACATAATGAATTAAAAAGGTGTTATTACAATCGCGGCTGGTCATATCATAACAAAGGGGATTATGATATGGCTATTGAAGATTATACCCAAGCACTCCGTTTAGTTTCAAATGATGCTGCATTGTTTAACCGTCGTGGACTTTCATTTGAAAAAAAGAAAACCTACTACCAAGCTGTTTCTGATTTTACTCAAGCAGTTCGTTTAGATCCTGTTAACACAGAATACGGTGCTAATCTTGAAAGAGTAAAACAATTACAAGGAAACAGTAGGTAACATAATAATTCTATTATTAAAATAGAATTATTGCGCTTCATTTGAGGTGAGAATTATTGTAACACAATGCACTATTACTTGCCCCTAATATTGTTTACAATTGGAACATTGTGTTATACTTTATTACTCTTTTATTATTTTTAGTTTATATTCATTTGGAATTTGTATCATTGAATAAAAAGTAACATTTTCATGATTATCATTGACTAATTCCTTAAATTCAACTTTTTCAGTTTCAGTAGTTTTTAAGCCAAAAATAACTCCAGCTAATACATTTTTTCTTAGCTTTGCATTTGGATAATTTTTAAATTTAGAGTTTGGCATTATACATCTTATCTCATTTTCATATTCCCATATTTTATTTTTTGTCGATAAAAAATCTTTTAATTGCTCAACAAAATATTTTGTATAAATTGCGTTTATTCTATCCAGTGGTTTTTCAACATATTTTACTTTAAGCATTGGCACAGGATAATCTGCTTCTATATCTGAATCATCAAATAAAAGGCAATTATATCCATCAGCAGAAACAGTTTTATATTCTAAACATATTCCTTTGTGATTATCTGCATAATGTGACCACATTAAAATATTATCATATTCCTCTGAAAAACAAGAAATTGATAAATTCATTATATGTGGATTGTCTTTACAAATATCATTAAAATTATTATGTTTTTCTAATGCTTTCGCATATCCCTTGTAATCTTTAATTCCTAATTCAAAAAACTTTTTACACAACAAGTCATAATCACCTTCAAAAAAGAAATTAATTAATGTATCAAGAGGATCATTAAAATTTAATGGATTTGAAAAATAAATAGTATTGTTTTTTATATTTTTCTCTGTATATTCGTCTAGTTTTCTATATTTATATACCATGATTTCAAATATATATGAATTTATATTATTTGTCTATTATGTCCTTAATTTCCTATGTGCGATTAAGATGTATGCCCAATAAAATACTTGAGGGGTGGCGGGAAAAACAAAATTGACGTGACGACGTAAGTCGGCACGGCGATTTTTTTTCACGCCAGGACCCCAAAGAAAATTTTTAGGCATACATCTTGCTGTTACTTGGGAATAAATTAACAAGTAGGGAAAAATTTCTAATGCCTCAACAACTCCATTGATTTCAAAACCACCTTTTCATCTACAAGTTTTCCGGTAATATATTTATGAATAACACTCGAAATAAGCGTTTGATAGGGAATTCCTTCTTCCGTGGATAATTGTTTGACTTTCTCAATATCGTATGCCGAAATGCGAATGTTGATATTTTTGGTTTTGTTCGCCGCATTTATAATGGTCTCTACCTGAGTTTTTTCCGCATCGGAAAGCGGTACAAACTTTTCCGCATTATCTTCAATGGATTGTTCAAAAGCGTCCAATGTTTTTTTCATTTTTTTCCTCCGTATATTTTGTGGTATTTCCTGCTTGGAAATACTGTTTTTAATACTATGTTTTGGTTGTCATCAATTAAAAAAGGAACAACATAGGTATAATTCTGATAAGGGACGATAAATATTTTCTGCTCTTTCCGTGAGGGGTTTTTCAAAATAGCACAATATTTTTTATCAAGAATTAAAGATGCAAAAACCTCTAACGAAAGTCCTCGATCAGCAAGAAGTTTACGGTTTTTATCGGTGTCCCATATTATCTGCATAATTCATTTTACTACATTGTATACTATTTGTCAATATTCTATTGTATGGAGAGGAGGAAACTATTATATTCCAGCCCTGTATTCATGTAATATATCTACAATTTCTTGAGTTGTAATATCCAATTTTATACGAGTTATATCTTCAAAAAGAGATATTTCATTTTGTCCCATCTCATCAAAGTCGGCAGGAACTTCTATTTTTCCTTTAAGAAATCCTATTCTTTTTTGCACGGTATCTTGCTGTACAAAAGGAACAACTTTATCAATGGGTTTGTCGTCTTTTGCAATAATAAACTCTTCCCCTTTCGCTGCTATCTCTTCTGCGGCGTTGTGTTATTTCCAAGCATCTTCTTTCCAACCAAAAATATTCCTTGTAAATTTGTCGCTATATCTTTTGAGTTGTTTGTAAGTGACGCAAATAAACGTAATAGCTCCGCAAAAAAACGAGAAATAATGATGAAAAAAAAGCCTGTTATCGGACCGCCGAAAATTATAAATATTGATCCGTATGCCGCCATAAAGTCTAATCCAATAAATTGAAACATATAACGAGCTTCTTTTCCTAAGAATATTAACGCTATCAGCCCGACGCCTGCTCCAATAATACCTAACATTGTCCCTATCCATTCACCAAATGTTTGGAATATATCGGAAAAACATATTGTCGCAATAAATTCAGATGAACTTGTATTTAATATTTTTGTCCGTCTGTTCCACCATAATTGAAGACCAATCCAGCATGCAAATGTAATTACCAACCATGAAAAAATAAATGCAAAAGTAAATTTTGCTCCAATACGAAAAGCTCCGTTTTCAATAGCGGTAAAAATAACGCCAAAAGGCAATAATAAATTTATTATTGCCATTATATAATAAACAAAACCAATTACATCTTGAATTCACTGCCCAAATAAACTTTTCTAACCATTTCATTATTCAAAATATCGTCTTTATCGCCTCTGGCAAAAATATTTCCGTCAGCAATGATGAACGCCTCGTTGGTTATTTCCAGCGTATCACGGACATTGTGGTCGGTAATAAGAATGCCTATGCCCTTTTTCGCAAGTTGGCGGATAATTTGTTTTATTTCGAAAACAGCAATCGGGTCGATACCGGCAAAAGGTTCGTCCAAAAGCAGAAACTTAGGCTCTGTTGCAAGAGCTCGGGCGATTTCCGTGCGCCGTCTCTCTCCGCCTGAAAGAGTGTAGCCTAACTGTGTGCGTATGCGCCCGATTCCGAACTCGTCTAAAAGATTTTCAAGTTTTTCTTTTTTTGCGCCGTCTTCAATATCCTGACGGCTTTCCAAAATCGCCCAGATATTTTGCTCAACGGTAAGTTTGCGGAAAATCGAAGCTTCCTGCGGAAGATAGGCGATGCCCATTCTCGCCCGGCGGAACATAGGCATTTGAGTAATATCAATTTCATCCATTGTTACATAACCCATTGTGGGCTGATAAAAACCTACAATCATGTAGAAAATTGTTGTCTTGCCGGCTCCGTTGGGACCAAGAAGCCCGGCAACTTCGCCGTTTTTCATTGAAAAATTAACGCCTTTTACAACCAGTTTTCTTCCGAAACTTTTAAATAAATTTGAAACGCCCAGCGTGTATTCCTGCGGTTTTGAAAGAGTATCTTCTTCCATAACTTCGACGGCGGCCGAGGATTCATTTTCATTGGTATACTCGTTGTTATCTGACATAACTTTAATTCATTATTGTCCCGGAAACAGTTCCTTCCATAGTAACGTCGTCCGTGTCTAAATCCACGCGAATTTTATCCGCGCGGAATTCATCGTTCTTTTTGAATACTACGGGGAAGCCGGAAAGATCGAGTAATTTTTCATTGCGGCGATAAATTGCATATTCGGAACGGCAGACCATTTCATCTTTGAATAAACGCACGGATATTTGTAAAACAGCGACTTCGTTTTTATCGTCGTATTCTAAAAAACGGCCTCTTGCTACAATCTCATTTGCCCTGTCTTCTAACGATGAGTTGCCCTCAAGGCGGGCGATTTTTAATTTGCGGTCGTAATGGAGTTTGTCGGTAATGAATAAAATATTTTTATCTTCTTCGTGTCCCCACACATTGCCGGTGCATAAAATAAATTGATTGTCTTTTCCTTGTATTTCTATTCTGTCGGCTTTTAATAAAAGACTGTCTGAGCGGACTTCTGCGTTTCCTATCAATATTGTTGTTTCTCTGCCCAGCGCTTTTGAGCCTGACATTTTATCCGCTTTGAAAGAAAATCTGTCGGCGCTGAGGTTGTTAACGCTGAACATAAAAATCACTAAACATAAGGCGCGTAAAAAAATATGTTTGTGAAGATTTATTTTTGATAATTTAAAATTAATTTTCATCTATTGTTTCCTGTTCTTCATCATCATCTTGAACGTAGTCACCGCCTACGCCGCCTGAAAATTCAAATGAACGGTCGCGCGCGTTTGCCGTAAGACCTATACCTGTAAAATGTGTGCCATTTTCGCGGTAAATATCAACCGTGTCTTCCGCGCCTGTCGTAAGAATATGCGTTTCATCTTTCCAATCAAGCTTATCTGTTGCCAAAATAATATCTTCAGATTCAACTTCAATTCTTACGCCGTTTGTCATTGTAATATCGCCTGAATTAATTTCCAGCACAGCGTTTCCCGCTCCGCCTTGTGTGTTTACTTCCTGCCCTTTATCGCCTAATTGTTCAAACGTAAAATTTTCCAGTTTCATAACGCCTTGTTTCTCGTAACGTTCCGCCCGCTCCGCCTGAACTCTCGCTATCGGATCCGCCGATCTTACTCGTATGTATTCTACATTCAACATAACCAAGTCCGGCAGTTCTCTTTGCGAATCTTCAGTTTCGCCGTAATCGAAAGTACAGGACATCGCTATGAGAAAAAATAAAATGCTGAGCGCCCCAAGTAAGCGGTTTATTTTCTTTTTCATTTGTTCTTTTTAACCGCCGCTATAAAATCCCTGAACAGCGGAGCCGCCGCTGTCGGCTTGGATTTAAATTCGGGATGGAATTGAACGGCGACGCCCCACGGGTGATCCGGCCATTCAACGCTTTCAACCAGAGAGCCGTCGGAATTAAAAGCCGCAAGTTTAAGACCTGTCTTTGTCATTTCCTCGCGGTACTGGTTTGTAAATTCGTAGCGGTGGCGGTGGCGTTCCATTATTCGCTTTTCGCCGTATGCCGCTAAAATATGAGTGCCGTTTTCGCAGACAGTTTCCATTGCGCCAAGACGCATTGTTCCGCCGTAATTTTTTACATTGACTTGTTCTTCAAGGAGACTTACAACAGGGTGTTTCGAATCGCGGTTGAATTCGGTTGAATCGGCGTCAGCCCAGTTCAGCACATTGCGTCCCCAGTCGATTATCATTATGTGCATACCAAGACAAATCCCTAAGTACGGCACTTTATTTGTTCTTGCCCAAGCCGCCGCTCTTACCATGCCGCCGATACCTCGTTCGCCGAAACCGCCGGGAACCAAAATGCCGTCAACCTGAAACATACAGTTTTTTGCTGAATCGCCTTTTCCCAAGATTGAGTTTGTGTTTTCAGTTTCTTCAAGCTTTTGTGAATCGATTTTTACCAGTTCCATTTCTACGCCGCATTCAAGGCTTGCGTGGAATAACGCTTCGTATAACGACGTATAAGTGTCGTGTAACTCCATGTATTTTCCGACAACGCCGATACGCACTTTTCCCTTGCGGGAGTTATAACGATCTATTACGGAATGCCATGGGCGAATATCTGCATGACGGCTTTCAACGCCCATCTTGCGAAGGATAACCTGATCAAGTTTTTGATCATAAAAAACCATCGGTATTTGATAAATTGTCGTATCAATGTCGGGGGATGTAAAAACTGCGTCAGGATCGACGTTGGTAAAAAGGGCGATTTTCCGCCGTGTGGATTCTTCCAGCATTATGGGAGCTCGGCAGATTAAAATGTCGGGCTGAATTCCCATCTCTTGCATCGACTTTACCGAGTGCTGTGTCGGTTTTGTTTTTAATTCGCCGCTTGCGACTTCGGGGATTAAAGTCAGGTGAACGGAAATAGCGTCGTTCTTGCTTTGCTCGTGGATAATTTGGCGAGCCGCTTCCAAAAACGGAATGGACTCGATGTCTCCGACTGTTCCGCCGATTTCTATGATGACGACATCGGTGTCGTTTTCTTCTTTTGATACTGCCAGAATTCTGCTTTTTATTTCATCGGTGATGTGGGGGATAACCTGAACGCATCTGCCCAGATACTGCCCTTCTCTTTCTTTGCGGATTACCGCTTCATAAACTTGTCCTGTGGTTATTGAGTTTGCTTTGCTCAAACGTCCTTTGGTAAAACGTGCATAATTGCCCAAATCAAGGTCGGTCTCCGCTCCGTCATCGGTAACATAGACCTCGCCGTGCTGGTAGGGGCTCATTGTCCCTGCGTCCACGTTGATATAGGGGTCGCATTTGACCATGCGGACATTAAGCCCCCTGCTTTCCAACAGAGCTCCTATAGAAGAAGCGGCAACACCTTTCCCCAAACTGGAACAAACGCCGCCCGAAACGAAAATAAACTTGTTCATGTAATACAATTATCGTGGATTTTTAAGGGAGATTCAAGGCATCAAAATGAGCCAAAATATCGATATTTTTGATAGTTTATTTGACATTTTGCTGAAAATTTCGTGTATTATGTAAATGAGGTTTTTACATGAAAAAGATAAAGGTTTTTTTGATACTTATAATCATATTGTCGATTTGCGGATGCGGATCAAAACCGCAGTCAAATGAGGGGGCGGTCCCTAAGGCAAGATATTTGTATCCTAAGGATTATATGGCTGATCCTTCCGCCCATGTTTTTAACGGCAAAGTGTACATTTACCCTTCCCATGATTGGAAGAGCGGTATTACATCGAATGGCAACGGCGAAGCTTTTCAAATGAAAGATTATCATGTGTTTTCGATGGACGATGTGGAAAACGGCGAAGTAACCGCTCACGGGAAAATATTAGACCTTAAGGATATTCCTTGGGCGACAAGCCAATTATGGGCTCCTGATGCCGCATTCAAAAACGGCAAGTATTATTTTTATTTTCCTGCAAGGGATAAAAACCATGTTTTCCGTATCGGCGTAGCGACAGCGGATCGCCCCGAAGGACCGTTTATTCCCGAGAGCGAGCCGATTAAAGGAAGCTACAGTATCGATCCTTGCGCTTTTGAGGACAACGGCGCATATTATTTGTATTTCGGCGGATCGGGAAGCCATCCTGCAGGTGAATCGTATTCACTGGCACGTGTCGCAAAGCTCAGCGATGATATGCTACAGTTTGCCGAAGAACCAAGACCTATTGTTATTTTGGATAAAAAAGGCAAACCTAACAGGGATTACTACGCCCAATTTTTTGAAGCTGCATGGATGCACAAATACAACGGAAAATACTATTTTTCGTATTCCACAGGTAATACACATCTTTTATGCTATGCAATAGGCGATAGTCCCTACGGACCATTTACATATACGGGAGTTATTTTAACTCCGGTAGTAGGCTGGACAACTCATCATTCAATTGTCGAGTTCAAGGGAAAGTGGTGGTTGTTTTTTCACGATAGCCGCCCCTCAGGCGATGTAACATGGCTTAGAAGCATAAAGGTAATTGAAATGAGATATAACGAGGACGGAACGATACAAACGATTAAAGGCGGCGGCAACTGGTAGAATATAAATGGTACAGAAATACGGCCTATCTATTGATCTTAATATTTTTCCATTTTTCCTAAAATAAGCAATTAAAATATATGCTTAAGGAGCAAATTTTTTTAGCATATGACTTGAATTAGTTTTCTAAAAAAGCTATAATGAGAACATGGATATACAATCATTATCAGTAAATATGAGTCAGGCTAATGTGCAGGAACAGGCGGCGGTGCAGGTTCAGGCAATGGGGCTTGATATGGTTAAAGAACAAGCTGCCGCTTTAGACAAACTTCTCACAAGCGTTCAGTCTTTAACAGCCCCCAACATGGGACAAAACGTCAACCTTCTTGTTTAAGTTTGGTTATAAAACCTAAATAAATCACAGAGTACGCAACGGAAGCAATGTTACACGGGTCTTGCGAGGATCAAATTGTAAGCGACGTTCCATTGTCAATGTTTGTTGTATATTTTATCGCTTGCATAATATCTTCTTTTTCAAGGTAGGGATAAGCAGAGAGAAGTTCCTCATTGCTGATCCCTTCGCCAATCTGACCGACAATCATGCCAACGGTTACCCTCATACCGCGAATACAGGGTTTGCCGCCCATAACAGCAGGGTTTTGTGTTATTCGGTCAAAATTTTCATCGAACATAAATTAAACATATCATAAAAAAAGGTAAAAAGCAAGTTGAAATGGTGTCTAGCACAGTTTGCGTTATATAAGCGTCTGCTGTGTAAGGTTTTCACCTTGAGCTTCGTCCGCTGATTTCTCTTTTACGGTTATTGTGCGAGTTACGCCTCCCGAGACGTACAAACGTCCGCATTCAGGGCAAGCCGACATTGAGAGACTTACGGTCTGGCTTACGACTTTGCGGTCTTCCTTCTCCGCTCTTGCCTGTTCATGGGAGACGTGCTCCTGTTCGTGGGACATAACACTGGAAGCGGCTTGTCCGGGGCTGATGTGCGCCGGTGCTTGAAAACTTACCGAAGGGTCATCAGAGCCGTCAACATATTTGCGGTTTTTGCATGTCTGACACTCTTCCGGCGGCTTGATTGCGCCAAGCCCATTCTTATCTCCTGCTTCCGCTATTTTCGCCAATTCGCCTTTGTTTCGGGCGTATGCCCAGGCTTCAGGTGAAATGTCTACGATAACTCCGGGTCCAACCAGACTGCCAACTCGTTCCGGCTCTGTAAGCACGGACTGTCGCTCGGGCATAGTAAGTTGCGGCGTGTAAAAATAAGACGGCAAGTTACGTTCAATCTGCATGGCTTATCAATTTTAATATATATTGAATTCTCGAAAAAGTCAAAGAAAAGTAAGGGAAAAAGCAAGTTGATATTGTTCGTAGTAATTACTAGTGTCTATTACAAATAATCTTGATATCGTTATAATATTGATATAATATAATAATTAAGGGGATTAGTATGCCTATTTTGTCATTATTTTATGGTATTGTTGTTCGTATGCATAAAGAAATCTCGGAAAAACATCATAAACCGCATATCCATGTTGAATATGCGGAAGATGAAGTTGTAATGGCATTAGACGGT
>Ga0268262_10006655_pt1 | contig 11038 bp, 10 predicted proteins | sample TergutNc150P3_FD_190354 | JGI IMG/M metagenome (GOLD analysis project Ga0268262, IMG submission 190354) | Nasutitermes corniger P3 segment gut microbial community from laboratory colony in Florida, USA - Nc150 P3 (SPAdes) (version 2) | ecosystem: Host-associated > Arthropoda: Insects >...
CCCTCCTTAAAAGTTGGCTACAACAAAGTTTTTGGCTACTACATAGAAATAACAGCCACCCACTCTCACAAAAAAATTCCCCCCGAATATATCCGCAAGCAAACGCTTTCCACAGGCGAACGCTACATAACGCCAGAGATGAAAGATGCGGAGAACTTCATTTTGAACGCAGAGAGCCAATTGTTTGAAAAGGAATACAAAATTTTTTGTAAGCTAAGAGATAAAGTACACGAGTGGCGCGCAGATATACAAGCAATAGCCTTTGCCATCTCCGAACTTGACTGCCTCTCCTCGCTCGCCCTTGCCGCTCGCCGCTATGGATTTATCAAGCCTTATGTGAACAGAGACAACCGCATAAAAATTTTGGGCGGCAGGCACCCCGTAATTTCCACCCAAGCCGAAGTTCAATTTATCCCAAACGATATAGATATTTCAAACAACGAAACCCGCTTTATGCTCATCACAGGTCCAAATATGGCGGGTAAATCCACATATCTGCGGCAAACCGCCCTCATAACCCTGCTCGCCCAAACAGGCTCTTATGTGCCAGCAGACAGTGCGGAAATTGGAATTGTGGATAGAATTTTCACCCGCGTTGGAGCGAGCGACCGCTTGGCAAGAGGTCTTTCAACGTTTATGGTTGAGATGACCGAAACGGCAAATATTTTGCAAAACTCAACCCCAAACAGCCTAGTTCTTTTAGACGAAATAGGGCGAGGCACAAGCACATTTGACGGTCTTTCCATCGCCTGGGCAATAACAGAATTTTTGCACGATAATCCGCAAAAGGCAGCAAAAACAATTTTTGCAACTCACTACCACGAACTCACAAATTTAATAGAAGGTTTGGAACACGCTAAAAATTTTCAAATCTCGGTTAAAGAGAACAACGGAAAACTCCTATTTTTGCAAAAGGTTTTGGAAGGTGCTTGCGATTCCAGCTACGGTATTCACGTGGCAGAAATGGCAGGCGTTCCAAGCGAGGTAGTTCAAAGAGCCAAGCGAATTCTGCTAAGGTTGGAAAAAGAAAAAATTGACCCAAGCGACAGTGCTCACAAACCCAAAGCCGCCCAACTCTCTTTCTTTGAACCACCACCGATAAGCGAGAACACAGAACTTTTGCTTAGAGAGTTAAAGGCGGTAAATCCCGATGATATGACCCCTATTCAAGCCTTGCAGTTTGTTGGGAGGATTAAGGAGTTGGTAGAATGATTATTTTTTTACTCCCCAGCCCTACCTGCTGACAACAAATACAAAACCGACATCCTAATAGCAACGCCATTCGTGACCTGTTCCAGAATAACGGAATTCTCGCCATCGGCAATGTCTGAATCCAATTCCACTCCCCTATTGATTGGACCAGGATGCATAATTAAAACGTTCTTTTTTGCGTGTTCAAGGGTTTGCCTTGTTATGCCGTAAAAATTGCGGTATTCTCTTATACTTGGCAAAAGAGAATCGTCCATTCGCTCTTTTTGCAGGCGAAGGGCAATAACTGCATCGGCTCCGTCAACAGCTTTGGCAACATCGCAAAAAATTTCAACCGGAAGCATTTTTGGGTTGCGAGGCATAAGGGTTGGAGGACCGCAAAAACGGACATTGGCACCCAAGGCGTTTAAGCCCCAAGCGTTTGAGCGGGCTACCCTGCTGTGTTTAATATCGCCCACAATGGTGACTGTTTTGCCGCTTAGGTTACCCAAACTGTTCTCAATGGTGAAAATATCCAGCAGGGCTTGAGTGGGATGTTCGTGCGCTCCGTCTCCGGCGTTTACAATAACGGCGTTTGTGTGTTCCGATAAAAATTTTGGGACACCTGTGCCTTTGTGCCGCACCACAACCACGTCTATTTTCATCGCTTCTATGTTTTTAAGGGTATCCAGCAAAGTTTCGCCTTTTTGAACGCTGGAACCAGATGTTGCGAAATTCACAATGTCTGCGGAGAGGCGCTTTTCTGCAAGCTCAAAGCTAATGCGGGTGCGGGTGGAGCTTTCAAAAAACAAATTCACAACGGTTGTTCCGCGAAGCGTGGGCAAGGTTTTTACCTTGCGTTCCAATACTTTTCTAAATCCAGCCGCTTCATCTAAAATAGCTCTAATATCATTTGCGCTAACGCCCCGCAAGCCGAGCAAGTGCTTGATTTCCAGCGCGCTCATGCAGGCTCTCCCTCTATTTCAACAAGCCAAACCGCAGTTTCTTTGTCGTAGGGGCTTACGCAAACTTTTACTTCTTGGTTAGGTTTTGTTTCTAATGAAATGCCCACATAATCGGGGGCTATTGGCAATTCGCGGCAACCTCTATCCACAATCACGCAGAGTTTCACCGCAGCTGGGCGGCCAAGGTCTAAAATAGCCTGCAAAGCGGCACGCACAGAGCGGCCTGTGTAAAGAACATCGTCTATCAAAATCACTGTTTTGCCCTCCACATCGGCGGGCATTTCTATTATTTTTATGGAGGGATTATTTGTGCGTTTGCGATAGTGAAAATCGTCTCTGTAATAAGAGTTGTCTATGGTGCCAACTGCAACATTCAAATTATGTTTGCTGCTGAGTATTTCCGCTACATTCTTAGCTATTGGCACGCCGCGGCTCGCCATTCCCATAAGAATCACAGAGTCTTGGGACGACTTTGCCCAAGCAGCTACTTTTTCTGCCATATTGTCCAAAACAGCCTTTATGCCATCTTCATTCAGCAACTCTCGTATTTTTTTGCAGGAATCATTCACTTTTCTGAATTTAGAAAACTTTTTTCCCAATATCGGTTCTAAAATAGGCGCCTTCAAATTTTATTTCATTTACGCCGGAATATGCAAGGGTGATGGCGGCTTTTAATGTGTTGCTTTTGCCCACCACTCCAAAAACTCTCCCGCCTGCTGTTTGCAACTCGTTATTTTGGAGTTTTGTTCCAGCGTGCAAAACAACGGTTCCCTTTTTCTCCGCTTCGCTCACGCCGCTTATTGTCTTTCCGCTTTCATATTTGCCAGGGTAACCTTTGCTTGCCATAACTACAACAGCAGCATAGCCTTGAGGCTCGGTTTCTGCAATTTCTTTTAATTTTCCTGTTGCGGCTTTGTAAAATAAATCCAGCAAATCTCCTTTGTACACCGCTAAAACAGCTTGAGTTTCTGGGTCGCCCAGTCTGCAATTGTATTCCACTACTTTTGGTCCCTGTTTTGTTGCCATTATGCCTATGAACAAAACACCTGTATATGGATTTCCCTCTTTTGCCATGCCTTGCAATGTGGGAAGGGCAATTTCTCTTTTTATTTTGACAAGCATTTCCTCATTCACAAGCGAGGCTGGGGCGTAAGCACCCATTCCGCCGGTGTTTGGTCCTTTGTCATTGTCAAAAATTCTTTTGTGGTCTTGAGCAGATGCGAGAAGAATATAGTCTTTGCCATCGCACACTGCAAAAATAGATGCTTCTTCGCCTTCCATAAATTCTTCTATAACAACAGTTTTTCCAGATTCTCCAAATACCGCTTTTTCACCGAGCATTTCTTCAACTGCATTCAATGCCTCTTCATCGTTTGAGCAAACAATAGCCCCTTTGCCTGCTGCCAAACCCGATGCTTTCACAACAATGGGAGCTGGATGTTCTTTGAGGTAATTTTTCGCTTTTTGCAAATCTGTGAAAGTTTCGTAAGCGGCTGTTGGAATTTTATGCCTTTTCATAAATTCTTTGCTAAAGGCTTTACTGCCTTCAAGCTGGGCGGCGGCAGCATTAGGACCAAAAATTTGCATTCCTCGCTTTTTGAATTCATCAACCACACCTGCCACCAGAGGAATTTCTGGACCTATGATGGTAAAATCGGCTTTTTCGTTTTTTGCAATTTCTGCTATGGATTGGGGGTTTGCCACGTCAACAGGCAAGCATTTTCCGAGATTTGCCATGCCAGGGTTCCCAGGTGCGCAAACAAGTTCCGTGCAAAGTGCAGATTTTTTTAAACTAAGCGCAATGGCGTGTTCCCTGCCACCACTGCCTATAAGGAGGATTTTCATTTTGAAAATTTAGAAATTTACTATATTATTCTTAATGCTTTTTTTAAGGACTTATATGTACAATAAATTTTTTCGTTGCATAGCGCTTTGTTGCCTTTTAGCATCTTTGGCTTTTGCCGATTCGCTGGGAAATGCAGATTCCAGCAAGGTAGTCAATCCACAGCCACAGTTGGTAGCTAATCCACAATTAGTTTATAGCGTACCTTCTATAAACGGCTTGAAAATTACTCCTCATAGCCGCAGCCTCCAGATTGTATCTGAAGAGAATGTAATTCTGTATTTTTTTGACAGGCGCATAGACCTTGTTTTCACCAAAAAAGTTCCCACAGGCTTTAATTTCATAAGCTTGGAAAACCAAAAACAAGGCGTTTATTACGCTGTTCTTCAAGTTGGCGAACTAATGCAGGTGGTTCGGGTAGTGGTTATTTAGCAACTCTGCCACCCTTGCCCTGAACTCATTTATTCTATCTGCATTTGGTCCTCGCACAGGATATGTGTAATTGCAAAGAATCACAAGGCATAACTTTTTTTGAGGCTGGCAAATAAAGCTGGTTCCAGTAAAGCCTGTTTTTCCAAAAGTAGGTGAGGGACAATTCCCCATAAATTTGGGATTATCCAATTCAAAACCAAGCGCGGTACAATCGCTACCAGAATCAAAGGCATTTTTTGTCAATTTTTGGGTCACAAAATCATCTTTCAAAATATGTTCCAAAAACGTTAAAATATCGGGCGCAGTGCTAAAAACTCCCGCCGAGCCAACCGCTCCAAATTCCTGTTCCAACTTCCACGCGCTTTCATCGTGCGTTTCGCCTCTTAATTCGCGCCCACGCCAAGAGCAAATTTCTGTGGGGATAATGCGGCTTGCCGGTGCCCATTCAAGCGGATGCCAGCCAGTGCTTTGCATTTTTAGCGGCTCAAAAACTTTTTCTTTTGCCAACTTGTCTAAACGTATATTGTAAATGGCTTCCAAAACTTTTCCGAGCAAAATGCTATTTGCGTTTCCGTAGCAGAATAATTGCCCTGGCGGTATTTCAAATTTATGCGAGCAAATTCGCTGCCAAATCTCCTGGGGCGGCAAATCTTTGAGGCTGCTTGCAGGGAAACGGTAATCCAGAGAGTGAGTTAGCAAGTGGAATATTTTCGCTTCTTTGCCGTGATATTTTGCAAAGTCTGGGAGTATGTCTGCTACCGGGGCATCAAGGCTTAAAATTCCGCTTTCAATTGCCTTTAGAGCAAGGTAACCTGTAGGCATGGATTTGGTTATGGAAGCACAGTCAAAGATGCTGTTTTGCTCGCAGTTAATAGTAAAAAATCCTCTCTCTCCATCGCTGGATGTGGCTATGCAGCAGGACTTGAATATATCGCCGCTGTCATTGCAAATTTTCCGCAGGTCGTTTCGCATTCTGCCCTCACATAAAGGCTGTTGTTTAGAGGAATTTCAAAATCAAATTCATAAGAATCGCTTATTTGCATCTCTTCTTTTTTTTCAAAATTTGGCTTGCCCTGGCAGCCTCTGAAAATTGTTATGCTCAAAAACTTGCCAAAATCTTCCGTGCTTTTCGCATATAATTTTCCATCTTCAAACCACAATGCCGGACCATCTGTGATATAGAGATTTTTTGGTATTTCGCTGAAAGGAGTTTTGCCATTGCCAAGGATTACCGTTCTAACTTGCCCAAATATGTGTTCAGTGTTGCATTTCAGGCTCCAGAGCGGTTGCTTAACTGCGGTGTAGCTGTTCAAATCTCCGTGAGAGTCGTTGCCGCCAAGCGGCAAAAGCTTGTGCCCTGCGAGTAGGCTTTTTATCCAAAGGTCTCGACCTTCGTAAAAATCGCGCCCTCTGAACCCATTCCAAAATTCAATGCCGCAAATATTATTCTCCGTTAAATCTTCGTAGCTCCAGTGCCCTCTTTTCAGCAAAATTTTCTCTGCAAGCAGCATTTGCAATTTTGGATGTGCCGCATAAGCAAGGTGTTTTCCAATAGCCTGGCTAATGCTCAAATCCGGCTTTGTGTTCCACCATCTGCGCCCTCCATCTCCGTGCCCTTCAATATAATTTTCATTCCCAAAAACCAGCAAATGCACATTTTGGTTTTTTGAATTTCCGCAAGAAACTTCCTCTCCTGCAATTAGCGATGGCAAAGCCGCATCTGTTCTCATTTTTTGAAATCTCTTTTCGTTCAGCAAATCGTAAGAATGGTCTGTTATGCAAACATAATCCAGCCCCACGGATTTTGCGGCTTTTTGCAAAACGGCAGGAGCGGCTCCAAATTCCACAGAATCAGAGGTGTAGCTTGAATGGCAGTGAGTCTCTACTGCAAGCCAGCCCTCAGGCTTTGGCGGAACTTCTTTTAGGAAATTTATTATAAGCGGTTCCGGCGGCAAAAAAGGATAGTTCCATCTGTTGCAAACTTTTTCCCTGCCGTTTATCTGATATTTAACAAAAATATTCAGCATCCACAAACCTGAACAGTTCTCAGGTTTTTCAAAATTCAGTTCCTCAAAGTGAAATTTTTCGTTGAATTGTTTTTCAACAGGCAGCTTGAAAGATATGCTTTTTCCGCCCAAGTTTTTCCATTCGCCGTAAATTTCCTTAACGTAAACTTCAAATAAGTTTGCCTTTCTGGCTATTAGCCAAACAGGGCAAGGTGCCTCTGGGCAAATCTGAAAAGGTGCATCAATTAAAATCACAGGCTCCCTGCGATAAAGCCTTGAAACAGGAACTCTAAAGTGCGTTTCCGCGTAGTGGAGCATTGCTACCCTTTTCTATTCACCAGGTGCGCAGGCTCTCTTCTAACAGTTCTGGCATAAGCACCGCTGTTGCCGTAGGTTCTCCAGGCTTTGTCACGCGGGTCCACGTTTTGGGTCATTATTATTTTCATAGTTTCTTTAACTATATTGCGCGAAATTTCCAAAAGGCTGCCGTTGGATGTGGAAATGGTTTTTACCTCCAATGCCTCTTTTTTAAGTTCCGAGGCAACGGTTTCCAGTTTTTTGCCATCGAGTTCTGGAAAAGCTTTAACAATATCGCGAATGGTTTTTGTTTCCGTATTTGCATATTGCGCCAAAACATCCGTGTTGAAAATGCGGCGGGTTTCCAATCGTTCTATGGTTTCATTTATATTGTCTATCTGGTTTAGAATTTCCGTTAATTCTGTGGTATTGTTGCTTATTATGGCAGCGCGCTGCTTCACAAGCACCTCTTTTTGACGAACATATTGCTCTTTCATTTTGCCAAGTACAATGATAAGAGTTTCAAATTCCTGCTCTGGGCTTTCGACGTTCATAGCGCCTCCTCTTGCGAATATTGTTCTCTGTATTGCAAAACGTTTTTAATATAGTTTTTGGTTTCTTCATAAGGCGGAATTCCGCCATATTGCTCAACCGTCCCCGGTCCTGCATTATAAGCTGCAAGAGCCTTGTTCTCATCGCCGCCAAACCGTATAAGCATTTGTTTAAGGTATTTTGCGCCGCCTATTACGTTTTGCCGCCCGTTGTAAGGGTTTGTAACACCAAGATCTTTGGATGTTGAATCCATAAGCTGCATAAGTCCTTTTGCCCCTTTATTGGAGCGAGCAAGGGAATTTCCGCCGGATTCCTGTCGAATAACGGCTTTTATCAGGTTTTTATCTACGCCAAAGGTTTGGGCAGCTTCATTTACCCAATTTTCTATTTGCTCCCCAGAGGCTTTATTCACGCCCTTGGCACTATATGCCTCCTCAGCTTCTTTTCCGGCAAGTTCCTTGTAAACTATTTGCGCCAGTCCAAAATGACCGGTGCGGCTTGCTGTATTTGCAATCTGTTCGTCTAGCATTTCTGTGAAAATTCGCCTCGCGCTGCTCATTTCATCGTCTTTTGGAACGGTATTTCGCATAGATTTGAGCATTTGATGTATAAACATAGCCTCAAAATCCTGAGCTACCTTCCATTTTTTAGCATCAACGGAGGTAGCGCCTGGAAAACGCGTTGCGGAGCTTTCTGTTGCAGAAATAGACATATCAAGGTATTTGAGTGCAAAAAACGTGCCAAATTTTTTCTTACCCTCCTAATTGATACAAAGCCCAAGGACTGTTATTTTTCTACATTAACTCCGTGCATTTCACTAACAACACATTTTTTGCTATACTAATATCAGTTTGCGCAAGTTCAGCGGCTTCTTTAATCGGGTTAGACTCCCTTGGCATGAGCCAAGCCCCAAAAAACGCTGCCACTGTTAGAAGCGGGTTTGCTCCGCTAAATCCTGCCGCCAATGCTTTTGAAAATAGAACTAAATTCGGGGCTACAATTCAATACGAACACGCAAATGCTCAAGGCGAAAAAAATTCCATGTCCTTGAACTCCTTTACGGCACCGTCTATATCTATGGTTTTGCCCCTTGGTTTTTGGGGGGCTTTTGGCATTGGTTTAAACCAAACATATTTCGCAAACAATCGCCTTGAACTTACAAACGCAACTTCAAATATTTCACTTATATCCAGAGTTGGTCTTTATGAACTCACACCGAGCTACTCCATTAGGCTCCCTTTCTTTCTCAGCGATTTTGCGTTTGGAACCTCTTACAGAATTTTCTTTGGCAATTCATACTCTACCCTAACCCGCGGCAGAAGCAATGACTGGGGCGAAGATTCTTGGAGGGCAAGCAATGTTTGGATAACCGAAAAAGAGACAGGCACATACAGTTCCGATGATAATTGGTGGAGAAATTTCGGTTATAGCATACACTACCACAAAAAATCCATAGATTACTTTGCATCATATTTTCCTTCTGTTCAAATGGAAAAAAGCATAAAAGAAAACATTCAATTCGGCAACTTAGACACTTTGCAGTCAAACAAAAGCACCGAAGATTTCAAGTTGCCTAAGCATTTTGCAAGTGGCATTCATTATAGATTTTGGGAAAATCAAAATTTGAGCCTTATGTATGAGCAGCAAAAACCAGCTTTTTCTTGGCTTGCAGAATATAAACTCACAGGCACAGGTCTCCATTACAGCCCATTCTTAAAGAGAAATAATTTTGGGGCAAATGTCTGGTATGCAAAAAAATACTTGAAAGACGTGAATGAATATGGAGCATCTTTGCTATCTGATATGTGGCTTGGGCGCAGAGGAACTCTTGTTGGCTTATCTTTTTTTGGAGGCTACAGAGATGCAGAGGAACCCCGCTGGGATGAATTGTTTTTTGGTTTTGAGCTAAATTTAACAGGTGTTGGCAACTGGGGGACAAGTGCGCGCCGCAGATAATTTTGAAGCCTTGAAATCCGAGTTCATGCGAAACGCAGAACTGGAAAAGGAATTTCCAAAGGAAGTTTTTGAGGAAACCAAAAAATTTTCAAAAGAAATTTTCACCAAAGATAAAAGCAGGGAAAATTTTTGCCATCTGCACATTATATGCATAGACCCTCTGGGCGCACGTGACCACGATGATGCGATAAGCATAGAAGAAACGAGCAACGGATATATTCTGGGTGTGCATATAGCAGATGTAAGCCATTTTGTGAAGCCAGGCTCTGCGCTAGACACAGAAGCCAAAAAACGTGGATACACTCAATACCTGCCCTGGACAGCCGTTCCTATGCTCCCAGATATTCTCTCTGGGGATTTATGTTCATTGCAAGAAAACGAAACCCGCTTTTCTTTCAGCTGCATAATTACCTTAGACAAAAAATGCAGAATGCAAAAATACCGCTTTGCAAAAGGCATTATAAAAGTTACCCGCTCCATAACTTATGAGCATGCAAAAGAACTCTATGATAAAAAAGACAAGGGTATTTGCTTGTTAGCCCGTGTTGCTGGGAATATGAAAAAACTGCGTTCCGAAAATGGAATGCTAGAAATGGATAGCACTGAATTTAAATGTGAGTTCAGCAAAAAAGGAGTGCCGCTGTGCATAGTTCCAAGAGAAACCGGCATAAGCAATTCCTGGGTGGAAGAATGTATGCTTGCCGCAAATAAATGCTGCGCATTGGAACTCCAAAAAAGAAAACTGAACGGAGTTTACCGTGTTCACGAAGCCCCAGACCCCGCAGATTTGGCGGAACTTATGCGAAACGAGCCGAACTTGTTTTTTGACTCCCCTATTGACCCGCACAAACTTTTAAAAAACTACACAGGCAACAACAGCCAAGAGAGGCAAATTTTTGATTTGTATTCCCATTTGGTTAAAAAAGCAAAAAAAGAACCTTCCCTAACAAACAGAATTCTGCGCAGTATGCAAAAAGCCTGCTATTCGGATAAATGCACAGGTCATTTTGCCCTGCATTGGAAAGACTATGCGCATTTCACATCGCCCATTCGCCGCTATGCGGATTTGTGGTGCCACAGAGAATTGACAGGCAAAAGAGGCAAAATAAACGACCTCTGTACAATTATAAACGAAGCCGAAATTAAAAATCAAAAAATAGAACGAAAGGCACTTAAATTTTGCGCCAGCTATCTTTTGAAAAACGAAATAGGTCAAACCTTCAAGGCAGAAATTCAGGGCATAGAGGAATTTGGAGTCTTCATTTCCGTTTCAACACAAACCGTTGCGCAGGCAGACGGCTTGGTGCATTTGCGCGATGTCCCTGGCGATTTTTATGTATATGACGATGTTAAAAAAACTTTGATTGGCAAACGCACTGGAAAGAGATTTAAAAAAGGCGATAAAGTAACTGTAAAATTGATTAAGGTTAATCCGTTAAAGGGCGAAAATGATTTTGAGATTATAAAATCCAGCGTTTCTGTTTCGCCTTGGGAAAAACACAAAACGCACGAAAAGCACGAGAAAAAGAGTCGCAGGTTTGGGAGAAAGTAGTTTATGAGCATACTAGACAAAATGCTTTACAAAATGTTTGGCACGCCACACGCCCGCAAGGTAAAACGCTTGCAGCCTGCTTTAGATGCGATTAGCGCAAAACTTTTGGAATGCCAAAAATTAAACGATTCTGATTTAGCCGCAAAAAGCGAGGAATTTAGGGAAAAGCTAAAAAACGGGCAAACGCTTGAAGATATTAAGGTAGATGCTTTTGCCGCCTGCCAAGAGGCTTGCGATAGGAGGCTCG
>Ga0268262_10006656_pt1 | contig 11036 bp, 10 predicted proteins | sample TergutNc150P3_FD_190354 | JGI IMG/M metagenome (GOLD analysis project Ga0268262, IMG submission 190354) | Nasutitermes corniger P3 segment gut microbial community from laboratory colony in Florida, USA - Nc150 P3 (SPAdes) (version 2) | ecosystem: Host-associated > Arthropoda: Insects >...
TTTGCCTGCGCTATTTCGGCGGTTGTAACGCCCATTCCAAAACCTATTTCCAGCGTTACATTTCCGTTATTACCGAATATTTTTTTATAATCAAGCTTTTCTTCCGCAAAGGGGATAATATAATTCTCGGATAACGAAGCGTAGGCTTTTCTTTGAGCTTCCGTAAAATGACCGGCTCTTATCACATAACTTTTAAGCATCAGTTAAGAGGAACCACATTCGTAAAAGCGCTGCAAAAATTTTCTTCGTCTTCCGCCCAAAGCGCAACGGTTCTGGCGGAGGACGGAAGCCTTAAATCTGAAACTGATCCTGACTTTGAAGAAAGAGTAACGGTAGAAATAAAATTCCCCGCATTGTCGTAACATACTAAACGATTCGCCGGCCAAGATGAAACAATATTATATGTTCCGCCGGAAACGGAAATCTCAGGGAAAGGATAGCGGACATTGCCGTCGTATGTAAAAGTACGCTCGGTTCTTTCGCCGCCCTTGCTGACCAATACGGCGCGGAATAAGCCTCTTGGAAGATTACCCTCTCTCATCGTAAAACTTCGCGTTCCAATCCAGTCTTTTCCGTCTTGCGTGTAGCGCTGCCATTCATCGTTTTTTATATTCCAGCGAAGCTGTTCCCTGTCGTGATAAAGGTACAGTTCGTCAAGATTCTCCATACCGTCTTCGTCTTCCGGCATAATGAAAAATGAATAATATTCCTGCGGACCGTCAATTCCCTGATAAATAACCAACTGTATATAACCGTATTTTATTTCGGGGGCGGTTTTTGTACATGAGACAGAAAAAAAAGCCGTTAAGGCGGCGCAAAATATAATAAAAATCGATCTTTCAATAAATTTTTTCATAAGCTGATACTTTAAGTATAGATTGAAATCGGGAAAAAGTCTACAATTTCTTTCATGAATATTTGGTTTGCCACAAATAATACCCATAAAAAAACGGAGCTTAGCGCCATTCTTAATACAAATTTAAAAATCCCGTCGGAGGAAGGCTTGTCTTTTGACCCTGATGAAACGGGAACGACCTTTTGCGAAAACGCGCTGATTAAGGCGAGGGCGCTGCAAAAGCTCATCGGCGGGAATGAGCCTGTAATAGCCGACGATTCGGGTTTGTGCGTGGACGCTCTCGGCGGCAGACCGGGCGTCCTGTCCGCCCGTTACGGCATGGAAAACGGACAAAAACTTGCAAGCGGACAGCAGAATATCATGCTTCTTGATGAAGTGGGAGACGCTCCAAAGCGAAGCGCGAGGTTTGTCTGCGCTATGGTTCTTCTTTTAAGTAACGACCGTTTTTTTCTTGTTCAGGAAACGCTTGAGGGTGAGCTTGTAAAAAAGAGCGATATAAAAGGGGACGGCGGTTTTGGGTATGATCCGATTTTTTGGATACCGTCCCTAAAACGCACTCTTGCGGAACTTTCTATGGAAGAAAAAAACACTTTGAGCCACCGAGGAAAAGCGGGGAAACTTATTTCCAATCTTTTAAAAGCGATGTAACCGGCATAACAGGGAGATATTTTGTCAAAACTCAATATTGAAACGGAATTAAATGAACCGCAGTTAAAAGCTGTACGAGCCGTAAACGGACCTGTTTTAATTATTGCTGGAGCCGGTTCGGGGAAAACCAGAGTAATTACATACCGCATAGCAAATATGCTGGAGAGCGGAATTCCGCAATCTGCGATTTTGGCGCTTACATTTACAAATAAAGCGGCTCGTGAAATGGAACAAAGAGTGAAAGAACTTACGGGAAAGAAACTGCAAAGTCTTACAGTAAGCACGTTTCACGCCTTCGGGCTTAAAATCATAAAAGAAGAATGCGAAGTTCTTGGTTACAGAAAAAACTTTTCCGTTTATGATGAAACTGACAAAATGTCGCTTATCAAGGAATCGTTACGTGAATGTAAAATGTTTTCTCCTAAAACCGACCTTTACGCTCTTAGTCAGAATTTTTCTAAAATAAAGACAGGGCTTGCCGACTGGACAAAAGACGCTACCATGCAGCCTGTTTATAACGAATACCAGCAAGCGTTAAAAATTTACAATTCCGTCGATTTTGACGACTTGCTGACAATTCCGCTTGAGCTTTTTGAAAATCATATCGATATTTTGAACAAGTACCGAAAAAAATACCGTTATATTTTGGTAGATGAATTTCAGGATACAAGCCTTATTCAGTATAAATTGTTAAAGTTTCTGGCGGAGAACGAGAACGCCAATATTTGCGTAGTAGGCGACGATGATCAGTCTATTTATTCATGGAGAGGGGCGAATTACGGAAATATTTTGATGTTCGAGAAAGATTTTCCGGGACGGATAGAAATTAAACTTGAGCAGAATTACCGTTCCACTACCACAATTTTGGACGCCGCTAACGGAGTAATTTCACATAACACAGGCAGGAAAGACAAAAATCTTTGGTCGCCTAAAACAGGCGGCAAACCTATAGAATTATTTTTTCCGCAAAATGAAACCCACGAAGCCGATTTTATCGCAACACAAATAAAACCTTTAATGATAAGGGAAGATTACAAATACCATGATTTTGGAGTGCTTACAAGAACAAACTCCCTAATGCGTAACATTGAAGAAGCGTTTTTAGCGGAAAATATTCCTTACAAGGTATCGGGCGGAACAAGTTTTTTCCAACGGAAGGAAATAAAGGATATTATTTCCTATATGCGTGTAATCGCCAACCCCGACGACGATGTAAGCCTTTTGCGTATTATCAACACGCCCAGAAGAGGCATAGGAAAAACAACCATTGCGGCGTTAAGCGAAAGCGCAAAGAAAAACCGTTCCAGTATTTGGAGTTCTATTTCTTTTTTTAACAGCCGTTCCAACACTCAGCAAGCGTTATTTCAGGATAACAAATCATCATCGGACTTGGAAGAATTTTCCGAGTTAATAGAAAAAATGCGTGCGCTTTTCTTGGAAAAACAGACGGAACAGGGAAAAAAATGGTCGCTTTCGCAATGCGTCCGCACGTTAGTCGAAAACATTGATTACTGGAGTTACCTTGTTATTGAACACGGAAAAGATGAGAAAAAAGCCCGCTGGAAATTCAGCAATATTGAATATTTTATCAGAATGATAGACAACTGGGAAACAGACCCCGACAATTTTGATTCCGGGCTTTATGACTGGCTTAACAGGATAAGTCTTATCACAAGGGATGACGGCGAGGACGATAATAAAGACAAAGTAAACTTGATGACAATTCACGCCGCAAAGGGGCTTGAGTTTCCCGTGGTTTTTATCGCCGGCGCGGAAGAGGGGCTTATGCCGCATGAAAAAAGCATCGGCGAGGAAAGCGAAGACGAAGCCGGAAGCATTGAAGAAGAACGCCGTCTTTTTTACGTGGCGATTACAAGGGCGAGGGAAAAATTGTACATTACAAGCTGTCAAAAACGCCGTGCCTTGCAAACAACAAGGGAGTGCTCCCCTTCCCCATTTATAGATGAAATTCCCAATGAACTGATAAATATTCACGAGCCTGAAAAGGAAACAGTTGACGAAGGTTCCGCAGACAGGTTTATGGAGCAATTAAAGTCGATATTAAAAGATTGAAAATTTTATAGAATATTTTTCATAAATAAATTATTATAAGTTTATGATTTTAAAGATTGAGCAAAATCCGGCAAAAGAGGACATTGAAGTTCTTATTACTTGTCCGGTAATGAATAAAATTGTAGAAAGAATTGCCTCGTTTATAAAATCGGTTGATATGCAGATAGAATGCTATTCGGACGACATTGTAAAACTGGTAAATGTCTCTGATATTTATTACATTGAAAGCGTTGACGGAAAAACTGTCGTATGCTGCGAAAAAGGAAAATATCTTGTTAAAAGCCGTCTGTATCAGATTTATGAAAAATTAAGAGACAACGGTTTTATACAGATAAGTAAATACTGCGTTTTGAACATTAACAAGCTGGACAGTTTTAAGCCGTTGGACAATAATCGGTTGGAAGCGGTATTATCTAACGGGGTTTATTTGTGTATTACCAGAAAATATATTTCGGGAATAAAACAGATTTTAAAGGAGATGAATAAATGAAAACGATAAAAACTATTATTAATTTTATCATGTTTGTTACAGGCGCGGCTTTGGTAATACTGGCGTTATTTTCATTATTATTTAAAGTTGAAATTAATTTTGTACCCACCATTTTTGAAATATTTGCCGCAAATATTGTTATCATCCTTGGTCTTTTTCTCCGCATGAAATTTGAAATCCGCAGTATAATTCTGGAGTATTTAATTGATATCAGTTATATTATCGCCGTTCTTATTATATTCGGCTTTCTTTTTAACTGGTTTTCCGCAATACCGATATGGCTTCTTGTCGTTATGGCGGTTGTAATTTACATATTCGCAACGATAATCACCGTTACTATGATAAGAAATGACGCAAAGGAATTGAACAAATTATTACAAAAACACCACGAAAAACAAGCCGATAATGCATCTTAACGCCTAATTTATGCATCTTGTTTAATTTTTTATTTTTTTCTGCAAGCAAATTTCTATACTATTCGCATGGAGGCTTATATGTTTAGAAAAGCGCTTTTATTGTTTGTTTTATTTTCGGCTGTCAGTATTCTCTTTGCGGATAATATTAACGCAACCATAGAGATTAACGGAGTAATTATCAACGGCGGCTCGGTATATGTGGCTGTATACTCAAATGAAAATGATTACAAGGCTGAAAAACCTTTTGTAAAATTTATTCTTAATCCAGCGAGCGGCAGAATTACTCATTCTCTTGAATTACCCAACGGCGAATATGTGGTTTCAGTTTTTCAGGATACCAATTCCAACGGAGACCTTGATACAAATTTTTTCGATATACCGTCGGAGCCTATCGGGAAAACAAATTACAGTCTTAGAGGAGCGCCGGGAGGTTTTAATAAATTGAAAACACCGATAAACAATAATTCTACAAAACTTATTGTCAATTTGGGGAAGGTAAAGGCGTTGGGGGTAATATGAAAAAATATATACATTGTATTTATCCTTTTTTGATAGGAACAATTTTATCCGTATCAATGGGCTTAATGATGTGGGTTGGATTTTTCTTTGTTTTTATTCCGATTGGATTAAGCGTATCAATAGGTCTTTACCTCAGTATTAGATTGAATAATCCGGATTTAGGCAGAAAAATCAGCTTGTCGGTGATTTCGCTTGTTTTCTTGGTTTTCCTTGGGATAATGCAAAGAGAAAATATGCAGATAGAGGAAACTGTAATTTATTTGGCGTATTTTATCACAACAGGGGTTTTTACCCGCGTATTAATTCATTACGCTATAGCAAAAGTTTTTGGACCGCTTATTTGGGGCAGGGGTTATTGCGGCTGGGCTTGTTACACAGCGGCGTTACTCGAATGGCTGCCGATAAAAGAAAACAAACCTATACCGAAAAAATATACATATATAAGGATACCTGTATTAATTGTATCGTTATTAATTCCTTTTATACTTATTCAAACCGGATATGACTATATGTCAAAGCATATAGATTCTTCCATCACTTCTTTTGTGGAAAGTAAAAAACTCGATCAATTTATCTGGTTTCTTGTCGGATATATATTGTATTACATAGTGGGAATTATTTTAGCGTTTATATTCAGGAAAAGACGGGCTTTCTGTAAAATATTTTGTCCTGTCTCTCTTATTATGAAACTGCCGACCCGTCTTTCGCTTGTAAAAATAAAACCAAGCGGGAAAAAATGTATAAAATGCGGAAAATGCAGCGAAGTATGTCCCATGGATATAGATGTAAGAAAATACATTGAAAACGGTAAAAAAGTAACATCAACGGAATGTGTTTTTTGCAGGAATTGTATAAATATATGTCCTGTTAAGGCTATTGTGTAAATATTTCACGTAACGAGGATATATGAAAAAAAATATTTTTGTTTTTACATTATTTATTTTGTTATTTGCGGGTAACATATACGGACAAACCGTATTGATACGTCCTAACGGTTCCATCGGTTATTGCAAAGCCGATGATATAAAAGGATTGTCATATACATACGGACTAAAAATACTTCTTATGTCTAACGATTTCCAGCGTTACGGAATAAAGGTTGATCATCTTAATATTTTAGCCAATGAAAAACACTCATATTTAAGCACGGGATTATTTATTGAACAAGTCGTGTTTAAGTATTTTAACATGGGAATAGGGACGGTTGGATATATTAATACCGTACAATGGGGAGAAAATCCGTTCGGGGTATATTCTCATTTGGGTTTTGAATACAATTTTTCAAAATTGTTCAGTATGGTTGCGGCGTATCAAAGCGAATTTATTTTCAGGAAATCGTTTACAACGAATAGCGCGTTTTTGTTTGAGATTGGGGTTAGGTTTTAAAGCACAACCTCGCCGAACGGTGAAGCTTGTTCCAGTACTCTGGCAATCACACGATTATTTTCCAGTAACAGATCGGGATCGTTCTCCAATATCGAAAAAACATCGTTTCTTGCTCTTTCCAGTGTTTCCATATCTCGGATTGGGTCGGCTATTCCAAGAACAAGGTAGCCCGATTGTTCCGTCCCCGCGATTTGTCCGGGACCTCGTAATTTTAAATCTTCTTCGGCGATTACAAAGCCGTCGTTATTTTCCAACATTACTTTCAGGCGGGTTTTGCCTTCTTCCGTAAGATCATCCGAATAGACAAGGAAACAATAGGACTGCTCCTCTCCCCTGCCGACACGCCCGCGTAATTGATGAAGGGCGGACAAACCAAAACGCTCTGCGTGTTCAATGACCATGCAGGCGGCGTTCGGTACGTCTACACCTACTTCTACAACGCTTGTTGCGGCAAGTATTTTTATTTTGCCTTTTCTAAAATCGTCCATTATTTGTTTTTTTTCATCTTCAGGGATTTTTGAGTGAATAAGAGCGGTTTTTTGTTTCGGGAAAATTTCTTTTCCAAGCCTATGCGCCATAGAGACTGCGTCTTTTATTTCATCGCCGCCTTCGATTAACGGATAGACAAAATACGCCTGCCTGCCCTTCTCAAGCTCTTTGCGGACAAAATCATAAACTTTTTGTTCGTTTGACTCTTTCGCCAGATGAGTAATCACGGGTTTTCTTCCCGCAGGCATATCTTTTATTACAGTTACGTCCATGTCGCCGAAAACTGTTAACGCTAAAGTGCGCGGAATGGGAGTCGCGCTCATCATTAAAAGTCCGGCTGACTGCCCTTTGTCCATGATTAGCGAGCGTTGTGTTACGCCGAAACGATGCTGTTCGTCTATGACAACTAACTTTAAGTTTTTATACTCAACATCTTTGGAAAAAAGAGCGTGCGTTCCGGCTATTATATTGATTGTTCCGTCAGCGAGGTTTTTCAGCAGTTCTTTGCGTCCCTGCGCTTTAATATTTCCCGTAAGAAAAGCGATGTTTATTCCAAGCGGCTCCAAGAGACGGGCGGCATTTTCCGCGTGCTGTCGCGCGAGTAATTCCGTAGGAGCCATGATTGCCGCCTGCCCCTTTTCTTCGACAGCGAGTAACGCCGCCAAAAAAGACACTAGCGTTTTACCGCATCCGACATCGCCCTGTAAAAGACGAGCCATCGGTATATTAGACGACATATCCCTGTTTATTTCTTTAACAGCGTCCTTTTGCCCTTCTGTCAGCGAAAAAGAAAGTCTTTCTATAAGATTTTGCTGTAATTGCGAAATATTTTCGTTTCTGCTTTCATTGTTCGCAAGTTCAAGCTTTATTTTGCTCTTCCGCTCTATCGCTCTTCGCAGAACCATAACCTCCATGTAAAAAAGTTCTTCGTAAACTAAAGTTTTTTTCGCTTTTTCAAGCATGTCGGCGGAAGTAGGGAAATGGATCTCTTTTACCGCCTGCGTCTTTGATAAAAGTGATTCTTTTTCCATTATTTCATTGGGCAATTCATTCTCCAGCTCATTAACATATTTTTTTATAGCGGAAGAAATAAAACGGCGCATATTATTTTGAAGTATTCCCGCCGTAAGCGGATATACAGGCAGTATTTTTCCGAAACTTGCGCCTAAAGAGGCAACTTCTATTTCAAAAGCGCTTGACTGCAATTCGCCGTATTTATAGTAAAATCTTCCGCAGACCATATATTTTTGCCCTGTAACAATTTGCTTATCCATCCACGGACGGTTAAAACATACAAGAGCGGCTTGAGTGTTTTCATCTTCTATGTAGATTTTAAGCGCCCTCATTCTGCCAAAGCCTATCCATTCTCGCGCGAAGACCGTAACAACTGTGCAGATTTTACCGCTTCTGTAGTCTTTTAGCGGAACAATTTTTTCACGGTCTTCCCAATCGCGCGGATAGTGAAGCAAAAGATCAGCGGCTGTGTGTATTCCAAGACGGGCTAGTTTTTGAGAAGCGGAAGCCCCTATTCCGCTGATTTCAGTTACGGGGACGGACAAAGAACGAAGAAACATTATATCGGCAGATTATAAAGAATTTTGGAAAGAAACATTATTAACAAGTTTCCACCTACAAGTAATATTATTAAAAATATTAACGATAAAATTATTTCTCTTAACAAGCTTCCTACTCTATCGCCTGTAAATATTCTGTTCATTCTGTACAAAATCGGCTGTGTGACAGAATCGATAAAGCTCCAGAAAGGACTGTATACATCGCTGTTATTCAGATAACCTATAGCGCGTATGACAATTACTATAATAAAAAAAACTATGATAAAAGAAAAAATATTCCATATTGTTAATAATATTTGCGCAAGCATAAAACCCAGAGTTATACTTTCCGATATTGAAAGTATCTTAAATATATTTTGAGCGAAAGAAAGAACTACAACAGCGGGTATTACCGAAAAATCAAAACCTGCAAAAGTTAAATGTAATTTTTCCCTCCACCAGTTAAGGTACGGGTCTGTAATCATATTTATAAATTCTACAGGTTTGCCGCTAACCATGTCCCCAAACCATGATAAAATTATACGGATAAAAATTAATAGTGAGTAAACACCCGTTATTAAAGCCAAAATTCCAAAAATAAAACGCATCATTTCCTCCATGCTTCCGCAACACATTTACATTGTTTTAAACCTTCCATTACATATCCGTTACCTGACATATCCAAGCCGGTAGCCGCGCGTACAACTTTTTCTTCATTGTCAACGGGAATATGAATAAAAATTGTATTTGAACCTGAATTTTCCGCAAGATAATCACGCAACTCCAACATTCCAACGTTATTCCCAGAAGCGCCTTGATGAAGCCTTATATGCACCTCGTCAAAATGTTTTTCGGTATTTTTTACAATTTCAGGTTCGGGCATTTTTTCATCGGCGGCGGCTTTTTTTGCCGCGGTACGGCTTAAATACGGCAAATCAGCCATGCTGGAAACCTTAAAGCTTACTCTGCCCGGTTTTTGTTCGTTCTCAGGGTCGATGCTTCCTTTTAAGGCGATCATTTCATCGAGTTTAAGCAAGTGTCTGCAATCGGCGTAAACTTTGGAGAAAAATACTAAATCAATTTCTCCTTCAAAATCTTGCAATGTTCCGAATGCCATGTCGTTTCCGTTTTTATCCTTAAAATCCCTTAACGATTTTAAATTACCTATAACCGTATAATTTCCTTTTTTCGCCTGCAAAACAAAAGAGCTTTTTAAGTCCGCCATGTAAAGCCAAGTGTTTTTGTGCAATTTGTTTTTTTCGTCAAGCTCTTTAACTTCTTTTACAACCGCAGGAACTTCCTGTTTGCTTATAACGCCGTCAGCCAAAAAACTATATCTGTCTTTATCTTTTTGATAATCAATTTTTCCCTTTAATATAACTACCGCGTCTTCATTAATAAGATTCTCGCATCTTTGCCACGGACCTGAAAAAAACGTAACTTCAATCTCTCCGTTGAAATCTTCAAGAGCAGCAAAAGCCATTTTCCCGCCTTTAGCCGTTGTTATCTGCTTTATATTTTTAATTATGCCGACAAGAACGCAGTTTCCCGTCTTGTAAGTTTCAATTTGTCCGAGATTTACACTGACAACATCCTGCCATATTTCTTTATATTCGTCTAACGGATGACCCGAAAAATAAAAACCGATTAATTTTTTCTCTTGGTTTAGTCTTTCAGCCCTGCTTACAGGCGGAAAATCAGCGAATTTAAAATCGGGCATACCGGCTTCGCTTGAATCGCCGAACAGGTTCGACTGTCCAAGCTGTTTGTCTTCCTTCATTTTTTGCGCGTACTCTATCGCCTTTTCCATGTTGCCCGCAAGAGTTTCGCGCGGCACATTGAAATCGTCAAACGCTCCTGTTTGAATTAACAGTTCTATAACTTTTTTGCTTACTGATTTTATATCTACCCTGTCCAGAAAATCCATAAAACTTTTATAATGACCGTCCTTTCTGCCTCGCACAATTTCATCGGCGGGAGCGTCGCCTACGCCTTTAATTCCCAAAAAGCCGTAAACTATTCTGCCGTCAACTACCGTAAAAAGTTTGTCGGAATAATTTATGTTAGGCGGATCGACGCTTATTCCCATTTTGCGGGTTTCGACTATTGTGTACAAAAGCCTGTCGGCGCTTTTTATTTCGACTATCAATGTAGCCGCCATATACTCCGCAGGGAAATTCGCTTTTAGGTAGGCGGTTTGATACGCCAGCACCGAATAAGCGGCGGCGTGGCTTTTATTGAACCCGTAACCCGCGAACGGAACCAGCATGTCGTAAATCGCCCCGGCTCTCTGCGCCGAGAAACCCTGTTTCGCCGCGCCCTCTAAAAACGGGATTTTTTCTTCGTCAAGAATTTCTTTCTTCTTTTTTCCCATAGCGCGGCGAAGAAGGTCTGCTTTTCCCATGCTGTAACCCGCTATTATTTTCGCCACTTCCATAACTTGTTCCTGATAAACTATAACGCCGTAAGTTTCTTTCAAGATGCCTTCAAGGCTTGGATCGGGATACGTTATCGGCGCTTTTCCGTTTTTAGATTCCACAAAGCGGGGAATATTCTGCATTGGTCCCGGACGGTACATAGCGTTTAACGCCGTCAAATCTTCTATG
>Ga0268262_10006657_pt1 | contig 11035 bp, 9 predicted proteins | sample TergutNc150P3_FD_190354 | JGI IMG/M metagenome (GOLD analysis project Ga0268262, IMG submission 190354) | Nasutitermes corniger P3 segment gut microbial community from laboratory colony in Florida, USA - Nc150 P3 (SPAdes) (version 2) | ecosystem: Host-associated > Arthropoda: Insects > Digestive...
GCCGGCTGGCGATGACGCCACTTTGACCAGTGTCTTATTTGGCACGGAAGTTGCGACATTAGGCACTCCGGCCGCTACGTTTGCGGCGGCTGTAGCCGGAAGCGTAACCATACTGCAGGCGTCTGTAAATATTACGGCAACGCCCACCAGTGAAGACGCGGAGCTTCAGTACGCCAAAGTTGATTCTGACGGCAAGTATACCAACACTGACGGGGAATTGGTGGATTTTGATGAAGACGCCCTTTGGTATGACACCTCTTTTGAATTTGAGACGGGCGACGAGCTGGTTATTCAGGTAACGCACGGCTCTAAAGTATTGTACTACAGAATTGCGGTTACCTATATCAAAGTCGCGTTGGGTACCCTTAAAGTCGGCGGTAATGACGTTACATTACCCGCAGGCGGAACTTCATGGCAGACGGCGGGCTCGGGCGGTTTCGTACTCTTTGATTACCTTGTAACCGCACAACCGGCAGGCGGAATTGCCATAGTAGCGACACCAAAAGTAGCTGAAGAAGGTGAGGAGGAACTTGAAGAAGTCACCATTACCTTTGGTAAGGCGGTAGGCAATGCGCAGCCAACATTTGGCACGGAAACAAGCTTTACCTTTGCGGATGATGAATTCCTTTATGTCAAGGTGACGGGGAACGTAACCGGCGCGACGGCGTACTACAAAGTGAAGATTAACTTTAAACGTGACGGAAGAATCAAATACGGTTCGCCGGTAATTGGTTACGGGGCTAACGGCGCAGACAGGGGCACCAACGGTTTACCCACTACCCCCGGCACGGCAGGCTATATAGATCCGAAGTGGAATGATGCCGATTTGGAAGTTTATCCCATCAATAGGGTATACTCCGCGGATTCAGGCTCATTCCTTGATCCTAACAACCATTTCCCTGAGACCATCGCGACCGCGAAGGTAATGTGGGATGAAGAAGGACTTTCAGTATACGTGAAGGTAATCGACGCTGACGTAAGTACGGTTGATAACGAGCATAATAAAGACTCGTTTGAGCTTTTCATTAATGAAGACCTTACGGCCACCGGCACAGGAGCGCAAAAGTATTCCAACGGCGGAAGCCAGTACCGCGTAGCGGCGAACGGACAGCGCTCAGGCGAAGGCCAATCCCCCGCGGCAATGAACGCCCTTAACAAAACCACCGGGTGGAGAACTGATGACGGCTACATCGTCATCATGAAAGCCCCCTGGAGGCTTAGGAACAAATTCTTTAGTCCTACCACCTACAGGAACGACTGGAACTTCGGTTTTGAACTCCAGATAAACGCGTCCGGCGTGACGGAAACCCGTTACGCGGTATTGGTTTGGAACAACATCGCCCATACCAATTATCAGAACGCCGCCGATTACGGCAACGCAAAATTGTACGGACAAACCGGCACGTTGAATTTCCCCGCAGTACCGCCCACTATTACCACCCAGCCTGCGGGTACTGTTGTAGAAGTAGGGGATTCTGTTACCTTAACGATAGCAACCAGTGTGCCGTCGGATAACGGAGTCATATCCTATAAGTGGTACGAATCCACTACTGCCGCCGGAGAAGGCACTGAAATTACATCCGGAATCAGCGATGGCGGAAAAACCTTAACCTTGACCTTTGCCGGAACCAAATATTATTATGCCATGGTTACCAACACGGTAACCGGAACCGGCGCTCCCAATACAGTTAAATCCGCGGTGGCAGGCATAATCAATGCGGACGAAATAGTTTTAACGGATACTTGGGTAGAGAAAGTAACGATGAAAGGTACCTGCGCACCGTTGTATGGATTTAAACTGCCTGCAGGTAAAACCTTCGGTGATTATGACCGCATTAAGGTTACATTCAGAATGGATAAAGCCAGCGAGAATATGAATGGTCGTCTGAGGGCATGGGGTAATTTCCCCGCTACCGCATATACTCCCGGTAATACTCCTGCTCAAAACGGTAACGTATTTGGATCGGCTAATGCGTCGCCTGGAGGTTTATTGCTCAATACCAATACAAACGTAGTATATGACGGAGAATGGGTTAATGCAGAAATAGTTTTTGGTAACCGCGATGCTCTTACTGCTGCAGCGACAATTAAGGCTGAAACAGGCGTTATTCTGCTGGCATTTGCGCCGGTACCAAACAATTCCGGAACTAATAACGGAGACAACACAAGAACCTACTATGTCAAGAACATCACGCTTACAAACACGGCTGGCGATGAAATAGTTAAAGTATTGCATCCTGCTCACCCGTTACTCTGGGGCGGTAAAGGCCAGGCAGCCTATGTCACCCAGGATAATGGCGCGGGTGAAAAAGCGGTTCGTCAGTTGTATGACTGGGTAGACAAGGTACACATGGTTAATACCAGCGTACCGCTGTACGGATTTAACCTGCCTGCAGGGAAAACCTTCGGCGACTATACCAAGATTAAGATCAACATGAAAATGGATGATGCTAGTGTAAGCGGCCGTCTGCGTGTATTTGGAACTTATGAACCTTCCGTGTATGTTCCCGGCGCATCCTCCCAGGCTTCAAATATGCAGAACGCGTCACCTGGCGGTTTATTGATCGGCAGTAGCGACGCTGGAAGCTCCTTTACCAACGTATGGACTGTCTATGAAAGGGCATTTAATAACCGCGACGCTATTGACACTTCCGCGGCAGTTAAAGCTTCATCGGGCGTTATTCTGCTGGGCATTGGCCCGATACCGGGCGCGGGCGCAAGCGCTACCAAAGACTACTATGTCATGGGCATCACGCTTGAAAACGACGACGGTACTCAAGTGGTAAATGCAATGAGTCCTGACAACACGCTGCTCTGGGCAGGTAATGGCAAGGGAGCCTTTGTCACCGGAAACGGCAATGACCAAATGACCCGCACATTACAACCGATAGATTATACCAACTTTGATCCTGCTCCTTAAGGCATAAAAGGTGTCTGACACCTTAAAGGCCGTCCCCTCAGGGGGGCGGCTTTTACAGACGAAGTAGTAAATGAGCCGTCCGGTCTTTTTGGGTCGGACGGCTTTTTTAAAACACGGGCCGCCGCTTGTGGGAGGGGGGCGGCACAACAGCCAAAATTGGAGGGATTGCGCTGTTGGTTCATTTAGGGATGGGTTAAATAACCGGTTTTGACCGGAATTAAGCCCAAATCTTCTATTTGTAATTATAGGAGAGACTTAAGATGCGTAAAAGCCATTAAAAAAGTCTATTATATAAATTATAGGAGATTAGGTATGCGTAGAAGTTAAGTTGAAGATTTAATCAATGAGAAACTGCGTGAAGATAACAAATTAGCTGGCAACAAGCGGGAAGAAGACTCCGTTGCCACATTGCGGCTCTACAACATTATACTTTTTGAAAATCAGCCTTCAGAATATGGAAAAATATTTACAATGACATTCTCATACGGAGCGGTTATCGTATATTATCCGGTTCCCGATGAAAAAGAGTTATGTATTTCAATTGCCCGCGAGTTGGGAAAATTACTTATTGAGCATAGAATTATTGCCGGTTCAAACGATGCTAAATTTGCTGATTTGTTTGCACATATTGTTTTAAACTTTTAGCTCGGGAAAATTTGGAAATTGTTTGTTTTATTTAAAGCTGTTAATAGTTTGAATGTCCAGTCCGGTAAATTCCGTAATTTCACTTAACGGTCTCCCCGCGTTCTTCATCTTTCTGGCAATTTCGAGCGTGCCCTCTGCTTTGCCCTCTGCTTTGCCTTCCGCCTTGCCCTCCGCCTTGCCCTCCGCCTTGCCCTCGTCACGCGCATGGCGCAACGCTGACGCTTCGTTGTGCCGCGCCATTTCACGCAATCGCTCCAGTTCACGGAACTCTGAGTCCGCTGTTATCTGATGATACGCCCTTATCGCCTGTTCCATTACAGGTACCTCCATTGCTTCTATCCTTGCCAATTCCTCTTTAGTATTCGCCTTGAATAGCATTAGCCACAATAGCTGCATATCGTCCGCCGTAACCTCTTGCGGCAGTTTGTTCAATTCAAAGAAATACAGGCTCATTTTGTCAGTCAACGGCTTATGCCGCGCAACTTCAAGCGCCTGAAACTCCGAATTATATTCCTTACATTCAAACAGATCGAAATTTATTATGCTTATTACCACATATGGAATTCGGTGATGCTTTCAAGCCGTATTTCCAACAGTTCGCTGACTAGCTGTTTCAACAAATCGGTGTTTTTCACAAACAGCATCTTGAACAGGGTGTCGGTCTTAAACGTATATTCAAGTTTGGTCACTGCCGCTTCTTCCTTACTTTGCATTATACTAACTTGGCTTCCGTAATGCAATAGCGCTTTTAATAGTGTATTAGTACCTTAATCATTAATATTATAAAGAATAGTCTCATTTTCGCCTAAATTATTTCCTAAAAAAAGATTGAATATTTTTGATTTTTAATATAAAATTTATGAAAAGTGGTATTTTTATACCGCTTCTCTGAGAAATATTAGCCATTTTCTCAGTGTTTGCTCGTTGAGCAAACAGGCTAAAAAAAACTATAATTATAATTGTTATTATTATAATTAATTGTTAGGAGAAATAAATGCTTACATCTGACCAGATAAAAACCGTTGACGAAGCCAGAGCTCAACTATTTGAATGCACAACCAAAAGTGCTGCTGAAGAAGTATTTAACCGCTTTAAAATTTCGGACGTTGAGGCGAGAATCGCCCTTCTTGAAATTTGTATGCAGGTACAGGATTCATATGGAATTCCCGGCGATAATAAAGTAACAAAAGAAGAATTCTATGCGGAAACTTTGGCGTTCTTTGAGGATGGTCAGTGGAGGAAATTAATCTGATGGCAACTGTGTTTGATGCAAAAGTACGGAAAGAACTTTCTAAAGAATTTATGGTTGAAGAAACAGAATGTGACCAATACAACGATTTTTACGAGAAGAAAATTCTTCCGTGCATTAATAGAAAATTTTTAGCGCATATGGTCGCTGTTGTAGAAGAAATGATTGATGCGGAGATTCTTAAAAAAATTAATAATGAAAAGAAAGAAAACCCGTCAAAGCAGGAAACCGGAACGCCAACATTGCGAAGGTATAACATTATTGTTTCAGATAATGTACGTCCTGTAAACGGCACGGCTTTTACAAGGTGCTTTCCTCAGGGGGCGATTATAATGTATATGCGCAATGACGATAAAAATGATATTGAGAAAGAAAGAAAACTTCGCATTTTTGTCGCTCATGAATTGGGGCACCTGCTTCTTAAATACGGTATCATTAAAGATTCAGCGCATACCGAAAATCACGCAAACCTGCTTGCATATTTCGCCATAAGCGGAAAGAATGATTTTTATGTGAACAAAGCGCCCAGATTTATTTATAAAGACGAACCAGAGATTATAAGCAAAATTAAATCTTCATGTCCGGTTCATAAAGCGAATCAAATGCCGCCTAAAAATTTTCTATAGTATCCTGATGCGGGGAACTGATTTTTAAATTTAATGGAGGAAGATAATAAAGTGGCGGAGGATTTTGATAATAGCTATATTGAAGAACTTGCCAAAAAGTTTAATATTTCTCCGGAAATATGCAAACAGTACTGTAAATTTAACGATGAAGAAATCCAGTCCCGTATTAAGAAAAGTTATTTGGCGCCATTAATATCAGTTGTTGAAGATTTAATCATTAAGAGTATCAGTGAAAACAATAAATCCAGCGGCATCAAACCGGATAAAGATGATGCGACCTCGACCTCGATACGGCGGTACGTTATATCGCTTTATGAAAGAAAAGTCATGGAATATGGAAGTACAATAACAATTAAATTTCCCCACGGAGCTTCTATCATGTATGATTCAACGCCCGATGAAAAAGAGATATGCATTTCAATCGCCCGCGAGTTGGGAAAGCTGCTTATTGAACATAGAATAATTGCCGGTTCAAAAGAAGAAAATTTTGCTGATTTGTTTGCGAATATAGTTTTAAACTGTAGCGAGAAAAAACCTTTGACGGATTCCTAATGCTGTGGGAGCTAAGAATTGGAAGAAATTAAAAAATCGTCAGAAAAAAAATTAATTAAAAAAGATAATCCGAAAATAATAAAAATTCTTAAGAAAAAAGAAGTTTTTTGCGGTACAATGCAAGATGCGGATATAATTGATAGTGAATATTGTCTTTTTGTTCTTGGAAAAGAAAAATTTGAAACAATAACATACTTATATCTGATGATACGCTTGTTCCATAACCTTTACCACTCCTTGCCACTTTTCGAATTTCTTTTCATTCCGAAGTCACTCCTTCTGATTAAGCCTCTCTTTAATTTCTTCTAGCGTAAGACCTTGATTTATTAATTCAAGGAAATACTCTCTGCCTTCTTCCCATCCCTCTTCGCGAGCTTCTTGTCTGACAACTCTCATTTCTACTTCAGGGTCATACTCTCCGTACAGCATATTCAATACCTCCGAACTATGTTTCTTTAAAAAATCTTTTAAAATATTATTCTCTATACAATAGTTTATCGCAGATCTGAATGATTTATCAAGTAATTTTTTCTTGTCGTTCTTCTCGTGATATTTCTGTTTATACTCTTTTTGATACTCGCGTATCTTGTCTATGAACCGGCTGTAATTATCCAGCGTTTTGCTTTTACTCAATATTTCCTGATTGTACCCCTTATTGATGTTGTAGACCTGTACTGCCAGTTCCAACGGTAAATCAATTTTTAAATTGTCAGATTTTATAAAACTGTCGGAAAGTCTTAACTCTTTGTAATTCGGATATGGGTCTATACCATTGTATAAAACGATAAATTCCGGCTTTGGGATTTTTATGCGCTTTTTTTTAAACTTTTCATCCGGTTCCGTAATTAATTCATACAGTTTTTCAACATACATAAGGCACCTGAGCGGCATGTTGTCATTGATGGTTGACTGGTGTTCAATCAGAACTATAAGCCGGTTGTTGAATAAAAACGATATGTCGTTTCTCTGCCTTCTGTAAAGAACGTCGGAAAGGGTGTTGATGTCAATGGGTACGTCAGGCGGAATAGTAATACCCCTTATCGCGGAATATAGTTCCCTCAAAAGAGCCGGGTTACTGAAAAGAAAAGTAAAAACGGTGTCCTTGTGTTTTTCATTAGCATTTTCCATAAATGTCCTCCAAAATAGTTTTGTAGCGAACCGTCACAAGACGGTTCAAAATTTACATACCTATATGGGTGCGTACTTGCTATTTTGCTTGACCAAAAAATGAAAAAGTTAATTTTTTTGTTGATAAAATTTATATATATACTATACTAATGTTTAGCGAACACTAAAGAGGAATTGGCAAGGATAGAAGCAATGGAGGTACCTGTAATGGAACAGGCGATAAGGGCGTATCATCAGATAACAATGGAATTTACCGGTCTTCCGGCAGAATCTATTTAACGGAAGAAAGTTTATTTTGAATGGCTTTTACCTTGCTGGAGGTTATTATAAATGGTAATTCCAATAGCGACAGCCGCTCCCAGAATTGAGATAAAATAAGGGGCTAATATTTTTAATAATTCCAGATTCATGGTACTAATATACTATTAAAAGACAAAAAAAACAAGTTTTTTTTGCCATAATATTTACTGCATATCGAAAATCTATATGAGTTTTTGTGGCTTTAGGCTAGTTTGTATATTTGATTTTTTTTGCTAATTATTATATATTTATGGTTAAGGAAGCAAATATGATAACTAATGCTGTTGAATTTGATGCAAAAATAGATGCCGATTGGAAAATCAGCATTCCTATAGAGTATCGGAAAAATTTATCATTTTCTCAGAGAGTAATCTTGCTGTCAAAGAACGATAATGATATATATGATTTAATAAAATCAAGTGAAAGTTCTCTTGCCTTTTGGAATAACGAAGACGACAAGGTCTGGGATAATGTATAAACGCGGAGGCTCCAGCCTTGGGCTTTTATTCGTTTGAGTAGTTCCCCTCTTTTCATGCTACGTTTAAAATCAGTTTTCCAATTTTTCGTTCCGGTATTGCTTTTGGATTCCCTTCTTGTTCCAATTCATATAAATCGGTTAGCATTTCTTCAAGTTCAGCAATGGTTTTCCCCTGTGTCCAATGCTCAGGATAATCATTTAAATACCCTAAAAACCAACCGTCTTTTTCCTGCCAGTATGTATATTGTAATTCCATTCCAGCCCCCATATATTTTAAAATAACATAATCCAAACAAAATGAAAAGCCATAAAAAAAGCCGCCCCCCTGAGGGGACGGCCTTTAAAGGTGTCAGACACCTTTTACGTCACTGTTAGCTTACGGTATTGTTGTAACGGTAATTGATTTAATTGTAATGGTTGCGGCCGTCTTCTCCCTGGAGTTAAATATTAAACAAACAACTCTATCGGGTGTAGAAATCGCTAATGTTTTTGTTCCAGGAATCGTTGCGTTAAATGCACCCGGACCAACAGCATCGGTAGCATTCCATGCAGAACCGGCGGTTACCAGACCTATATGATACCTACATTGAATATCAGGAGTCGCACTTGCATCAACCGTTATTTTCACACTCGATGCTCCCTTTATTTTGGTAATTTGCTCGTCTGTAAAACCTATAGCCAATCTGTCAAAGTTAGCATTAGTTTCCCCAGCCATAGTTGCGGTAAGCACACCATTAGTTACCGTTCCGCTGTTATAAATAAAAGGATTGGAAGTGTCTGAATATCCGGTAGTAAGAATATTGCTCAAATTCATGTAGAAGGTTTCAGATCCGGCAACGTATTCGGGATCCGGTATTTGGCTCATGGTTGTATCGTCCATGCCAGAAGCACCATCATACCCAACAAAACCGAAGAAGTCCGTTGTTACTACATTCTTGGAGGCGTCAGTTTTGTGCAGCATGGTGATACCTTTAATAGATTGTGTTATTGCGTTTGTCGCGGCGCCATCATTACCAGGTACACCGACACCAAAGAGGAATGGTCCGGTGGCGGTACTTTCCGGTTTGTTGGCAGCTAAGAAGCCAGAATTTGGAACATTGTCTACAAGCTTGTAGGTAACGGTAAACCACTGATCAGCTTTGCCATTTCCAACTCCGGTAGTAGCGTCATTAATGTATCCTGCTCCAAGATCATCATAGATGTAGGCAGCATTGGCATCACCAAAACCGAAGAAATTATAGCCGCTGGAATGGGCACTGAATTTTTCCGCTGCGTAATTACCCATCAACCGGAGTGATCGTATACCTTTGGCAAGGTTCGTGGCATCCATTTTGACTTGTATGCTAATGGCATAATAATCCCCAAATGTCGCTCCTGCGGGCAGGGTAAATTTATACACCGGGTTAGTTTGTTTCAAGGCGAATATGTCAAGCTGAGGTACTGTAGGAATGGTAATCCTCGCGCGGGCGCTTGTGGTAGTAGCCGTTGTTCCTGCCAGAGTATTGGTAACCACTGCATAGTAGTAGGTTGTTTCGGTGGGAATGGTTGTAATACTGTAGGTCATCGTTGTCGCACCGGCAATAATTGTGCCGTCCGCTGTAGGAGATGTAGCGCTGTACCATTGATAGGACAAAGCGCCCGCATCTTTGGTAGAGGCAGTTACCGTGACATCCACACTGGTTTGGCTAGATATAACTACGCCTTGCGGCTGCGTGTCAATTACAGGTGGCAGGGCGGGATAATTCAACGTGTCGGGTTGTCCGTACAATTTGGCATTGCCGTAGTCGGCGGCGTTCTGATAATTGGTATGGGCGATGTTGTTCCAAACCAATACCGCGTAACGGGTTTCCGTCACGCCGGACGCGTTTATCTGGAGTTCAAAACCGAAGTTCCAGTCGTTTCTGTAGGTGGTAGGACTAAAGAATTTGTTCCTAAGCCTCCAGGGGGCTTTCATGATGACGATGTAGCCGTCGTCAGTTTTCCACCCGGTGGTTTTGTTAAGAAGGTTCATTGCCGCGGGGGAACCGCCTTCGCCTGAGCGCTGTCCGTTCGCCGCTACGCGGTACTGGCTTCCGCCGTTGGAATACTTTTGTGCTCCTGTGCCGGTGCCCGTAAGGTCTTCATTAATGAAGAGCTCAAACGAGTCTTTATTATGCTCATTATCAACCGAACTTACGTCAGCATCGATTACTTTTACGTATACCGAAAGTCCTTCTTCGTCCCACAGTACCTTTGCGGTTGCAATGGTCTCAGGATAATGGTTGCTAGGATCAAGATATGAACCTGAGTCCGCGGCGTATATTCTATCAATGGGATAAACTTCCAGAGCGGCATCATTCCACAACGGATCTATATAGCCTGCCGTACCGGCGGTAGAGGGTAAACCGTTGGTGCCCCTGTCGGAGCCGTCAGTTCCGTAACCTATTTTCGGCGAACCGTATTTGATTCTTCCGTCACGCTTAAAGTTAATCTTCACTTTGTAGTACGCCGTCGCGCCGCTGTCATTCCCCGTCACCTTGATATAAAGGAATTCATTGTCCACAAAGCTAAAGCTTGAGCTTTCGCCAAATGTTGGCTGCGCATCGCCTACCGCCTTACCAAAGGTAATTGTGACATCTTCATCGCCATCTTCTCTTGCGGTCGCTACTATGGTAATTCCGCCTGTCGGTTGTTCGGTTACAAGGTAAGTAAAGAGCACGAAACCGCCCGAGCCTGCCGTCTGCCATGTGGTTCCGCCTGCGGGTAATGTAACGTCAAAATCACCGACTTTAAGAGTAGCCAACGCGACTTTGACATGGGTAACCGCAATTTTGTAGTACTTTACTGCCGTGTTGTGCGTTACCTTGATAACCAGCTGGTCGCCCGTCTCAAATTCAAAAGCGGTGTCATACCAAAGTGCGTCGTCATCAAAATCCACCAAGTCTCCGTCAGTGTTGGTATACTTGCCGTCAGAATCAACTTTGGCGTACAGAAGCTCCGCATCATCACTGGTGGGCGTTGCCGTAATATTTACAGCAGCCTGCAGTATGGTTACGCTTCCGGCTACCGCCGTCGCAAATGTAGCGCCCGGAGTGCCTAATGTCGCAGTTTCCGTGCCAAATTTAACACTGACTAAAGTGGCGTCATCGCCAGCCGGT
>Ga0268262_10006658_pt1 | contig 11033 bp, 6 predicted proteins | sample TergutNc150P3_FD_190354 | JGI IMG/M metagenome (GOLD analysis project Ga0268262, IMG submission 190354) | Nasutitermes corniger P3 segment gut microbial community from laboratory colony in Florida, USA - Nc150 P3 (SPAdes) (version 2) | ecosystem: Host-associated > Arthropoda: Insects > Digestive...
TTTCTTTTGTTTCAAAAGATACTTTAGTTTCTAAATGATGTCTAAACATATAATTTTTCGAAGCAATTTTTTGCACCCTAAATAAATTTGGGCTAATCAGACCATAATTTTCAAGATCCATTAAATCAATTTCTTTCGGATTAAAACCTGTTTTTTCATTGGGAAACACAAAATATTCATTCTGCTTCAGACTGAAGAAAAACTTCCAGCCTTCGTCTTGTTTATATTTCTTGTCAATAATCGGCAAACCCATATTGGCTCTCTTAACAGCTTCGAAAAATGAAACCACATTTTCTTGTAAATTTCCATTTGCATCTTGATAAATGGCTACGTGGTGATTATTTCCAGTATTTACAAAATCTACGGCTTGCTTTTTACCATCATTATCGTATTTGCTATGTAACGCCTCAGCATTGTTTACTCCTGTAATAGTCACACTTTTTATAAAAATTCCTTTTTCTTTATTTAACCATATCGGATTTTTGTCTAAATTAGTGAAAGCAATTTTCGCATCTCCTTTAAATTCATCCAAACGTTTCTCTAGTATGCGTCTAATTTTAACATCAATTACCTTATCTATTTTCAAACCAGGAGAAATTTCTTTGCGTATTGTGTAAATAGTTTCAAACGACAATGTTTTTACTTTTTCAGATACTTTTAACGTGTGTAATTCATTCAACCAAATTGGATTTTTTTCCAAACTGTTCTTACCTGTAAACGCTTTTTTCGGGTCATTTCCATTTTCTCGTAAACGCTTTAATAGAGCATCTTTATACACAGGTTTAGTGACTGTCAAAATTTTAGCTTCGTCAAATTTTGCATTTACAACTTCTTCTTTTACTACACATTGCCTTTGGCTACCATAAATGGTTTCCAAATGCAATTGACCTCGCGGCGTTTGTTGTATTTTTTTATTAGTTTCATTTTTTTTCTTTATTTTATTTACATTTTTCGTAACTACCTTGTTTTTTGCTTTAATGGAAATCAAAATAATTTCTAAATGTTTTTTTGATTCTGCCCTAAATTCATCTAAAAGCATTGGTGGTTTAAATCTTAATTTGCCCTTTTTATCCTTATATAATTCTTTTTGCTCAATACCTAAAACGTCTTTTGTTTTCAATATAATATCTTCCAATGTTATTGCAAAATTATCTTGTGCTTCTTTTTCGGTATTAGAAATATTTTGTTCTTCGTTTGTTCTTCGTGCATTTAGGTTATTGAGATATTGAATGAATTGCCGTTTTGTAAATGCCACAGTCAAAGCATCCATCGCGTGATGGCGATGGTCATTTCGTTTCGTCCAATCTTTGATTTTGCGAATTTTATGACCTTCTTCATTTACAAATTCTTCGGTCAAACCAAGATTCTTATACTTGTCCCAATTTAATTCTTTCATCATTTCTATCAACTGCCAATCTTCACGTAGTCTTTCTGTTATTGAACCAGTTGTACTTATAACAAATTTTACCAAGTCACCGAGTATTGTTTTTGCATACTTGGTAATATACTGAGTGTTTGCCAAATCACGATTGATAAAACCATCGGGAATATTCTTCCCTTGTGTTTTGAGTTTATTGTATTTAGCTCGTGAAATAATTTCTCGTTTATATAAATTTTCAATTTTGCTTAAATAATTTTCTAAAGCTTCCTCACCATATTTTTCTTTTACAAAATCGTATGCAGTCAAATTTCCTTTTTCAATATTTACAACTCTTAATTCTAAGGTTTTGTTCGCAAAAGAATCATCAAATAATCGAGATTGTGGAATGATATGTTCAACATCAAAGTCTCCACTAAAAAGATTTTCTTTTGAAATATAAGTATTGGAATAAAGTGTTTTATAACCGTTACCTTCTAATTCCTTGTAAAGTTTATAACGAATTATATCATTACGGCTTACATAAGAAAGATTAAAAGGTGGTTTTGTCAAAATCCCTCTATATTCTTCGTGTAATTTTGTTGTATCTGCGATGGATTTTGTTAATTCTTCACGTTCTTTTGCATTTTTCTTTAGTTCACGAGCCAATTCAATACGTATTTCATTCGGTTTTCCATAAGTATCAATAACTCCATTTACTATATGGATCATCTGATTAAGAATTTTCTCAACCACAGGATTCCGCAGAGAATTTTTTGGTAAAACCTCAAGTTTATCTTTTAAAACTTTATTTTCAATTTGTTCTTTAGTTAAAGAATTTTTTGAAAAAACGTAACCTGCAAGTTCACATGCTTTATCATATTGGTTGCCTTGTTTCAAATAAGGTAAAATTTTCTTTATCGCTTTCGAACTTAAAGAGCCATAATCATCTGGGAAAGTTAAATTGGATAGTTTTTTAGCTATATCTATAGGATAACTGTATTTCTTTGTTATTTTTTCTGCTAAATCTTTATTTTCTCCCTCCCAAGAATAAAGCAAATGCCAAAGTTCATTCAAATTTTCATCCGTTAAATTTTCACCCAAAATTTCATATATTTTTGCTCTAGTTTTATTGCCTTCTATTTTTTCTTTGTAATTCAATAGCGAATAATTTTTTGCTTTCTTTTCAAATAAAACTTCCAACGCTTCTTTTGGAGTTAAACTTTCTGTGATTTGTAATTTTGCAAATAATTTCTCTTTTTCGCCTTGCTCCAATAATGTAACTTCACCATCATCAGTACTTTTATCTGCAATTTCAACATTATTTAAAATCTGCCAAATCTTAAATTCCTGAAATAATGGTGAAGAACGTGGAATAACTTTCAAACCAACGGTAATGACTTTCTTTTTGCCATCAATCGTGACTTCTTTTTTATGATTTTCAAATTCGCAAAAACTGATCAAACCTTTTTGGCTTTTTAATCTACGTTGATAAAAAATTACAACATCACGAATTTCACTTTTCAATTCATCTGTCAATTCCTTTTGAAATTTGGACTGTGTTTCCCAAATTTTGTCAAATTCATCCAAATAATCTTGACGATAAAAAACCATATTTCGCAAACTTGCATTTGGATTTTTATTTAAAACTGCCATTTGATATTGCCCAACAGTTTGTTTGTTGAAATAGAGTTCCTTGCTCCGGTCGCTGATGGCCCCTAAATAACCACTAGAACCGTTAATTTGCGAGTTAATCTTTTGCAAAACTATAGCTAAAGCTTCCGGCTCCATTTTTTCAAAAAGAGCTTTGACTCGCCAAGCAAAATTCTCTTTTTTTTGTTCTTCGCCTTTGGTTGTTCTGGGAATCCCCTTAATATCGAATGGTTCTTTGCAAATAGCCCACGTTTGGTTTTCATTCTTCTCATGCAATTTATCTTTCAATTCATCTGTCAAAATTTCAGGATAAAATTCTTTTTGTTTCTTCCAAATATTGTTAAACTCTGCTTGCAAATCAGAACGATAAAAATCGGGAAGAAATTTTTTACCATCATTTAACAATTGAAAACAATATTGTCCGGGCGTAAGATTTTCATCATATAATTTTTTTGCAACTTCCATTCCATCAATCAAGGCTCCATCTTCATCTTTATTCTTTGCCTTGCGGCTACTTTTGTAGCCACGTTTTTTATTTATCATCAATAACACGCGGGCAAATTGCTCTAACGATATCTCTTCTGTAGCGGCGTTGGCTCTTAAACGGTAGGTTTCAAAAGTAGTTTTGTTGCCATTTTCAGACAAAATCGTTTCATCGGAAATAAACCTATGTTCTTTCAGTATTTCTATTAGATTCTCACGGCGAAGCTTGTAACGTTGCAAGTTACGGCGCATACTGCGTTTAAGGGTTCTTTCAGCATTGGTAGTAATGCTTTTTCCTTTCTCAAAGTTGGTTAACTCATCAACGGTCAATGGATTTACTCTTACACCCAATCGAATAATTGAGGATTTTTCCCCATCATTTTCCGCCTCATTTACCAACGCCCACCCAATGCTATTGGTTCCCAAATCAAGTCCTAATATTTTTTTCATGTGGATAAAATATAAAAATCTATCTTCCCCCCATGACCCTCCTAACCGAACAATCCATCGAAGGCTTCCTAAGCGCAGTATTCGAAGCGTTCAGACTAAAACTGCCCACGCAAAGAATTGTCGCAGGAGAAATTTACATTCCACAAATGTTCGAAGACACCCACCCAATAACAACAAACCCAGAAAACGCAGCGAGAGTATGGAAAGGCATTCAAAAAAATGCTGGCAAAAACACTGCATTTATGATACAAGCCGCATACCTTTCCGAATTGCCAGAAATGGAGATTTCACTTTGGGAATATGTAAAGGGAATTTTCACGAATCCAGAAAATGCGCAAAATACGCTTGAGCCGCATACACACGCCGTTTTTCAAACGGCGAACAAGGTTAGAAAAGAAGCACACGATATGAAAGGATTTGTGCGTTTTCAGAAAGCGGAAAATGATTTGATGGTAGGGGTGATTGAGCCAACTTATAATATTGTGAATTTACTCGCAGAGCATTTTGCAAATAGATTCCCGAATATGCAATGGATGGTTGTGGATATAAAAAGAGGGCTTGGCATTCATTATGATGGCAGGGAGATTTACGAAATATGCGGCAACGCTGCGGAAATTCCCAAGATAAATGATGAATTTTCCGCTCTTTGGAAGGGTTATTATAAATCTGCTGATATAAAAGAGAGAAAAAATCCACGGCTTCAAAGGCGGTGCTTGCCCGTGAAATACTGGAAGCATTTAACGGAAATGGAGAGGTGATTACTTCAATAACTTTTTATTGCTATTGTTTCCTAGCATTTTTCGCAACTCTGCTTTTTTAGCTACATCTATAAGTTTTAACTTATTAGGTGCAGTTTTCTTTAATTTAGCCTCCAAGTCATCTAAATGCCCAGAATCTTTTGCTGCTGCTGCCATGATAATGTCCACTAAGTCGTCCACTCTTTCAATGCCAATCACCATACCGCCCGTAACATTAGCAATCCAAGAAAAAAATTGCTCCGCCGAGATATAATCAATCTTTTTTTCAAAATTTCCATAACTGCAATCTTGTTTTTTTTGCATATCACCATAAAAACTACCGCAAAAAACGCTGTTTATTGTAATGTTTTGTTTAAAAAGTTGCTTAGTAATATCAAAAAAGTCAAGTCCCAATGGACAATTATTGGCAGGGTGCGGACTTGCATCTCCAAACAAAACAACTGAACGATTGCCTATTTCTCGCCAATTCAAACTAGCTACATCATTCAAAGCATCTTCTACCGCTTCATCAAAAGTACTATTTCCTTCATTAGAAACTGGGGTAGAGTCAATAAAATGATACAATTGCTCAATATCTTTTGTTAATTTCGAAACTTTTGTAAGATACGGTAAATGAACATCGTGGTCAAGATAAAATATTATACTTATTCTTAAATTTTCTATCATAGAGAACAATTCTTTACACAATTCTCTGAATTTATCCTTCAAAAGTTTATGATAACTCGTCATTGAAGCTGTCAAGTCTCCAACTAAAACCAAGTCCAGTCCTCTTTCTCTTTCGAGAATATCTTGTGAAACCGAAACGTTTTCAGACTTCATTACTGAAGCGATTGAAGTTTTTTTACTCAAATCAAACTTTGAAATGGTTTTCTCGGTTTGTTTTAAGGCGAGTTCACCTGTTCTGCGAATGGCAGGCAAATTCAGTTTGTTGTTTGTTTCCATAGCCTTTCCTCCTTATTTTGCATGGCTGTTAAGTTTTTCATCAAATTCTTTCCGTTTGCTTTCATCGGAAAGAATCTCATAAGCTTTTTTAATTTTCAAAAATATCTCGTTATTTTCGCTAGTTTTTTCGCATTTATCAGGATGATATTTTTTAATTTTTCGCTTATATGCTTTTTTAATTTCATCCTGCGTTGCTTATTTGCTAACTTCAAGGATTTCATACCAATTTTCAAATTCTTGCGAATTATGGCTATTTTCTTCCGAAGCGTTATTACTCATCAATTCACTTAGAATATTTAAAAATAATTCATAATTTTTGCAAGAAGAGAGTCCAAAAATCATATTTCTATATGCTTCTGAAAATTCCCAAGATTTAATATTTTTGTCCGCTTTGTCTATGTATTCTTCAACGGCTTCAAGCCATTTACTTACACAATTGGGCAATGACGAGGCATTGGTGGTAAAATGTTCTTTTACCTGTTGATATTGCGTTTTTAATTCTTCAAAAGAATTATCTATCTCTGAAATTGGAGTGCTGAAGCCTTTAAAAGTACCGCCACAGTATTTTTCGTCTAATTCATCAAATTGTGTTTTAATATCACCCAATTGTTTTTTTGCTTGGCGAATTGCTTCTTTCACAACAATTTTTGCTTGCTTGCCATCTTCGCTTTCGTCAAACTTTACATCATCAATAAATTCTTTAACACTTTCCATATCTGCAAGCTTTCTATCGTATTCTGCGATTTTTTCGTTTAAGGAATTTTCAATTTCTGCTCTTTTGATTTCAAATTTTTCCTCTTTTTCCTTGATTTCTTCGTCTATCACTTTTGCTTTTTCAAATATTGAATTTGAAATTTTTTCTTTTTCAGTAGCTTCCCTACTTTTTCTTGCCGCTTCTTTTTCAAGGTGAGTGATATTGTCTTTTTGGGATTCTATTTCTTCAAAAAGTTCTTGATACTTTTCCTTGGTTTTGTTCGCTTCCAATATTGATTCTTTTGCCTCTGCTTCACGTTTTTCAACATCTTTCTCATAACTGGAAACTTTTGCTTCCTTTGAACGGATTTCCGCTTCACGTGCTTTATAAAGGTACTCTAATTTTCTCACTTCATTTTGCCGTTCTTCAATATCGTTATTCTGTTCGCGGATTTTATCTTCCAAAATTATTATGTTCTGTTCCCTTTCTAGAAGAATATTTTCTCTTCTTCTATTTTCGGCAACTAAACTTGCAAGTTTTTCATTTAAATCATAATTTTGGCGTGCAATTTCCAAATTACCCTTTTGGGTATCTTTGCTTTCTTCTTGAATTTTTGTGTTATGTAAAATGCTGGAATAGAGCACTTGTTGTTGTTCAAGTTGTGCCTTTTGCCGCTTTGTTGGTGATAATTCCATGCCAAATAAAGTCATATTCGATTCTCCGTAAAATTGAGAGAATGAGCCATTGCAAAATGGCTCATTCAGTTAAAATTTATCGTTTTTTACCTCCATTTGAGTTATTTGGAATAGGATTCATCTGTTTTCCCCTATTTCCTTGGTTTTGGTCGTAGGTTCTATTTGTGCCAAAAGTTCCCTTGTTGGCATTTTGAATGTCTGCTTGATGATTTGGCATTTTTACCCCATGTAAAGCTGGTTTTTTGGCTTTACATTAGTATATATGGAGCAAAAGGAACAAACTTAACAATTTTTATTTTTATCTACTATATATTCTAACATTTTCCCTTGCTTGCTGCATATTAGCCTGAGGCTTTTTATATGCTTCAGCATTATTTTTTACATATTCTTTCCCTATCATTATAATCTCTACTCTTAAGTGCAAGCCAATATTTATATAATTGCGGAAAATAAAAAATACTTTTTAAGCCAGATTTTACATTCTCACTTATAATTCCATTAGCAATTAATATTTCTTTTAGTTCTTCCGTGTTGGAACTTTCCAATTTATCTTTGTATTCTTCATAGATTTCCTTTAATAATTCGTCTAACTCTGATTTATACAGAAAAATTTGCCTATATTTTTCTCCTTTATCTCTAATATAATCAAAAATATAATGCAAATCTTCGTTAAAAGCTTCACGTGTTAAATCTTTAAAATGTTGTTCAACAGCATAATTTCTATTTGCTTGAGTAGCATAGAATTTTTGATCTAAAATACATAATATATTTGGCATATTATTTTTTAATGCATCATCTAATGCTCCATTTACTAAATTTATAAACGGTCTTAAACTAATAGAAGCTTTATCGGCATTTCTTAAATTCGTGTAAAACCAATCGTAAGTTTTTCCTAAATCATAGTTTCTTTTATAACTAGTCACAGATTCTCCAAAAAATATACTCATAAAAGGTTCAATCATATTCCTATCCAATTGCAACTGGTTAAAATGTTCAACCAAATATTTTTTTGTATTTATAATAAACGTTCTTAATTCAGATCTTTTTCTTCCCATAAAATCAAATAACGCATTAAAAGAAGCTTGATCGGAAAAAATCAATTTGAAAAAATATGCATAAATTTCATCTTTTGACCATTCAATAATAATCTTATTATTTTCAAGTCTGGTTGTATTTGTACCCTGTAACCTATTATATAAATCCGTTCTAATAAAAATTTTCGGGCTTATGCGTTTAAATCTAGCTATGCTATTCCACCAATAATCAATAAGTGGAGATACGACTTCTTTCCAATTACTTGGAGGAATTAAATTATCCAATTGGTCATATAAAACAAATAGATTTTTTTTATTTTCATCTAAATAACTGTCTAATTTTTGTAAATCTTTCTCTACTTTAATCATTAAATTATCATCATTCATAATTTTTTCGAAACGTTGCTTTGTTTCTGTATCTCCACGCATTGGTTTAATTTCTAACTCAGGTTTTATTTTGTAATCTAATTTTTTCTCTGTGTCTATAAAAATAGAATTCCATGTGTATATTTTCCAAAAATTTGTGAAATAATATTGTTTGTTTTTTATTTCTTCAATTTTCAAAGTATTAAACTCGAATGTTTTAATTTCATCAGAACCTTTCAAAGATATAATATCAATAAATTCATATGTTTCTCCTGTTTCTTTTATACTGGCAAAGGATAATAATTTATCTTTTATATCTTTATTGGACTCTCTCAATGCCTTGTATATATATGTTTTTCCTGTCCCTTTAAATCCCTGAATTATAAATTTTTCCTTTTTAAAAATATCTTTCATAGAATCCCTATAAAAAAATGTCTTAGGATTTATTTTTAAGTCTTCCGCAAATAATTGCGGATGCCCATCCTTATTTCTAATATGTTCCTTTAAACTCTTGAGAATTATATTTTTCAGCCCAGCATCGTTGCTTTTATTTTCTTCTTTATAATCAAATATTTTTTTTATTGCTCTTGCTCCATTTAATCCTCTAAAAATCGCATCGTAATCATCAACTAGTTTCTTTTCTATAATATCTTTATGCTCAAGGAAAGAATTATTTATGCCTAAATTTTCCAATAAAGAATTTCTGCTTAATTTTAGAATTACAGGAAAAGGAGGGTTATCCTTGCCATCGTCTTGAATTCTTTGTAAATATTCCTGTACATCGCTTATAAAAATGTCATGAAATTCGTTATTTCTTGCATCCTTGTTTTCTGGTAAAATAGAATTTACCAAAAATAATTCAACATTTTTCTCTTCTTTCGTAAATTCATAATATTTGTCTAAAACAAAATGCAATCCTGGTTTTGTTTGTTCGTTGCTTCCAAAAAAAGCAACTATCAAATCAGATAGCCTTAATGCACTCACTCCAAAAATATCATTAAATCCTGTTCTTGAATCTATAAGAATTATATCTGGTTTTGAATTTTCTATCAATTTTTCAAAAAAAGATTCAAAACCTTGTAAAAGAATAGATTCGTTGCTTATATTTATTCTAGATAAAGCTTCTAAGTAATCTTTTCTATGAGTACTCGAACCCCTTGTGTTTTCACTTAGATTTCCAGCAGGAACAACAAATATATTTTCAATATCTTTAATTTTTAAAAAATAATTATTTATATCAATTTCTTTTTGAAAATGAGAATCAAGCAAATATTCTACAATTCCACTTTTATCCTCTAGAAGAAATTCTTCATTATCAAAAAAATTCATATAACCTGGGGCTTCAAAACCACAATCAATAACGCAAACTCTTTTATTCTGGTTTAAAGCTAAATCCATCGCGTAAGAAACTAAGGCTGTTGTTCTACCCATACCACCTTTATAAGAATAAAAAGTAACTATAGGAATTTTATGTTTTTTATTTATCTCTTTTTTATTCATTAAAGAATCAAAACGATATTTCAAGCCAAGGTCAATAATTTCCTCTATATCAAATATTTCTTTCAAATAGCTATATTCTCTTAAATCATCTTCTGTAACTGGTTTAAAAGATACTTTAAACTCCTTATATTCTTCTTGCATTTCTTGAATGTTAAATTCATTTTCTGCGAGAATAAAAACGTCTAAATTAGCATTTAAACGTACTTTTATTCTAAAATCTTTTATTTTAGAATCTTTTTTTAAAATATCTAAATTTTTAGATATTTTTTCCGCTGTATCGAGAATTTTAATCACTGTGGACCTCCAACGATTTCTGTGAGTGAAATGAAAATTTTTTCTGTTATATCAGTGAATTTTTTGATATCCGTTCCTTTAATGTTAAGCACAGATATATTGAACTTTTTGTTATAATATTCATTTTCTTTCATATATCTTATTTCTGGATTCCAACAATGATATAATTTGCCTATATTTGAATCTGTATCATAACCTTATTTATTATAGGAATATTAAATTTACCAAATTCTTTTTCTAAAATTTGAAATTGATTATCCTGAAATCTATGGCTTTGAACACAATAAGGAGCATCGTTTATCCAAAAAGAAAGATTACTTTTACTTATGAAATTATTATCTTTATGCTTTTTTATATCATTCTTTTCATCCCATTCAAAATGTTTATAAACGCTATATGTACTTATACATTCTAAAACATAGCCACATAGATAAAAAATATCATGCAAAACATAAGGGTTATTTTGCTCATTTGGAAGAAGATATTTACAAACCTTTAAATGTTTGTTAGCGGCATACCAATAGTTTTTATATAACATTTTATGACCTTCCATACTTAATATAGGAAATTAAATCTTTTAAAAAAACATTAAGCGTTCTTGAAATACTTGCTTCATCTCTATCGATTTTTTTTGCTAGTTCTCTTTGCGTTGGAGGCTTATAAGTCTTATCTTTGCTATACAATGAACAACCCCGCAGCAGAGACTGCGGGGTATCAAATCAGCCAAAAAGCGTAAGCTGTTGTACCAATACCCGCTTGTATTCGGCTGCCCTTCCTTGATTTTTTACATACCTGCTAACCGTCTCT
>Ga0268262_10006659_pt1 | contig 11032 bp, 11 predicted proteins | sample TergutNc150P3_FD_190354 | JGI IMG/M metagenome (GOLD analysis project Ga0268262, IMG submission 190354) | Nasutitermes corniger P3 segment gut microbial community from laboratory colony in Florida, USA - Nc150 P3 (SPAdes) (version 2) | ecosystem: Host-associated > Arthropoda: Insects >...
CCAGCCAGACGGTTTAGTGTATGCAGGGAAAGTAGCATACAAATACAAAGGCACTATGCCTGCAAATACAAGCATAACATTGCTTGACGGCACAAAAGGAATTGCTTATTCCGCTTTTTCCGATTGCACCGGCCTTACCAGCGTAACCATACCCAACAGCGTTACCAGCATTGGGGAGTTTGCTTTTTACAATTGCACCAGCCTTACCAGCGTAACCATACCCAACAGCGTTACCAGCATTGGACTTGGCGCTTTTTACCAATGCACCGGCCTTACCAGCGTAACCATACCCAACAGCGTTACCAGCATTGAGGGTACCGCTTTTTACAATTGCACCAGCCTTACCAGCATAACCATACCCAACAGCGTTACCAGCATTGGGGGTAGCGCTTTTTCCGGTTGCAAAGGCCTTACCAGCGTAACATTTCAAGGCTCAATTTCTGAAACCAATTTCAACGCAGGTTCAAGCTACTCTCCCACATTCCCCGGCGACTTACGCGCCAAGTACCTTGCAGCCGATGGAGGCATAGGAACGTATACGAGAAGCGGCGCTGGCACTACGGCATCGCCATATACGTGGGCGAAACAAGCAAGCAGCGGCGGTGGGGAAACATCCCAACCCTTTACCACCATTGCAGCTATGGCAACATGGTTAGCCGCCCAACCAGCCAATACCGCCGCAACGCCTTATACCGTTAAGTTGAATGTCGCTGATCTTACAGGAATTGGAAATGCGCTTTATACAAACAATACAAAATTCGTCAGCCTTGACCTTTCTGGCAGTACTTTCAAAAGCATTATGGACAATGCTTTTACTGGAGGAGGAGAAGAAAATTATTGCACCGGACTTACCAGCGTAACCTTACCGAATGGCGTTACAAGCATTGGAGCTGGAGCTTTTGACCAATGCAGCAACCTTGCCAGTGTAAACATACCAAACGGCGTTTCCAGCATTGGGGCGTGCGCTTTTAACTTTTGTAAACTTGCCAGTATAACCATACCTAACAGTGTTACTATTGCACTAAACAACAGTTGCGCGTAAGTTGACCTTCTGTTAATTCTATACCCTGTAAGGAATTAGCGTTGCTAATTCGGAACTCCAAAAAAGCTTGAAAATTGGTGTTATCAGCTATGTTATCAATTTTCAAAAATGACAGGGGTGTGGATATGCACAACGATTTTACTTTGTTTTCCAGGGCGGTTCCATCGGGGAAAATGGTGGTTTATTACTATGCTTACGATGGAGAGGGGCGGAGGCTTGGGCCGTGGTCTACGGGGCAGGCTAATAAAACATTGGCTAGGAATTTCTGTAATAAACTGAACCGAGAAGGGAAGCTATTACCGGAACCGAAAGGGATACCGACATTCGCGGAATTTGCTGTTGCTTTTTGGGATTGGGAAAAAAGCGACTACCTGAAAGAACGCCGGAAGCGCCGGAAGCTGACACAGGCGTATGCTGACAAAAATAAAAAAGTGGTTGACCATACCCTTATCCCTTATTTCGGGAAAATGAAACTTGACGATATTTCGGGCGAGGTCATAGACAAATGGCTTGATTACATGATTGCCGAAAAATTTGCCAACTCGACTACTAACAGTTATTTTAGCACTATACAGACTATGCTAAAATGGGCGGCGAAAAGAGGGATTATCCAGCGTGATCCGTTTTTGGATGTTGACAAGTTACTGAACGAGAGAAAAGACAAGGAAATAATTACCCATGACGAATTTACGGCTTTGTTTGCTGACGATTGGAAAAGGGTCTGGAATAATGACTTGCTGCTTTGTACGGCGCATAAATTGGCGGCTCTGACGGGGATTAGGTGTTGTGAGATTTTGGGGCTGCGGGGTGAATTTGTTTTTGAAGACCATATTTATATTTGCGCCCAACATGATAATAAATATGGATACCGTGACACTAAAACAAAAACAAAACACCATATCCCTTTAACGGCGGAGGTAATAGCCGATTTGAATAAATTAAAAGCGGTAAACGGTGACGGCTTTCTTTTTTCGTTGACCGGAGGGGATAAGCCTGTAAGCAGAAAGCATATTTGGGCAGGGCTGCGAAAAGCCTTAAATAATATTGGGATTACCGATGAAGAAATTGAGGCGCGGGGGCTTAATGTTCATGCGTGGCGCCATTTCTGCAATACGGAACTGCAAAAAGCGGGATTGACTATTCAGAAAGTACAAGCTGTTACTGGGCATAAATCAGTTGAAATGACGGAACGCTATACCCATTTTGACGCTATGGATTTTGGCGAAGTGCCGGATATTCAGGCGGCGCTGCTGGCGGGAAAACAGGAAGGAAAGAAAAACGGGCGCCCTGCTCTGGCTCTGGTAAAAATGCCGATTGATGAAAATAGCGAAAAGAAAAAACAGGCTTCATAGCTTTTTGCTTTGATTTTTTGCCCCTGCTGTTATGGTGGGGGCTTTTTTTTTGCCAAAAACCCCGAATTTTGCACTAAACAACAGTGTCGAATTTTTTTGATGTGGTGATATTTGAATTATAAGACGGAGTTTAATCCGGCAAAAAGATGATCGGGGGCGGTTGTGGAAACTTATTTGACGATTGAAGAACTTGCGGAATATTTAAAACTGGCTGACCAGACTATCAGGCGTTGGGTGCTTAATCGGGAAATTCCTTTTCATAAAATCCATAAGGCTGTACGGTTTCGCCTTTCTGAAATTGAAAAATGGATTGACGGCGAAAAAAATGAGGAATTAGGAATGAGGAATGAGGAATTAACAATTAGCAATGAGCAATTAGCAATGAGCAATGAGCAAGCGCCAACAGAGTTGGCGATAGCAATGAACAATGAGCAAGCGCCAACAGAGTTGGCGATAGCAATGGGCAATGAGGAATAGAGGGGTAAAGCATGACGGACATTGACAGGGCTATCGAGGAAGCGAAAGCGGAGATACTGCCTTATGAAAGTTGGGAGAGACTGACCGGGGAAACTGGGGCAGCGTTTTCCGCTTTCTGCGCTTTTCGGGATTTTGGGCCGGAACGGAATATCCGCAAGGCGGTTGCAAGCGTGGAAAAGGTTGAGGCTGTAAGGGCGAAGCGGTATAAAGTTTGGCGTAACTGGGCGGCGCAATTCAGGTGGCGTGAGAGGGCGGCTGATTATGACAAGTATCTTGAAAAGCTAAAGCAATCGGAGCTGCGAAAGACCATCGAAGCCCAGGGCGAAAAACATCGGGAAGTTACCCAAAAAATGCTCGATGTGGTTTCCAAAAAATTAGACGCTATGAACCCTATCGAATTGACACAGGGAAACCTGACCGAATGGGTAGAGACGGCGATTAGGGCGGAGCGTGAAGCTGCCGGATTAGTTGCGGGTAACGATAAAGCGGAACCGAAACAAGGGGAACTAAACTTTGTTTCAGATTTTCAGGGATTATAGGCGGGATATGGGAACTTCGGCAGTTATAAAGCAAACAGCGGGAAAAAGAACACCCCTCCTTTATAGTCGGACAACTATGAGAACTGCAGAAGTTTTTAAACCAACTAAGGTACAAAAAAAAGCCCTTGCTCTGGTAAAAAGCGGCGCTAAACACGTTTTACTTTTTGGCGGCTCTCGTTCTGGAAAAACTACCGTACTGGTTATGGCGATAATTTTTAGGGCATTGAAGTATGCGGGTTCACGTCATTTAATATGCCGATACCGCGCTAAGGACGCTCGGTCTTCGATATTGCGCGAAACTTTGTTGCCGTGGCTTGATAAAACCATTGGAAAAGATAGTTACACCTACTTGGCGCATGAAAGCATGATTACCTTGTTTAATGGCTCGGAAATTTGGATTGGTGGGCTTGGGGACAGAGAACAGGCAGACAAGATACTTGGACATGAATACAATACGATTTATTTTAATGAAATTTCACAATTAAGTTATGCCGCTGTAACAACGGCTTATTCAAGGCTTGCTATGCGGATAAAAGGCTGCCGGAATTTATTTTTCTATGACTGCAATCCGGGCAGCCCTTTGCATTGGGCTTATAAGGTTTTTGTCCTTAAACGCCAATTTCTTAATGGCGAGGGATTAGAAAAGCCGGAACTATATCAATCAATGCTCCTTAATCCAGAAGATAACAGGGAAAACTTGCCGGAAGATTATATCGCTGACATTCTTGATACATTACCGGAAAAACAAAAAGCGCGTTTCCGTGACGGGTTATGGGTAAAAGCGGAGGGCGTGATTTATGACAAGTTTGATGAAAGCATGATTGTTAAGGCTGATGACCTTCCAAAACAATTTGACCGTTATGCTGCGGGGCAGGATTTTGGCTTGAATATTACTTTTGTGAAAATAGCTTGGCTTGGTGATGTGATATACGTCCTTTGCGATTATGGGGCGTTTAATATGACTACCTTATCATTTAATGAGGAAGTTTCGGCGCGGGGCTGGTTTGATTGTCCTGACGGTATGGGGCTACCTGTGTACTGTGATCCGGCTGGCGGGGAACGTATACAAGAGATTACCGGGGGAACGAAAGCTAACAACAGCGTTGATAGTGGAATAGATTACATTAACGCAAAAATTGAACGCCGTCAATTTTTTGTTTCTGATAAATGTACTGGTATCCTTTCGGAGATTTGGGATTACTGCCGCGATGAAGCCGGACAGGTGGTAAAGGTTAATGACCATTATCTTGACGCTTTGCGTTACGCGATATTTTCAGACATTCAGCAAGGAGTTGTAATGGTATGAACATCGGACAGCGACTAAAACACACCTACGAGCGACTAACAAAGAATACATATATGAAAAATAAATCAATAGAAGAGAAGTCTTTTTCCTTGACGGATAATTTTGATGTTGATTATTTTTATAGTAAAGAGCAAATTAATGACCCGTACTTAATTCATTCATGGGTTAATATTGCGGTATCCATTTTAATACGAAATATAGCAAGGGCAGATTTCGTAATAAAAAAAGGCGGTGATGATGTAGTAACAGGGCATCTGTATGATTTATTCCGCAGACCTAATCCCACATTAAATAGCTATGATTTATGGAAAGAAACTGCTGGCTGGTGGTTTCTTCAGGGGGAGGCTTTTTGGTGGTATGGTCCTGATTATTCTAGTGGTGTCCCAAAAGAAATTTTTATTCTCGACCCCCGGAGAATGATTAGCGAAATTTTACCAACGGGGGGAATTTACGATGAATTGTTGCATCGCAACAGGCGCTGGTTTTATCAATGTAACGGTGAATTAGTGCCAATCCTGTCGGATGAATTAATCCAATTTAAAGAATGGAACCCCTGGGACTCTATAAGAGGTGTAAATCCGCTTATTGCCTTGTCTCTCGAAATTCAACAGGATTATTACGCTAATAAAACAAATACTAACCTGTTAAGGAATAATGCTGTACCACAAGGTATTTTAAAAAGTGAACAAAGTTTAAGACCAGAAGAAGCGGATGCTATTGAACGGCGGTGGGAGAGTAAATACGGCAGTATTAAAGCTGGAAGAAAAATCGCCGTAATTGGAAAAGGTACTGACTTTAAACCGATAACTTTTTCTCCCGATGTAATAAAACTTTTTGAGCTTAAAAAATGGAATTTATATACTATTCTTGGTAAATTCGGAATTCCTCCGAGAGTGGCTAATATCTTTGACAAAACAACTGCATTATCAGGAAAAGACACAGCGGAACAGCATAGCGCATTTTGGAAATATACTTTAATTCCCATTCTCAGGCAATTCGAGAAAATTGTAGAAACAAAATTTTTTATTAATTTTAACTTACAAGAAAAAGGAATATTTGATTTATCCGATATTCCAGAATTACAGGAAAGTGAGGACGCACAGAGTAAAAGAGATATTGCGGAAATTAACGCTGGATTAAAAACAATTAACGAAGTTTTACGGGAACGTGGCAAAGAGCCAAAGCCCTGGGGGGATGTCTGGTATCGCCCGAAAAATATAATAGCAACTAACGGTAATAAGGAATAATGGGGGGAATTGTGACCGGAGGGACGCTGTTGGTAAGCAGGGCGGTAAAACTTCATGTAAGACACAAAAAGAGGCTGGAAGAACTGGGCTTCTGGAATGTTAGTGTAACCTCCGCAGAAAAAGACGAATTGAATAAAGTTATTAACGACCTTAAACCTAAATTAATTATTATAGGAAGTGGATTTTATAAAAGCGCTACGCCGTATATGATGGCGATTTTGCATAAGCAACAAAAAAAAATAAAAATTGCGGTAGTATCAATTTACGAGTACCCTGCTGACCTTGCAATAAAATTTATTGTTAACGGAGTTAATTCATATATAAATTATTTTGACGGATATGAATGTTTTTATGAAGGACTTAATTATGTGCGTAGAGGGGAAAGCTATGTTTCGCCTTCTATTCAGGAGAGAATGAAAATGAGAGAAGAATTACCGCTTCCGTCCGGCGAACTAACGGACAAACAAATAGAAATTATGCGCCTTTTATGTAACGGATATACAATTATGGAAGTTGCAGAGGAATTATCTTTTTCTAAAAGGGCAGTTGAATATTATAAAGCTGAATTATTTAACAATTTTGGCATTCGCAACGAAATTGAACTGATAAGGGTTGCTAAATATCTTGGTCTTATTAAAGATGATGAACTGAATTTTCATGGAGGTAAATTTACACTACCGCCAAAAAATAAAGAAAAAATAATAAATAAAAAATAACAAAGAGGAGAAAAAAATGATTGTTAGAACTAAATCCGGAGAATTTCAAGCGGGGAATTCAAGTGTTTTACTGGATTTTCTCGGCGTGAAAAAAGAAGTGGCAGGGATACAAAAAGTATCTGCTGATGTGGTGTTGGTTGCGGGGGTGCCTTTTTCAATTAACAATGAACAATTAACAATTAACAAAGAAAGAGGAATAGAGTGGACGTTAAGCACTTTTGACCTTGACCGTTTCGGGGAGCGTGTAGATCCGGCGGGATGGGATTTCAAGCGGTATTTGAATAATCCTATTGTCGAGTGGGCCCACCGTTACGACATTCCAGCTATTGGCAAGATTGAAGGGCTGGCAGCTGACGATAAAGGGCTTCATGGTTCTGTAATCTTCAACGATAAGGAATATGACGCTTTCGGGTGGGGTATCGGGCAGCGCGTCAAAAATGGCGTTATTAGGGCGGGGTCGGTCGGCTTTCGGGTAATTGAAATAGAGATACCAGACAAAAAAACAGCCCAGGATGGCACTTCTCTCATTTTCCGTAAACAGGAACTTTTGGAATTTTCGATTTGTAACGTTCCTGCTAATCCCAACGCTTTAGCAAAAAGCAATGAGCAAGCGCCAACGGAGTTGGCGAAAGCAATGAACAATGAAGGCGGCACTAATGCTGGCCCATTTTGGGGCGGCTTAATTCATTTTGAGGAGTAAAATTATGGACGAATTAAAGGCTATCAAACAAAAGATAGCGGACATGAAAAAAATCGAGTTGACCGGGTTCACTAATACCGAAACGGCAACGGCGTATTTTCAAGAAAAAGAAGCAATCCTGGAGGGGATAGTCAAGACGCTTGAAACTATCACCGTACAGGAAACAGGGGAAGTAGAAGCCTTGCAAAAAACCGTCAAGGGACTGCGGGAAGAAATCAAGGGACAGGCGGCAAACCCCAGGGAGCTTTCAAGGCGGGAATTGCTGTACAATCTCGGAAAAGGGATTTCTGCGGCGTGGTCGGGTAATCATAAAGCATTGGCGGAATTGGCTTTTACTCCTAACTACAAGTCCGAAAACTGGACAAACCCCAAAGATGTGTCCTGGAGTGAAAAGGGTTTTACAATTAATAAGGCAGCATTGGGCGATCCGATGGGCAACATGACGCCGAATAATGAACAATTTTTAATTAACCCCATTTATGAAACGGAAATTATGACGGAGGCCGCGAAAAAAAGTGTGATGATGCCTCTTGTCCGTCATCGCCCTATGTCGGGTCCTTCTATCTTTTTGCCTACGAGGGACAGGGGCGGAGTTCAATTAAATTGGCTCACTGCTTATGGGGCGAAAATCGAGGGCAGCAAGCCAAAAGGGGCGGAGCGCGTGGAGCTTAAATCTTACACCTTAGCGGGGTTCATTCCGTGGTATGACGAATTTGAAGAAGATGTCTACGTTAATCTCGGCGCTATATTTCTTGAAGAATTTATCGAAACTTACGGTCAAGAATTTGATCGCCAATGCCTTACCGCCGATAACGACCCATTTACTGGGGCTTTGATGTGTTCCGACATTACTGAAGTTACTATCAAGGGCAGTACAATTAATGATTTGAAATGGACAGATTTTCGCGACGCTGTTTACAAAGTGCCCTCCGAAGAGAGAAAAGATTGTTCATGGTTTCTTAACGAGACGTTATTTAACCACATTGCCAATATAGAGGACACAACAGGCCGCCCGATTTGGCGGCGGCCTACAGAGGCTATGCCGGGAAAGCTGGACTTATATCCTTACCATGAAGTTTCCATTTTGCCGCAAATTACTGACATTGAAGCAGGACAAATCTTTGCAATTTTTATGAACCCCAAAAGAATAAACCATGGCGACAGGAAGGGCATTGAGATTAAGAGGTATGACCAAACTACTGAGAGCTTGGAATATGGGGAACTGTTTCTCCGCTTCCGCAAGAGGGATGGCTTCCTCGTCACTCGCCCCAAAGGTAACATGGTCGTACTCAAGACAAAAGCGTCATAGAAGGCTGCAGGTATCTGCTCTTTGAAAAATACGGCGGTATTGGCTGGTGTCATACTGCTGTCAGTGTAAGGGTTACTAATTTTGATTACTGTCCGGCGGTTTTTCTCCTTGACCGCCGGACAGCGTTTTTATTCCACTACAAAGTCGGGCATCAGGCTAGGGAAAAGGATATAAAAACAAATTTTAATTGTCCTTTCAGTAATTGCCTTTACGTCTTTTGTCTGGTCGCTTTTTATTTTTTCGAGTACCTGTCTAAATAAAACAGCCTCTTCATCCATGAGATAAATTTCAAGTTTGTACTCATTCCAAACTAGACTATAATTTCCTGTTTCGTTTTCGTAAGTATACGAAAAATCAACGCCTTGAAAAGTTGGATTATCCATGATTAACTCCTTAAAGAAAAATTACCCCCCAAAAAAGGGGGCGGGTTGTTATGCGGCTAATTTTTCCCAATAAACGGGATTTTCTTCCAGGTACCTGTACCATGTTTTTGAGATTTCTTCCAAAGCGTACCAGGCGAAAACATTATAAAGGTCTACTAATTCGGAGTACGCTTGAGTATCATCCCATAAAGCTGTCTCAATATCCAAAGCCCAGGGCGGTTTTTTATTTTCAAAAAATTTGAAATTTCGAACCATAGAAAATAAATCCATTAACTTACCAGCGGCGTCAAGTTGTAGATGAATTATTATTTCCCTACGGTTTTTTTGGAAAAATTGATATAATTCTGTAGCATATGAAAAACCTTTAATATTGCTATTTGCGCCTTTTTTCACACAGTCTACAAAAATCCCCGAAAGATCTTTTAAATCTTTCTTTGAACCATGAAACGGGTTATAGCCAAGCGCGGCTATAACATTATTTATTAATTTTTTTGAAAAACCAGAGTTCATTTTAATATAATGCTTTAACCCCTGAATTGTAGAAATACACATTTTAGACCTCCGAAAATAAAACATTTTGACCGCCGTCCAATACTGGCGGCGGGGCGGGGCTGTCCGGATAAAGCCCCTGAAGATAGGCAATGTAAGAATGAGCATTTTTTAATGTGGGGAATATGCGGGAAATAGTGAGTAAGGAATAATCGAATGGGTTGAAAGGAAAACGAGTACAGGCAGCGCGGGTACTGGAAATTGAAATGTTGGATAACTGCGGCTTGCCTTTTGTTAGTGTAAATTCCGCATACACCTGATAGTGAAGAGACATTGAGAAACCTTAATAAAACAGGCTTAAATAATGTTTAAAAAACTGTGCCTACTATAGCCCCGGCAATACTGCCAAGCGCGGCAAGGTGGCTTGTAAACAAGCCTTAAAATGCCTTGCTGAAATATGTTAATACCATTATACAAAAAATACTATTTTTTGTCAAGAAAAAAATAAAAATATTTTCAATTTTTTTTAATTATAAAAATATGTAAGCTAGAAAATATAGATAGAAATAAAAAGGACTTTCAAGAAAAAAAACAAAACAAAAAGCAGAATTAACGAAAAACTTTAAAATATTGTGAAGAAATAAGCCCACAGTTAAAACGACGCACACCGCCGCTACTAACAACTAATGCGGCAGTTTACGTTAAACCGCGGCGGGTCACCAACAGTAAACAACTGGAAAGCGAGGCAAGAAAGAGGCGGGCAGCTTTCATAATTCGCGCATGTCTTCCCCTTCACTTGCCTGACTGATTATGTAAACTAGAAAAACCCTCCAGGAAATAATGGGAGTTTACTGACAAGATAATATCTTTTATTTGTATATAAACTGCCAAAATTGACAATAATGCGGTTGTTTGGGAATTATATGATTTAGAAAAAATTGCGTAGCAATTTTTTACCTATTTTTTCTTCGTGTCCGTGAAGCTGGTTTTGAGACGGCTACTTTAGCTTTTGCGGGTTTTTTTTCCGCCTTTTTAATTCTTTTTAGGGCAGACTGTAAATTTTTATCTTTGCAGGCTTCGGCTAAATCCGCTTCCTGCTGCAACGTAAGCCAAAATTCGGGGGTATCGCCAAAATACTTTGCAAGCCGTAAAGCAGTAGAAGCAGATACCTTAATGTTACCTAAAGAAATCATACGGACTGCGGAATAGGACATACCGAGGTCTTTAGCCAATGTATTCGGGTTAAGACCGTATTCGTCCATAAGGGAAACAAGTACAGAAGAGGGCGTTTTTGATGATTTACGCATAATTCACTCCTTTTCAATTATAGTTTTACAGTAGAATAAATCTAAACATTAGTCAACTAATATAATGGCTGAGTATACACGGCGTTATCATTTTAACTTTATGGGAATACTCCATAAACAAGAGACCCTTCTACATTTTTACCAAAAAGTATTACATTAGGTTTG
>Ga0268262_10006660_pt1 | contig 11032 bp, 9 predicted proteins | sample TergutNc150P3_FD_190354 | JGI IMG/M metagenome (GOLD analysis project Ga0268262, IMG submission 190354) | Nasutitermes corniger P3 segment gut microbial community from laboratory colony in Florida, USA - Nc150 P3 (SPAdes) (version 2) | ecosystem: Host-associated > Arthropoda: Insects > Digestive...
CTGCGACTGGTCGCAGATGCTCTACAGGATGTATTCGCGCTGGGCCGAGCGCAAGGGTTTTTCCATAGAGGAGCTTGACAGATTGGAAGCGGAAGGGGGGATCAAGTCCGCCACCTGCAAAATTGAGGGGGACTTCGCGTTCGGTTACCTCAAGGGCGAAACCGGCATTCACCGGCTGGTGCGCATCTCCCCCTTTGACTCCAACGCCCGCCGGCACACGTCCTTTGCCTCTGTTTACATTTTTCCTATAATAGACGATTCTATAGAAGTTGAGATACGGCCGGAAGACCTGCGGGTTGACACCTACAGATCAGGCGGCGCGGGGGGGCAGCATGTCAACAAAACGGACAGCGCCGTCCGCTTTACCCACCTGCCCACGGGCATAGTTGTCGCCTGCCAGAACGAGCGCAGCCAGATAAAGAACCGCGCCGTCGCCATGAGCATGTTGAAAGCCAGGCTCTACGACCATTACCGGCAGGAAAAAGAAAAGGAGAAAGAGCGGTTTCACCAGGAGAAAAAAGACATTTCATGGGGCAACCAGATCCGTTCCTATGTTTTCCAGCCCTACACCATGGTAAAGGATTACCGTACCAAGGCGGAGGCCGGCAATATACAGGCGGTAATGGACGGCGACATCGATCAGTTTATCGAGGAGTATCTGCGGTACACATGGCACCAAAACACCAAGAAGGGAACAGGGAACGGGGAGTAGGGAGTAGTAATGATAAACAAAAAAATATTACTTTGCTCATTGCTCATTGCTCATTGCTCCCTTGTTTTTGCCAAGGGCAAAACAGACGCTGAAGAACAAAAACCCATCAACAACGAATGGCTTCTCTGCGTAACCCAGTTTGATTATTCCCAGCTCCCGCCGTCACAGCGTATTTCAGGTTATGTGATCACCAGAAGCCTCCTTGACAGGCTTAAATCGGTAAGCTACAGGTTTCGCATTTCTCCGGAGTATGCCTATTATGAGGGTTATGCCTGGTGGCAGTCCGTGAACGCGGCGGCAAAGGCCCTTTCCCAAAAACAGGACGAGAGATCGCTTTTGCTGTTCAGGGGCGATCCTGACTGGCGGTATAAGATAAATGTAAAAAAAATCGACGCGGATATTGAAAAACTCAAAGAGACTCTGGCACAGAAGGAGGCGGAAAGGCCCCTTGTAAACAACGAGCCAGTGTTTAGCCTGGTCCAGGCAAATATAAACGGAGTTTTTCCGGACCCGCCCAGACCCGGCGGCGAGAGGCGTTTCTGCCAGAACCAGAAGGCGGACGCGTTCCTCCTGGGCTCGGTACGCGAATTCCACGGGCGTTTCTATATCACCCTTAAGCTTTTTGTCCTGTACGCCAATGCCTATGTTTATGAGGACGATATTATTTTTTCACTGGATGACATGGAGGGGGCGGTTGATGAAATTACAGGCAGGTTTAGCTCCGCGCTTTCCGGCAACAAGCCGGCTGTCGTAGCGGTTAAGGTTAATCCTCCGGAAGCCCAGATACTGATTAACCGGCACTACGCGGGGAGAGGAATTATTGAAGAAAGGGAACACCCGCCCGGCAAAATAACCATTGCGGTTGCCTCGGAAGCTTATGCGCCTGAGTTGGTGGAAACCGATCTTGTCTCAGGCGAGATTACGGAAATTGATGTTGGATTAACCCCCTTGCTGTACTCCAATGTTAATATCAGCGTACCAGGCATGCAAGGCGTATCGCTTTACCAGGGGGCTTTGTATGTGGGGGAAGCTCCCTTAAATCTGCGTCTGCCGGTTGACACGTTTGGTTATGTCGCGGCTGAAACCAGATACGGGCGGAACGCGCAGATTGTTTTTCCCACTCCCGATATACCGGAAGCGACATATGATTTTTCCATAAATTTAAAAATGCCCCAGCCCCCGGGGCAGAGGAAGGTGAACAAAGCGAGGAGGAGATATTACTGGTCCTGGGGGGCTACATGGGTTACCGCTATGCTTGCCTGGGGCGCCAACGGCGTTTTTAACAGCATGAACGATGTTATACCCTATACCTCAAGCGAGGAATTTTGGAACGATACCAAAACATGGTACAATATATACACCGGTTCCCTGATTCTGCTGGGAGCCGCCGCGGCATACAATATATTTGAGCTTACCCGTTACCTGTATACCTCTACTGAAAACGCCACCCCGATTGCCAGGCCGGAGAAAAAATGAAATTTGCAGATAAGATAAAAAATTTCTTTGCCGGACAATCCGCCGTTTCGCAGGATTTCTTTGACGACCTTGCCGATCTGCTGGTGGAAGGGGATATAGGCGCTCAGGAGGCTTACAGTACTGTGGAACTTCTGCGGCAGATATGCAGGAAAGAAAAAATTTCACAACCTCAGGAAGCGCGGGAAAAACTTGCCGGCTTGCTGGAAAAAATACTGTCCGACGGCGCGGGCGGACTTCCGATATCCCAGTCAGACAGGCAGACTGTGATTTTGCTGCTTGGGGTCAACGGCGTAGGCAAGACGACCACGGCGGCCAAGATCGCTTCAATGTACAAGGAACAGGGACAACATCCTGTTTTGGCGGCAGCGGATACTTTCCGGGCGGCCGCGATTGATCAGCTAAAAATACACGGAGAGAGGCTGGGCCTCAGGGTTGTCGCCCACCAGCAGGGAGGCGACCCGGCGGCCGTCGTGTATGACGCGATAGAAGCCGCAGGCGGCGGCGCCATGAATGGCGGCGCCATTCATGGCGTTGTCATAGCCGATACCGCCGGAAGGATGCACACAAAGTCCGCGCTGGTGGAGGAACTGCGGAAAATCGACAGGATTGTGGAATCAAAAGCCGCCGGGGCGTGTTATGTGAAATACCTGGTGCTGGACGCCACCACCGGCAGAAACGCCCTGTCTCAGGCCGAGATTTTCAACGAAGCCGTTTCACCACGGGCGGCGATACTTACAAAGTACGATTCCACGGCAAAGGGAGGGGTTGTCTTCTCACTCGCTTCCGTTCTGCATATGCCTGTGGCTTATCTTTGCACAGGTGAAAAATACGGGGATATCAAGGCGTTTGATCCCCATGATTTTGTGAGGGAATTTGCGGGAATTACCTAAAAAGCCGCGGTGGCTGTTGAAGCTACGGCTTCTTTTGAAGCCGCCGCTGGTACCAGTAATTTTTTTGCTCGTTTTCTTTCTGGTAGCGGGTTTTATCGCGCTTACCCAGGAAACAAAAAACGCTGATAATCCGAATCACAATAATTTAGACGGCGCTTCTTTTCCCGTGGAAGAAGGGGAAGCTGCGGCTTCAGAGGAAGCCGGGATTATGACTGAATTAACCCTTGAAAATCTTTCGCCCCGCTGGTTCCGTTCCAACGCCGGAGGCATGGCCATTGAGGAAAACCCGTCGCGTCTGGGCGCCCTCAACAACGAATACGCGCTGTTTATAGATTACGTGCCTCCGGAAGAAATGGAGCCCCGTTTAGCGCCTTTCTACAAAGATCAATATATTATTGAAACCCGCATCCTTTTTAAAGAAAGAAAAGAAATCCGCAGACAATGGCTTTTACGCGATGAAGCCGGCAATATAAAGGTCAACGCGGTTTTCAGGGCAATCGCGGATGAGGCTGTTCCTGATGAAGGGGAACCTGTTTCGGCCGCGGCGGCGGCTTCCATGAAAGCCGATATTGAAACGGAAATTGAGGGCGCCTCTTCCGAAGAAGAAGCCGCCGCGCAAGCGCCTGACACGGCGCCTGTCGCTAAAGCGCCGGACAACAGGGTGCCCAGCGGTTTTATAGAAGTTTACAACGAAAACAGCCAGATCACCAGGGATTTTTCACTGTTTGAGGACGGAGGGGAGATTTTAACTGAATATACCTATAAAGAAGGCGTCCTTATAACGGCGGAAACGAAAACGAGGGATCCTTATGCCGGTGAATACAGGAAAACGCACACGGATAATTACAAGTATAACCGTTCCTATTTTTTACGATATGTAGAGCGCATATTCCATGAAGCGCCGGCTTCCCTGGAAGCCGCCGGTCTTGAGCCAGTGCGCCTTGTTTTCCCGAGCCGCGTGATGAATTATGATAAGGATTTTATTAAAGAAAAATTGACGTTTACATCCGATTTCTTTGGCAATATTCAGCAGGTAAGCGCCGGTTTCCGTATTGTTTATGATACCGATTCAAAGGGCAGGGTGCTTGTCGAAACCCTGTACAATGAAAGAAATGAAGTTGTTTGGACATTGAAAAACACATGGGTCGGGGACAGGATATCCTCAATTCTGAAAATTGAGGGCGGGAATAAAAAGCTTATTGAGTTTGAATATGACAAATCCGGCAACAGGATAGCCGAGCGCGATATATTGAACGGGGTTCTTGAACGGAAGGTGTTAATCAACGGCGTTAAAGAAACCGAGGAGCTTTACCTGAACGGGGTTGTGGTGATGAGGGCTTTCTGGGAAGACGGACGGAAAATTTCAGAGGAGAGAGTCAGGCAAAGATGAATTTCAGGTGGATTTGGTTTATTGCCTCGCGTTATATTTTCAGAAAGAAAAAAAAATCCCCCGCTCCTGTGCTGTCTATCCTTGGGATAGCCACCGGGGTGCTTGCCCTTATCGTGATCCTGTCCGTAATGAACGGATTCCAGTTGGGCTTTATCGAAAGCATACTGGAAATTTCATCATATCATCTGCGTATAGGGCCGATTGCCGACGGGGATATTGACGCCGCGAGGAACGCTGTTTTGGCTGTTCCGGGTATAAAGGCGGCGGTTCCGTTTCGGGAGTTCCAGTGCCTGGTTCAGGGAAAAAGGGGAGGGCAGCAGGCGGCCATTGTCCGCGGGCTTCCTGAATGGGCCCTTGAAATGGATTCAGGCCTGGCGGGCCGCGTCAGATTTGAAGAAGGCTCTTTCGGGTTTGAAAACAGGAACGACGCGTTGTTGGGCGCTGAGCTTGCCAGGCGGCTTGGGATAAGGACCGGCGACGAGATAACCATGTTCTCCATACCGTCAATTTTAAATACTTCCGTCGGCGACAGTTCCGGTTTGCAGGCCTTTACCGTCGCCGGCATATTCAGAACCGGTTTTTATGAATATGACACAAGCTGGATTTTTATTGATATTGACAGCGCGGCTGTTTTTTCCGAAAGCGGCCCTGTTCTGGGACTCAAACTGAAAAACCGCTTCCATGACCAGCAGGCGCTTGAACTGGTCAGGAAAATTCCGGGAGAGAGCACGGCTTCCGCCGGGTCGGCTTTTGCCGGGGCGTCGTTTTCAAGCTGGCGCGATTACAACCGTTCTTTTTTTGGGGCGCTCCGCACCGAGAAGCTCTTTATGTTTATTCTGGTTGGTTTGATCTTTATAGTGGTGGCGCTTAACATTTACCAGGCGCAGCGCAGGTCGGTGCTGGAACACCGCGAGGAAATAGGCCTGCTGCGGGCCATAGGCGGCGGGGAACATTCCGTGCAGCTTGTTTTTGTGCTGGACGGCGCGATCATCGGCTTTTCCGGGGCTTCGGCCGGATTGTGTCTTGGGCTGCTTATAGCTTCCAATATACCGTCGTTCTTTACCGCCATAGAAACCATTGTAAATTTCGGCATAAATATTGTTAATATCATTGTTAGTCTTTTCAACGGGGGCGACGCCGGGGGCGGCGCCGGAGGCGTTGGTGATTTTTTCTTTTTCTCTCCGGCTGTTTTTTATATAAAGGAAATACCGTCGCGGATAATACCGGGCGAGGTTGTTTTGGTTTTTATGTTCGGCTTTTTATCCGCCCTGCTTGCCGCGTGGTTCGCGTCGCGCAAGATCGCCCGCATAAGGCCGGCTGACGTATTGCGGTATGAATGAGGGGGTTGCATGAGCGGCATAATGGTCAGGGCCGAGGGCCTTGTAAAAAATTATATTTCCGGAAATGAAAATCTTCACATCCTCAAGGGAGTCAGTTTTGAGATTCCCCTTGGCCGCTCGGCGGCAATCTCGGGTCAAAGCGGCAGCGGAAAAAGCACCCTGCTTAATATATTGGGCGGACTTGACCACTGCGACGCGGGACGCGTTTTTGTCGGCGAAATGGAAATTACCGCGCTCACGGAGAAGGGCCTTTCGGCGTACCGCAGCGGAAAAGTAGGTTTTATTTTTCAATTCCATTACCTGTTAAAGGATTTTACCGCCCTTGAAAACGTCATGCTGCCCGCGTACATTGCCGGCATGAATAAAAAGAAAGCCCTGGAAAGAGCTAAGGAACTGCTTGCCGACCTCATGCTTGCCGACCGCGCCGGGCATTTTCCGTCCCAGCTTTCGGGCGGCGAAAGGCAGAGGGTGGCTGTCGCGAGGTCTATGGTCAACGATCCGGACCTTATACTCGCCGATGAGCCTACGGGAAACCTGGACCCTGATAACAGCGCGCTTGTCGCCGAACTGCTCTACTCAGGGGCGGAAAAGTGGGGCAAGACTCTTTTGGTGGTAACCCATGACGAGAAACTCGCGGCCAGGGCCGCCGGCTGCTATACCCTGGTAAACGGCTTGTTAAGCGTAACTAAAAAGGAAAGCTCGTTTTCCAAGGAAAACGTATGAAAAGCCGTTCGTCCTTCTTTATAGCGATACGTTACCTTTGGGGACGCGCCCACGAGGGAGGGCGTTATTTGCGCGGCGCCGCCGCCGGAATTGCCGTAAGCCTCATACCGATCATTGTCACCCTTATTGTAGCCGACGGCATGATCAGGGGCATAATCGACCGCTACATGGAACTGGGGACAGGACATTTGCAGGTATTCAGTTTTATTGGCGCGGAAGGCCTGGAAGAGGCTGCCGATAATATACGGGAGATTGACGGCATAAGAGGGGTATGGCATGAACAGCGCGGAATGGGGGTTCTGGTAGGGAAAAAAGGAAAAACCGGCGCCAGCATACGCGCCATAGATCCGTCATTTTGGGAGGAACAGGGAAGCAGGGAGTATCTTAAACTTGTGGACGGAACCGTCCGGCTTGAGACGGACCGGCAAATGCTGTTAGGTGAAAGTCTGGCCGCTTCCATAGGCGCGCAAACAGGGGATACGGTGCGCCTTATGACCATTATAGCGGGCAATAACGGAACGAACATGCCGCAGATTACCCCTTTTACCGTCTCGGGCATAGTCTCAGCCGGCTATCACGAGCTGGACGCCCTCTGGTGCATAATCACCGACGGGGGAGGCCGGCGGGTGCTGCGTCCCGAGACGTCCTCATCAAGCCTTATTGTAAAAGTTGACAATCCCTATAAAAATGTTGACGAGATGGCATGGCCCCTGTACGCGAATCTGGACGCGGGATTCAGCGTGTATACCTGGAAAGACCTGATGCGTTCCCAGTACAGCTCCTACGAATCCACGCGCCAGTTACTGCTGTTGATAATGGCGTTAATTGTAATTGTAGCGGCGGTGAATGTTTCCTCTGCAACCTCAATGCTGGTGATAGAAAGGCAGAGGGATATTGCCGTATTGAAGGTGACAGGCGCGAGTACAAGCGGCATAACGAATGTTTTCCTCTGGGGGAGCTTTCTCACCGGCCTGTGCGGGGCGATTATGGGCATTGCCGCCGGTCTTTTGCTCGGCAATTACATCAACCCCATTATCCGTTCATTGGAAAAATTCTTAAGTTTTTTCAGCAGGCTGGTTGGCGGTTCGGATGTAAAGATTCTGGACCCGGGTTTCTATCTTGAAACCATACCTATAATTATAGACTGGACCGCCGTATTCCTGATTGGCTGTTTTACGGTACTCTGCTCCGTGCTTGCTTCATGGCTCCCCGCCGCCCACGCCGGGAAATTGAAGCCGATGGAGCTGCTAAGAAGAAATTAACAATTTACCTTTGCACTCTTCCCGACGCGTCGCCGCCGGCGAGTTTCCGCACTTCGTCAACCGATACCTGGTTAAAATCGCCCTCAATTGAGTGTTTAAGGCAGCTTGCCGCGACGGCGAATTCGACGCTTTCCTGGGGGGCGAAGCCTTTAAGGTTCGCGTAAATAAGGCCCGCGCCGAAACTGTCGCCGCCGCCCACGCGATCCACTATATGCACCGCGTATTTTTTAGAAAAATAAAAGTCATTGCCGCAGCAGTACATAGCGGCCCAGTTGTTGTCATTCGCGCTTATCGATTCCCTCAATGTGATCGCAACCTTTTTGAACTTGAAGCGGTCCATCAGGGCTTTCGCCACTTCCTTGTATCCTTCATGGCTTATGCTGCCTGATGTCACGTCGCTGTTTTTAGCGTGTATGCCAAAAACATCGGCGGCATCTTCCTCGTTGGCTATGCAAAGGTCGACAAAGGGCATAAGTGAGCCCATCACCTCGCCGGCCTTTTCCTTTGACCAGAGGTTTTTGCGGTAATTGAGATCGCAGGAAACGGTAATGCCCTTTGCCTTCGCGGCTTTCACCGCGTCAAGCGTAATGGCCGCGGCGTTATCTGAAATTGCCGGAGTGATTCCTGTGAAGTGAAACCATGAAACCCCGTCGAATATGGCGGGCCAGTTAAAATCCGCCGCTGTCGCCGCGGCTATCGCGGAATTGGCCCTGTCGTAAATTACCTTTGACGGCCTCTGCGACGCGCCTTTTTCCAGAAAATAGATTCCCACGCGGCTGCCGCCCCTTACGATCTTCGAAGTGTCAACGCCGAACTGCCGCAGGCTGTTGACTGCCGCCTGCCCAATCTCGTGTTTTGGCAGCTTTGTCACAAAGGCGGCGTCAACGCCGAAGTTCGCCAAAGACACGGCCACATTTGCCTCGCCGCCGCCGTAGGTCGCGCCGAAGACTTGTTCCTGCACAAACCTGTTGTAGCCCTGCGGGGCCAGCCTCAGCATTATCTCGCCAAAAGTCACTGCCTTTTCCATAATCTTCCGCCTTTGTTAATTGCTATTTGCTTTGTACTAAATGCAGGGCGAAGCCCAGAATTTCTTCTTTCAGGTATATCGCTGTTATATTGCCTTTCGCGTCTTTTTGAGCGCTCTCGTAGTCAAACGTGATACCGGCGCGTTCAAGATACGCCGTGGCCCGGAACAGGCTGTTGGTCCTTATTGCTATATGCCCGTGGGCGCCAAAACCCGGCGTTTTCATAATCTCAATATTTTCGCCTGTAAAAACGGATTTGTTTCCGTGTTTTAGCGGATGACCGAAAAGCCTGTTAAAGAGGTTTGCGGAGTTTATCGCCTCAGTCTCATTAGGGGAGTTGATCCCGATGTGGGCGACGCTGAAGTTGAGCATGCCCAGAACCGCTTCCTTTGAAAGCGCCGTTATTTTATCGAAATCGCCTGAGTTGATAAGATCGGCGGCCGCCATCCATGAAGAGCCGCAGGCGAGGACTTTGTCAAATAAAATATATTTTGAGATATTGGCCGCGTTGATGCCGCCGGTGGGCATGAATTTAAGGTCATGGTAGGGGGCTGATATTGCTTTGATATAATCAATTCCCCCGGCTTGTTCGGCGGGGAAGAACTTCACTACCTCAAGGCCGAATTCCAGGGCTTGCTCAATGTCGGAAGGATTGGCGCAGCCTGGCGTTACGGGTATCCCTTTTTTGATGCAGTACGCTACAACTTTCGGGTTGAAGCCCGGGCTGACGATATACTTCGCCCCCGCGTTAACCGCTTTATCGACCTGTTCGACGGTCAGCACGGTGCCGGCGCCTGTCAGGACTTCCGGAACTTCTTTGGAAATGCGCCTGATGGCTTCCTCGCCCTGATCGGTGCGAAAGGTTATTTCAGCGCAGGGGATGCCGCCGGCCGCCAGCGCCCTGGCCAGCGGAACGGCTTTTTCCACGTCATCAATTTTTATTACAGGTACAATGCCGATCTTTTCGATCTCTTCCAAAACCGCATGCATGTGCATACCTCCTTTTATTTGAGTCTCGCCACTCCGCTTTTTATCGCCGCCTGCGCCGTAGCCGCCGCTACCGCGTCTTTTACCCGCGGGTCAAAAGCCGCCGGAATTATGTAATCAGGGCGCAGTTCGTTTTCACCGATCAGGTTAGCCAGGGCGTATGCGGCGGCGATTTTCATTTCTTCGTTTATGTCGCCCGCGCGGACGTCAAGGGCGCCGCGGAAAATGCCGGGGAAGGCGAGGACGTTGTTGATCTGGTTGGCAAAGTCGCTTCGGCCCGTTCCCACTATGGCGGCTCCCGCGGCTTTTGCCTCGTCGGGCATGATCTCAGGGACGGGGTTGGACATGGGAAACAGTATAGGGTTAGGCGACATTGATTTCACCATTTCGGCCGTAACCGTTTTTGGCGCGGAAACTCCTATGAACACGTCGGCGCCGCGTATAACGTCGGCGAGGCTTCCCTTTTTTATTTCTCTGTTCGAGATTTCCGCCATCCTGGCTTTTTCTTCATTAAGGCCGGACATTCCCCTGTAAATAGCCCCCTGCTTGTCGCAAAGAACCACATCCCCCAGACCCAGAGCCAGAAGCAGCCGCGCTACCGCGGTCCCGGCGGCGCCGGCGCCAAGTATGACCGCGTTTATGTTTTCCAGTTTTTTCCCGGTGATCTTGAGCGCGTTAAGCAGGGCCGCGGTTGTCACCACCGCCGTGCCGTGCTGGTCGTCATGGAAAATGGGGATGTCGCATCTTGCTTTCAGCCTGCGCTCTATCTCAAAACAGCGCGGGGCGGAGATGTCCTCAAGGTTAATCCCCCCAAAACTCCCGGCGAGCAGGGCGGTTGTCTCGACAATAACGTCAACTTCCTTTGAACGTATGCAAAGCGGAACCGCGTCTATTCCTCCGAAGGCCTTGAACAGGACGCATTTTCCTTCCATTACGGGCATTCCCGCCTCGGGGCCGATGTCGCCTAACCCGAGAACCGCGGTGCCGTCGGTGACAACTGCGACCGTGTTCCATCGGCCTGTCAGTTCCCAGCTTTTTTCAGGGTATTTCTGTATTTCAAGGCAGGGCTGCGCGACGCCGGGCGTGTAGGCCAGCGAAAGATCCTCCCGCGTGTTTACAGGCATTTTGGGAATTGTTTCCAGCTTGCCCCGCCATTCGTAGTGTTTCTTAAGCGATTCAGTTGCGTAATCCATTGTTTTTTAGTATAACAGAACAATGAGCAATTAG
>Ga0268262_10006661_pt1 | contig 11031 bp, 10 predicted proteins | sample TergutNc150P3_FD_190354 | JGI IMG/M metagenome (GOLD analysis project Ga0268262, IMG submission 190354) | Nasutitermes corniger P3 segment gut microbial community from laboratory colony in Florida, USA - Nc150 P3 (SPAdes) (version 2) | ecosystem: Host-associated > Arthropoda: Insects >...
ATTCCATTTCTAATTCAAAATTGCGTCCATGCAATTTTGAATTAGTCGGCTGCGGCGAGGCGCGGCTCGCCTTGCCTTACGAAATGCTGCGCATTTCGGGCGCGACATCCTGTCGCGCATTCCAATTCTAAATAGAATCATGGCTGATTCTATTTAGAATTGGAATAATAAGCTTTTCCAAGCCCCGGCACTAAACGTAACAGGCCGCATGGCTCTCAACCCCGAACTCAAGCGGCGAATGACCTCGCCGCGTCATCATTCGGCATAAACATCATCGCGGGCATCAGCCCGCATCAATAAGAGGCTTATATCACTTTCCCACTATTGAACACGCCGCACGGGTCCAAGGCGTTTTTCACTGCCCTGATGGCTGCCACCTGCCAGGGGTCCGAGAGGGCTAGGAACGCTTCTCTTTTCGCCAGCCCTACGCCATGCTCGCCCGTGATGGTCCCGCCCAATTCTAGGGCCAGCCTAAAAAGCGACATTACGTTGGCCTCCATCTTATCGCGTTCCAACTTGGCAAGGATGTTCACGTGCAGGTTGCCGTCCCCAAGGTGACCGTATGTGGCTATGGGCAACCCCAGCCTTTGCGCGCCATCGAAAAACGCTCTTATCTTTGGCCTCGGCACAGCTATGTCCTCGCTCACTTTGTGAGGGAAGTGTTCTTTTAACATAGTACTCGTTTGGCGCCTGACGGCCCAGACGGCCTCCCTCTGCCTTTCGCCTGTTGCTGCTTGGGCATATTCGGCCAGTGGACCCAATAAATCCATCACATTGCCTAAAAATTTTTCGCCGGCACAGTCTGCATCGTCAAATTCCAGTATCGCAAGCGCCTCGCCCGGCAGGCTTCTGGCATCTTCCGGGCCAAACCGGCGTAAGTGTTGAAGTACTTGAGGATCCCAAAACTCCAGAGCACTTGGGACCAGACCGCCGCCCACTAGGCGGCTTGGCAGGCCCAGTAGGTCGCCCCAGCTTGACACGGGCAGCAGCATTGCGATGCGCTCTTTTGGGGCAGGTATGAGGCGCACGGCCGCCGAGATGATTATCCCAAAGATGCCCTCACTGCCTATTAATAGTTGTGCTATGTTAGGCCCAGCGTTATTTTTTACTATTTCCGCCCCAAAGCGGTGGATTTCGCCATCCTCCATTAGCGCGTCCACGGAGAGGACCCAATGGCGCGTTACGCCGTACTTGCACGCAGACGGCCCCCCAGCGTTTGTGGCCAAGCTGCCCCCGAAAGAGCATTGATCCCACGAATTTGGGTCTGGCGGATAATATAGCCCTTTCCCCAACGCAGTTGCTTTTATTTCCCTCAAAAACGCGCTCACGGGTGCGCGCAGCACCATTGCTTCTGGCGATGCTTCAATATCGCCTGGGTACTCTGAGAGGTCAACGACTATCGAGGCGCCCACTGGCAGGGCCCCGCCCGCCTTTCCCGTACCCGTTCCACGTGGAACCAAAGTTAGCCCTTCCCCCTTGGCAACGCAGACCAAGGCCCTCAGCGCGTCTGGACCCCTCGGCTTCACAACGGCCAGCGGTAGGTCGCCAATTATGTGTGATTCATCAGTACGATAACCCTCAAGGGCCTCTGGCAGCTCTATGACTGTGGCGTTGGGGATTTTGGACAGATAATTGTTCATCTCTAGAACCTCTTGCAAAATTATCTTCGCGCCTATAGGAGTCGCAAGGGGTCTGGGGGGTAGCAAGGGGGGACCGCTCGCTTGCGAGTGGAACCCGAGCGAACCTCCAGTTAGCATTCAGGAGGCTTTTTCAAGCTTCGGCGTGGGACAAAACAGGCCACAGGAACCTGTGGCACCGCAGTCAAGCGGCGAATGACCTCGCCGCGTACCCAGCCGGCGCGCTTGGATTGTCATTTAGGCCACATCATTTGGGAATCGCCCCCAATTGACAATTGTGGAAAAGTTCTTTTTCTTTGGAATAGAAGCCGTTTCATCTTCTTGGGCAAAAATTGGGATACTGGAAGCCAAAACGAGGCCAACGGCCAAAAGAGAACACCAGAGCAACCTGATATTTGCCGTAGTTTGCAAGTCGGCCTCCATCCTCATTGTTTTGATACCGCCATCGAGAGAAATCGTTGAGATGCTTCCCTGAACAATTCTAGCCAACTCCGACCGGCTGTTTCGTTCTTGCGGAATGTCGTTGGCTCCAAGGAATCATCCTGCCCAGTTCTTCCTCTGTCATCGCTGGAATTTCTTCTAAGTCGGTTTCCGTTGGGTCTTCATCGACATCCGCCAGCATTACAGTCGTTTCTTCCTCCGTCATTTCAGGGACTTCGCCTTCTCTATACCTTACGATTGCCATAGTGCCTCCTTTCTGTCGGGTTGGCTTTTCTCACGCTGATGATCCTAATAACTTCTTCTCCCCGTTCTTTCTCGTTTCTTGTGTGTACTACCAACAGCAGCCTTGGTTTCGCTGACATGCCGATTGCTCTTTCCCGCTCTTCGTGTTCGTAATCATCTGGTTCGTACAGGCACCTTTGGTCACAAAACACCGTTGTCGCTTCCTTGAAAGTGATGCCGCGTTTGCGCCAAGTCGCTTCTGCTTTCTTATCGTCCCATTCAAACTCTATCATAAGCTCTTATTGTAATTCCAATTCCAAATAGAATCATGGCTGACTCTATTTATAGCGGTTCCCCTAGACATTAGCAGTATCCAATGTGCCTGAAGTAGCCCGAAATGTCCGAAGCAGAAACATCATCCAAGACCGTTTTCAGCGCACCCACCAAATCGCCGTGCGTGTGCGTTTTCATATTCGATCAGCATAGTTCTAGGGGAACTGCAATGGAACTTGGAATCAAGGCCTTTTATTTGCCCACCAGAGTTCCGGTGGCATCACCCTCCACTACGGCCACTAGGTTGCCTGGCACCTTCATGTCGAAGACGAGTATGGGTATGCCGCTCTCTCGGCAGATTGCTATTGCGGCACCATCCATCACCCTCAGGTTCTTTTCCAGCACGTCCTGAAATGATATTTGATCGAATCTGATGGCTTCTGGGTTTTTTTTGGGGTCCTCCGAATAGACCCCATCCACGTTTGTGGCCTTCAGTATCACCTCGGCCTCAATTTCGATGGCCCTAAGAGCGGCGGCCGTGTCGGTGCTGAAGAAGGGGTTGCCCGTTCCGGCCCCGAATATGACCACCCTGCCTTTGCTGAGATGGCTCATGGCGCGGCGTCTGATGAAGGATTCGGCAACTTTCTGCATCTCTATCCCGCTCAGCACCCGCGCCGGAATGCCCAAATGCTCTATGGCGTCCTGAAGCGCCAGCGCGTTGATGACGGTGGCCAGCATTCCCATATGGTCTGCCGTCACCCTGTCCATGCCCATCGAAGCGGCAGCCATCCCGCGGATGATGTTGCCGCCGCCGATGACTATCCCCACGTCCACGTTGCGGTCCCTCAGCTCTTTTATCTGGGCGGCTATGCTCTTGACAACGTTGGGCTCTATGCCAGCTTTTTGCTCTCCCATCATGGCCTCGCCCGACAGTTTGAGCAATATCCGCTTATATTTCATGCCCGCGCCTCTTCATACAGAAAAAAAGCGGCGCACGGCCGCCATGATTGCTACGTCCCAAGTCATTTGCCGTGTCCCGCGTCCATCAGGTGACGCATTCGCTCTTGGATACGGTCGTTGATGCGGTTCTTGTCCCCCCTAGCGGCGGCACGTATGGCACTTGCCACTGCCTTGCCGTGGCTCCTTCCGTGGCCGATGATAGAGATGCCATTCACGCCCAACAGCGGCGCCCCGCCATATTCTGCGTAGTCCAATTTTTTGTAGAAATTTCTCATTGATGGGCGGACAAGTAGGCCCCCCATGCGGCCCAAAAGGTTACATTCTAGGCTTTCCTTTAGTCCGTAGCGGATACCTTCAGCGAGTGCCTCAGACGACTTGAGGACGACATTGCCGACGAAGCCATCGCAAGCCACAACATCGAAGTCGCCATTCCAGATGTCGCGGCCCTCGGCGTTCCCACCAAAATTCAAGTCCAGGTCGCGGAGCAAGTTTGATGCATGTTTTGTGGTCTCAGAGCCTTTGCCATCTTCTTCGCCGACGCTCAGCACACCGATTTTTGGCTTATCCACGCCTAGAACCACCTCAGCATATACCGCCCCCATCAGTGCGAACTTGGCAATGTGTTCTGCCTTGCAGTCAACGTTTGCGCCGACATCCAGCAAAACGGTGGGGGTACCCCTGAGGCTGGGGAAAATGGCCGCCAGCGCCGGGCGGTCAATGCCGGGCAGGTTGCCTATGACTTTCATGGAAGCCACCATAGCCGCGCCCGTGTGTCCCATTGACACCATCCCGTGCGCGTCGTCATTTTTGACGCACTCGGCGGCCACCCTTATCGAGCTGTCTTTTTTTTCCCTCAAGATGCACGTGGCCTTGTCGTGCATATCGACCACCGAACCAGAATGGACGATTTTTGTGCGTGCTAGTTGTTCATCCGAAAGGGAGTGGGACGCCAAGTGCTGCTCAATTTGGCCTTCGTTCCCCACAAAGATCATGTACAAGTCAGGAATCGACTTGAGAGCCATCGCCGCACCAGCAATGGTCGCCTTGGGGCCTATGTCGCCCCCCATCGTGTCCAGCGCTATGCGATAGAAGTCGGGCATCTGCCACCTCAGACAGCGTCCATGACCCTAATGACCATCTTGCCCCTATAAAAGCCACAGGTAGGGCATACTCGGTGCGGGAGCTTGGGGGAACTGCAATTCGGGCAGGTGCTTGCGCTCATCACGTCCAGCGCGTCATGCGAGCGGCGGCGGTCGCGTCTAGCCTTTGAATGTCGGCGCTTGGGGTTTGGCATTTGTATCTCCTATTGGGTTTTCTCACGATCAAGGGCATGGCCAATGATCGGGCGCCGGACAGCAGTGACTTAGGCAGCGCATTTAATACAATATCACACAATTGAGCCGCTTGCAAAACCATCCTCGCGCTCATCGAAGCCTTCTCCATGTATCCGTCCGTACATAGAGCAGTGAGCGGAACGAGTACCCGGGGTCTGGGGAGTAGCGAGGGAGACGCTCGCATGTGAGCGCGACCGAGCGAATCCCCAGTTAGCATTCGGGAGGTTTCCCAAGACCCGGCTATGGACGAAACAGGCCGCAAGATGTTCTTCCCGAGCATAAGCGGCGAATGACCTCGCCGCGTACTCAATCGGCGCGATGAAATTGCCATTCGGGGATAAGAAAAATTTTGGGGGTTTTGTAATTCCATTTTTAATTCAAAATTGCGTCCATGCAATTTTGAATTAGTCGGCTGCGGCGAGACGCGGCTCGCCTTGCCTCACGAAATGCTTCGCATTTCGGGCGCGACATCCTGTCGCGCATTCCAATTCCAGATAGAATCATGGCTGATTCTATCTGGAATTGGAATAAGTACGTCAACTGTCTATCGTCAACTGCGCCAACGCCCTTGCCAGTGCGCCATTTGGCGCATCGTCCGCAGAGCGGCAGCCGCATTGGCCCTTGTTCAAGTTCTTTCCGCATTGGGGGCAGAGCCCTTTGCAGCCTTCCGCGCATAGGGCGTGCATGGGGCGCTGAAGCACAAATTGTTCCGCCACCAGAGCCGCCTCGTCCAAAGTGTCCTCTGGCAGATAGACTACGTCCAAGTCCTGGGCGCCGAGCATGTACGAACCCCTGGCCACAAGGTTGGGATCGGAGCTGCCCAAGAACTGCGCCCGCAGTGCCAAAGGGGTGTCAATGGGTTCTAAGCACCTGCAACAAAAGCCCTCATAGACGGCATTGGCGCGAATGTCGAAGAAGATGTCCTTGTAGCCATCCTTGTCCGTCGGCATGAGAAATAGCTGCCAAGAGAGGCCCCTCATCGCTTCCTTTTCTTCTAAGGGTACAAACTCGCTGGAGCCTTCTATTCGCAGGCCATCTAGCGGCAATTTGGCTATCTCGATCACTGCGGGGCTGTCATAGGTTCGGCGGTGGCCGGTGGAGCCCCGCGCTGGTCGCCGACTTCGTCCGCCTGCACTTCGCCAGGCGCTCCGATGGTTCGGTCTTGGTTCATTATGATCGGCCCAAGTTCCGGCCCCTTGTCGGGGCGGCCGAGGCACTTCAGCTCAAAATTGATCTTTGTTGACTTTCCTTCATAGGGCTGGCCCCAAGGGTCGTTGATAGGGACATTGGGGGGGATCATGTTCTTGCTGAAAAGAGGGGAGCTTTCACTGACTATCGCCTCCCAACTGCCCAATTCTGGATAGTAGCCATACCTCATATAATACTCGCCCAAGCCATTCCTGACCTGCCGCATCTGGTCGAATGCCTTCATCCGCCTTGCATCGTCCGTTTGGTTTCGCAGGACGTTGAGGCCGACAACGGCCATGATCCCGACGATGGTCAGCGCGATCATGAGTTCCATCAGCGAGAACCCTGCACGACTGAGCTTCTTGAGCCTATTGGTCTTTTTTTCTGCTTCCATGGAACCTCCTTGGCAAAAGATGGCCTATGTGATTTCTATAATTTATTATGCGCGATTCGCTCTAAAAGTGCCAAGTATTTTGAGGCTTTGGTTTCATTGCCCGCCGTCCATCTCGCCGGATTGTTCGACTATTTTTCTTCCATTGACAACAGCTTCCGCCGCTTCATCCGTTCACGGGTCTCGGCCAATATCGCATGAATCTTTTGCTCGAACTCGGTCTTAGGCGGCAGGGCTGTCCAATATTGGGCCACCATGATTCCCGCTTCGCCCATTTCTAGTAGCTCTATCTGTTCGCGGTTGCCCTCGGCGCAGAGTATCAGGCCGATGGGTTCGTTTTCGCTTTCATGTCTTTCAAAACGGTCAAGCCACTTTAGGTATAGCTCCATTTGGCCCTTGTACTCGGCTTTGAATCGGCCTTGTTTTAGTTCAACGGCCACTAGGCGTCTCAAGTTTCTGTTGTAGAAGAGAAGGTCGAGATGGAAGTCCAGCCCGTCAATTATCATCCGCTTCTGACGCGCAACAAAAGCGAACCCCTTGCCGAACTCAAGGATGAACTTCTCAAGCTCCCGCAACACCGCCGCTTCAAGATCGGCTTCAAGATATTCATCGGTCAGGCCCATATAGTCAAACAAGTATGGGTCTTTGAATGTATCGAGCGGCATCCTCTCCGAATTGCCAATTTGCGCGTTGGCTATTTCTTTTCGCTCAAACGCCTTGCGAGAAATGATTTGTCGGAGCTGACGCACACCAAGACATCGCTCTGCAGCTTCCTTGGCATAATAGAGCCGCGCCTCGTTTGTTTCCAAAGGCAAAAGCTCTATGAAATGAGACCAACTCAATTGTGTCGACAGCGTCGACACAATCTTAAGGTCGGGGAATTCATCGGCAAACTGCATCATCCGGCGCAGATTCCTAAGCTCAAAAGTCCTTCCATATTTTTCCTTCAATTGTGTTGACAGTGTCGCCACAATTTGTTTCCCATACTCGGCGCGATTGTTTTGGAGAATGACCTCGTTCACCCGCTTGCCCACGCGCCAGAAAGTAACAATGGCTGCGCTGTTTGTTTGGGCCACTATTGTATGGCGCCCTAGCTCAATCATCTGCGATATTTCAGCCATCAAGGATTGTTCGAGATTCATAAGCTCCATTATCGTTCGCCATCCACCCCGCTGGATTGTTTCAAAGGAAAATCTTGCGGCGCGGGGGGGTCCTTGGGTAGCGCGTCGGCGCCCCCCGCCTCTTCCAGCAAATATTTCAAGGGCCTGTAGCCCATGCCCAACAAATGGGCGGCCTTCGTTTTGTTCCCGCCAGAAAGCCCAAGGGCCCTTTGCACAAAATAGCCCTTGGTGGATTTTAAGTAGGCATCCAAGTCCAGCCCGCCGCTTGGAATCCCCGCCTCGTGTTCGCGGCTGGCAATTGCCGCGCCTCCAGCATTGTCGCGCCTCTTGCCTTTCGCCTCTTTGAGGATATTGTCGGGGAACACCTCTTTGTCGAGGGTTCCGCCAGAACCCAAGGCAGCGAAGCGCTCCATAAGGTTCTCTAGCTCGCGCACATTGCCAGGAAAAGAATAGGACATCAGCGCATCCATAGCTTCCTGCGTTAAGCTCATGGAAGGCTTGCCATGCCGCGCACAGGCACCAGCCAGAAAATGGTTTACGAGCACTGGCAGGTCCTCCAGCCTCTCTCTCAGGGGCGGCATTTCTAGGTGCAGGATGTTTAGCCTATAGTACAGGTCTTGGCGGAAGCCGCCGTTGTCCGTCAGTTCCCTTATGTTGTGGTTGGTGGCGCATATCACCCTGACGTCGATGGGCGTCTCCCTGCTGGAGCCTATCCTTCTCACCTTTAGCTCCTGCAGCACCCTCAGCAGTTTCACTTGAAACGGAAGCGGCATCTCCCCAATTTCGTCCAAAAACATGACACCGCCTCTTGCGTCCTCGAAAAGGCCGCGCTTGGCGGCGTTAGCGCCCGTGAAGCTGCCCTTTTCAAAGCCGAATAGCTCGGATTCCAGCAAATTTTCTGGCAGCGCCGCGCAGTTTACCGCCACGAATGGCCCCTTGGCCCTTGCCGAATAGCGGTGGATCAGCTTGGCCGCAATCTCCTTCCCCGTGCCGCTTTCGCCCGTGATCAGCACGGTTGCGTCGGCTATGGCGTATTTGCCTATCAGTGCCTGTGCGCGCCTTATGCTGTCGCTGCTGCCCACCAAGTCGCCCGCAGACTCATCTTCGGACATGTCAAGCGGGGCGGTCTTTGTCATGATCCCCTGGACCACCTTGACTAACTCGTGTATGTCATTTTTAGCTTTCGTGAGAAAGTCCACTGCGCCCATAGACAGCGCCTGCACAGTTGTCTCTGCAGTCGCGTATGCCGTCATTATCACCGATGGGATTTCAAGGCCCTCTTCCCTTATCCAAGACAAAAGGTCCAGCCCGCTCTCGGCGCCCAGGCGCATGTCGGAGACCACGGCGGCAAATTTTTGCCTTGCCAGCATCTCCTTGGCCTCCCGCAGAGAGCCAACGGCAAAAGTCTCAATGCCCTCAGCGCCCAGGCCCAAGGAAAGCACGTCGCGGAAGCCCTCGTCGTCCTCTACTATTAGGACGTGCTTGTCATTGGCTCGCTTGCGGCTGATGGGCATGTGGGTACCTTGTTAAATCGTACCAGTTCCAAGCTGCAAGTAAAGATAGGGAGTAGGGAGTAGGGAGTAGACGGGTTGAGCGTCTAGTGCCAAACGAAGCATTGTTCCTGTATCAACAACTACCTCGAAGCCATTTCCCCTCAACCTCGCGCCCATCGAAGAAGCCGCGTGAAGCGCGGCAGGGGTCTGGGGAGTAGCGAAGTGCGGACTCGCATGCGAGGCCGTGCTGAGCGAATCCCCAGGGAGCATTCAGGAAGGGTTTCCAATCCCCGGCACTAAACGAAACAGGCCGAAGAACCTTTGTCCCGAGCTCAAGCGGCGAATGACCTCGCCGCGTACCCAATCGGCGAAAAAATCATCGCGGCGCAGCCGCCTCCGAACTTAATCTTGTACCTCTACCTCGTAACTGCCCCCTAGCCCCTGACACCTAACTCCCCTACTCCCTGCTTTTAACCCACCTCCGCCACAAACGCGTTATAGACCTGCTTTGTCTTTTTGTCCTGCACAAAGACCACGGCTTTCAACTGTTTGCGGTCTATTTTGCTGCGCCTCGTGCTGGATAGCTGTTTGTTGCGCCCGGTGGCGGTCTTGGCCCATTCAGCGATATAGGCATCAGCCGCTTTTTCGGATTCGGCTATGTTAAACGTGACTGTGGCCTTTTCAGCCGGCGGCACTGACTTGAAGTCGCGCACCACCATGTTGTGCTGGGCGACACTATTGCCCCCCTTGAAGTTTTCTTCCCTTTGGACAAGGACGACGTTGTACTCGGCGTCTTCCATCTCCTTTGAAAACTCGCAGTCAACAGTGACTACGTCGCCTTTGATGGCTGCGCTGGCCTTTAGTGTGATTTCGGCCGCACCTGCTATGGCTACCTCTATCTCTTTCTTGGCTCTATTGAAAGAAGCTTCTGTCGCCATCCGATAGCCGCCGACGTTGGGCGAGGCAACGCCGTCAATGATTGCCGTTGGGGTGCCAGTGACCACCTCCCTGTAGTATTCATGCCTTTTTTTGGTGGCCGGGTTCATCATCGGGTCATATAGCGGGATGGGGAGATGGTATTTCAGTACGGCCAAGTACCGGGTCGGGTAGCTTTTTTCTAAGGCATCAAAGGCAAAAGTTGCCGCCACGCAGGGGACACATTCAGACCCCGTAAAGACCTCCGCCAGCGCAGTTTTCCCCTGCCAATTCTCGGGGGCCCTGAATGGGGGCGGCACAAAGGGACGCTCTGCTTTGCGCCGCTCCAGCTCCTTCTCGAAACCCGCGTCGCTGCCACGCATCTTTGCGTAAAGGGCCTTAGCGCTTTCTGTGGCGGCCCCGTGTCCCGTGGCGGCGGCCTCAAAATATGCCTCCAGCGCGTCTTTGTCACGCTTGAGTTGCTTGTATGTATTTCCAAGCACCATATAATAAGCCTGGTTGGGCTGGGCGGACTTTTTGTATGTCTCCAGCACGTTCAGGGCCTCCCGCCCCTTCCCGTTCATCAGCAGGGCCTTTGCCAGCGAAATTTCAAACATGTTTTTGAAGGAGTTCTCTGCGTTTGTGCGATGATCCCCTTGGTACTGGGCAAAAGTTTCTGGTGCGTCCAGCAACTGCTTGGCCTCGGCCTTATAGCTTTGGATCGTCTTTAGCACGTCCCCTGAATTTCTGTATGCCTCTCGATGGTTCAGCACCATGTCGGCGGCGTTGACCAATATCAGAAAACGGCCAGCTACCCCACTGGACGCTATCACGTCCTTTTGCGCGGCCAGCATCTCGCCAAAGCTGGCCGCATTTCTGGTGACGGCGGTCAACAGGTTGTAGTCTATGCTGTAGCCCAGCCCACTGTTGGGGTATTCTGCCTTTATGCGCTTCAGCTCTTTTATCTTGGCCGGCAAGTTGGTCATGCGAATCGCGGCCCTTAACTGGGCCTCTGGCGTCGGCTGCGCGGATTCTTTGGATTCCTGCGCGGCCAAG
>Ga0268262_10006662_pt1 | contig 11028 bp, 6 predicted proteins | sample TergutNc150P3_FD_190354 | JGI IMG/M metagenome (GOLD analysis project Ga0268262, IMG submission 190354) | Nasutitermes corniger P3 segment gut microbial community from laboratory colony in Florida, USA - Nc150 P3 (SPAdes) (version 2) | ecosystem: Host-associated > Arthropoda: Insects > Digestive...
CGTCGGTTACTTCCTTCCCGAAAGTTTCAGGAGGATTGATTATGAAGAAACTGATTGCAATTTCAGTGGTTTTTGCCCTGGTTGCGGGCGCGGTGTTCGCCGTGGATTTGACTGGTACGGTCTTTGGGCACGTAAACGTGCTCCAGGGAGATACCGGTAAAGACGAGGATACTGGCGATTCTAACGCCGTAACAGCCAGCGGCGGAATGGATCGCATTCGTGTTGACGGTTCCGGCGAAGCCGGCGACGGCGAGTTCGGCGGGTATATCCGCATGCAGAAAGACGGTAAGGGTAAAGACGATGCTGCTGTTTTTGTGCCCAACTCCGCTTACGCGTGGTGGAAACCCGTGGACCAGTTCAAGCTCATCATTGGTGGTTTTTCCGATGGTTTCTGGGGCAAAGAAGGGGTTACCGGCTGGGGATTCAACCAGATGCCCAATGACAGCGGTGTTGCTATCAACTATGGTATATGGTGCGGCGAAGGTTGGGGGGATACTATTTATTTTGACAATGCCTATATGCATAACCGGTACACCTTTTTTGAAGGATTTACATACAATGGCCTCTCACTGGAAATTACCCCCGCGGATATGATAGGAATTAACATTGGTATTCCGGCTATGGATAAGCCCCGGTCAGGTAGTGGTCCGAAAGCTGATACAGCGGCTGACGTATACAAGGCCTCAGTTGTCCAGTTTGATATAAAGATGGACTTTGGCAACATCGCTATTACTTATGACGGCGCCAATAGGGCCGGCTTATATGCTGATCGCGACGGCGGAGCTATCTTTGTGTATTACGGCGGTTCATTTGGCGATCTCAGCCTTGACGTCGGATTCAGTTATCACTTGGCGGCGAAGAACGATGATAATGGCAAATGGGGAACTCAAAATAAAGCGCTGCCTCTTGGTGTTGGGCTGGGCTTAAAGTACGCGACCGACTCCTTTGGAGTTAAATTCAGGACTACGGCAGTCCTGGGTGGTGACAAAGAGAGACTTGATAGCGATGGTGAACCTTTTGGCAATGATTTCACTTATATCAATGCCAGCGTACTCCCCTTCTTTAACCTCGGTGACAATTTAACGGCGTTTGTAGGTTTTGGTCTTGGTATGGTGATGGTGTCCTCAGATGCCAAGGATGCGGGCATGGAGAATATTACCGGCTGGTACTTCAATCCGTATCTGAGAGTTGGCGCCGAATGGGGCCCGACCTTCTATTTCGGTATCAAAGCATGGTCTGACGGCATTAAGGGCGAAGACGACAGCAAGATTACCAAGTGGGCAGTTCCTATTTCTCTGATGGTCAGCTTCTAAGAGGTTGATTGCGTAGTAAGGGAATAATCCCTTAATTAAAGGGCCGTCCGTAAGGGCGGCCTTTTTTAACAGGTAAATTTTTAATAGGTAAATCAGGTAAATTATGAAGTTTATTATTATACTGGCAGGCGTGTTCCTCATCTGTTCCTGTTCCTCAACCCCTCAGGAAAAACCGTTTTCTGTTGACGTTAATTCCCTCCGCTATAAAGCGGGTTCTATTGAGGCGTATCTGGAGAAGTCCTTTTCTATCACCGGCGGTTTGCAGAAGAACGAGGTTGCCGTGTATTATTACCCGGAAGAAGACGCGGTAGGCCTGGAATTCAAAGTTATGTATATCCAGTGTAACCAGTTCTGGGATCGGGACGGGCGGGAGGCTTTTGTTAAGGCGTTTGAACGCTATCAGGAAGAATACGACCAGCGGAAACTGGCTAAAAAGGGAAAGAGTACTCGGGAGATGTACGGAGGAGTAGTGGGATTTTTCACCTGGAGGAAGACATCTATTGGAATACTGGCGCGCGTGAATCCGAAGATAAAGCTGGGGTATCAATTCAAAGACCAGTCGGTATTCTTTACGACCACGCAGTTGGAGTCGTATTACGAAGACCCCATAACCCGCAGCAGGAATGAAACAAGCCCGATAACGCTGATGTATTTTACCCGGGCTCAGGCGGAGAGTTTGATAGCTTTGTTTAAGCAGGAGAACCTGAGAAGTTTGGGATTGCCGGCTGGGGGGAGCGGCGGATACATCGAGGCGGAGACGGATAAGTACTGAGAATCCGCCGTCTGTACATTGGGGTTTTTTCACGGTAGTATAAACTACCCATGAGCGATTTCGTCCATCTCCACGTCCATTCCGACTACTCATTGCAGGATGCCGCCGTTGGCGTGCACAGCCTGGCGGACAGGGCGGAAGAGCTGGGGATGAGCCATTTGGCGCTGACCGACCACGGCAATATGTTCGGAATCATGGAATTTATTGCCGCCTGCCGGAAGCGGGACAAGCCGGTAAACCCCATAATCGGGTGCGAGGTGTATGTTTCGCCGGATTCCCGCTTTGAAAAAAAGGGAAGCGAAAACGAAAACAAGTACTACCACCTGGTGCTGCTGGCGGCAAACCGCGAGGGTTACTTCAATCTGGTAAAATTGTGTTCCCTTGCCTATACCGAGGGTTTTTATTACCGGCCCCGTGTTGATGAGGAACTGCTGAAGCAATACCATGGCGGGCTTATCGCCCTTTCCGCCTGCGTTTCCGGCGAGATACCACGGCTGATTCGGGCGGGGAAAACCGCCGAGGCGGAACAAAAGGCCTTGCATTACCGCGAGCTTTTCGGCGCGGACGCTCAGGGGAACCCCAACTTTTACCTTGAATTGCAGGATCACGGCATTCCCGCCGAAACGCTGAGAGGCCCCCTTTCCCAGCGGGACATCAACAAAGAACTTATCGCCATTTCCCGTAAAACCGGCATACCGCTGGTAGCGACTAACGATGTGCATTACCTCAACCGTGAGGATTATATCGCCCACGACATTTTGCTCTGTATCGGCACCGCCAAATTCCGCACCGATGAAAAACGAAAAAAATATTTCGGCGATCAGTTTTATTTTAAGACTGCCGATGAAATGACCGAGTTGTTTGCCGATTGTCCCGAAGCTATTGAAAACACCGTCCGCATCGCGCGGCGTTGTGTTGCCGATGTGCCGAAAATCGGCGTCAAAGAGTTGACCCAGTATCTGCCTGATTTTGATATTCCTCCCGGTTTTGAAAACGCCGATCTGTATTTGCGACACCTCGCGGGCGAGGGCCTTGCCAGGCGTTACGCGCGAGAAAAGGCGGAAAGCGGTCTCGCGTGGCGGCAGATTCAGGAACGCTGTGATTACGAACTGGATACTATCATTCAAATGGGTTTTACCGGCTACTTTTTGATTGTCATGGATTTTATCAACTGGGCGAAGGAGCGTGATATTTCCGTGGGGCCGGGCCGTGGTTCGGGAGCCGGTTCCATTGTCGCCTATTCCCTGCGCATCACCGATATTGACCCCCTTAAATACGGCCTGCTCTTTGAGCGTTTTCTCAACCCCGACCGCGTTTCCATGCCCGACTTTGACATTGACTTTGCCAACGAGGGCCGTGACGACGTGATAAATTACGTTACCGAAAAATACGGCGAGGACCGTGTCGGGCAGATCATCACCTTTGGAACGCTGGGGGCAAAGGCGGTAATTAAAGATGTTGCCCGCACCCTGAGCATACCCATTGATGAAGCGGAAAAAATCGCCAAGCTGATCCCTTTCAGTCCGGGAATCACTTTGAAGCAGGCGTTTGAGGAAGAGCCGCGGCTGCGGGAGATGGAAGCCGATCCCCGCTACACGGAACTTTTTGCCCTTGCCCGCAAGCTGGAAGGGCTGAACCGCCACTCCAGCCTGCACGCCGCCGGCGTGGTCATAGGCAAGTCCGCCCTGTACAATCTGGTTCCCATTTTCAAGGACACCAAAACCGGGGCGATTGCCACCCAGTACGACATGAACCATCTGGAAACCTGCGGTCTGGTAAAGATGGATTTTCTGGGACTTAAAACGCTGGACGTGATTAAGCACACCGAGGAAATCATCCGCCGCCGGGGAGGGGAGTACGTTAATTTCAAAGTGGAAAACGCCCCCGAAAACGACGAGGCGACTTTTAAAATGTTAGGTGAAGGACAGAGTTTTGAGATTTTTCAGTTTGAGTCTGACGGGATGCGCAATATTCTGAAACAGGTGAAGCCCGGCAAAATTGAAGACCTTATCGCGTTGAACGCGCTGTACCGGCCCGGCCCTATGGCGTTTATTCCCCAGTTTGTTGAATCAAAAGCCGGACGGCAGGCTATCCATTATCCCGACCCCCGTCTGGAAGACGTGCTCAAGGAAACTTACGGCGTCATCGTGTATCAGGAACAAGTCATGCAGGTGGCGCGGATTATCGCCGGTTACAGTTTGGGACAGGCCGATATACTCCGCCGCGCGATGGGAAAAAAGAAAAAAGAAATTATTGACGCGGAAAAAATTCCTTTTATTGAAGGCGCGGAACGGCAGGGCTATTCAAAAAACAAGGCGGGTCAAATTTACGATATACTGGTTCCCTTTGCCGGTTACGGTTTTAACAAGAGTCACGCGGCGGCGTATTCGGTGATCGCCTACCATACCGCCTACCTCAAAGCCAACTTTCCCGCGGAATTTATGGCGGCCAATCTTACCAATGAGATTCACAGCGCCAATAAGGAAAAATTATCCGAATGTATTGATGAGGCCCGCAAGATGGGCATTGCCATTGACCCGCCCGATGTAAACCATTCTGAAAAACTTTTTACCATTGTGGATGGGCGTATCATTTACGGCCTTTTGGGGATAAAGGGTCTGGGCGACGCTCCCGCCGATGAAATTGTGCGCTGCCGCGCGGACGGCCCCTATCTTGATTTTATGGATTTTCTGTCAAAGGTGGACATCAAACTGGTGGGGAAGGCGGTTATTGAAAAATTGATTCAGACCGGGGCCTTTGACCGCCTGGGTATGAGCAGGGAAAATCTTTTGGGGAATCTGGAACGGGCGGTAGAGTATGCCCAAAAACAAAAGGAAGACAAAAAATTCGGCCAGACCAGCCTGTTTGGGGGAACCGATGAAAAAGAGTACGCCGATTTTGTGTTTGAGAATTTTCCTGAAACAAGCCGCCTTGAAAAATTAAAAATTGAAAAACATCTTATCGGTTTTTATTTTTCCGGCCATCCCATGGACGAGTACCGGGATTTGTGGGAAAAAATAGTCAAGGTTGATTTGGGACACCTTGAGACAATACAACCGGGGAATCAAATTCTTGTTGGTATTATTAAAACAATCAGAGTCGTGGTTTCCAAATCGGGAAAAATGGCGTATATAACCATCGCGGACTACAATGGCGAAATTGAGATGATATTTTTTTCCCGTGTCTGGGAGGCGTGGCAGGGCAGAATACAGGAAGACCAGATCGCCATTGTCAAAGGCAAAATTGATTATCAAAAAGACAAGGACAAGTACAGTTTTATCGCCGAAGGTTTGATTGACAGCCGGGAAACCGAAACGGTAATCGCGGAAGAAGAAACGCTTCGGCGCAAGCGGGAAAAGTTTCGCAACGCCTGGCTGTACATGGCGGATTTGAAAAGCGGCAGTCTTGCCGGAGCGGAGAAGGGCAGTTACACGGTGGTAGGGCAGCTTGCCGGGCTGAGGACAACGCAGGACAGAAACGGCAATGATATGGCGTTCGGGACACTGCGTGATTTTGAGGGCGATATTGATCTGGTGTTCTTTTCAAAAGTCTGGGCCGAATGCCGCGACATTTTGACCCTTGATGAATTTGTCGCCCTGAAGGGAAGTATTGACCCCGCCAATGACCGCAATCCGCGAAAACCGAGCCTGAAGGTCAGCAGTATCGCCGACATCGCCGCCCTCAGCCGTTCCGCCGAGCGCAAGGCGTCCGCCGGGGAGGAGCCGAAAGTCCCGGCATGGACGCCGCCGCCCACGCCGACTGCGGCGCCTGTGGCGACATCGGTTACCCAGCAGGCTGTCCATGTTCGTTTGAACAGCGAAGCGGCGGGCCGCGATGAAGGCGTCTTCCCCCTGCGCGATTATATTTTGGGAAACCCCGGCCCCTGTCCGGTGTTTATTCACATTTCAGCTAACGGTGAAAAAGTCATTCGCGCGGCTGCCGGTATAAACCCTGAAGCGGAGTTAAAAAACTGCGCGGGAGTTGTAGAAACATGGAAGGAACTATGAGTGTAATTATGGGACTGCTGGCGATGATTATCAGCCTGTACTCTTTGCTTATTATCATCAGGATAATGCTTACCTGGTTCAGCAATGCCCCGGACGGCAGGCTGGTGCAAATTCTTGCCGCTATCACCGATCCCTACCTTGACTGGTGGCGGCGCAATTTCAGCCTGAGGGCGGGCGTTCTGGACCTTTCACCCATCGCGGCGCTGGCGTTTCTCTCCATCGCGCAGACGGTATGCTCCGCCATTTCCCGGCAGGGCAGGGTCAGCCTGGGGATAATCCTCGCCGTCTGTCTTTCGGCGGCGTGGTCGGCGGTTTCTTTTATTATAGGTTTTTCTTTCATCGTTCTTGTTCTGCGTTTTATTGGGTATATCAGCAACAGCAATATGTATTCCACTTTTTGGCGGATCATTGACTCCGTTTCACGGCCCATCATGTACCGGATTAACCGGATTGTTTTTGGCAAGCGTCTGGTGAATTTTATTACCGGCATTATCGTTTCTATCGCGGCGCTGGCGGTAGTCTGGATACTGGGGCGCGCCGCCGTAGGGTTTCTGACCGGCCTGCTGCTGAGGTCATTCGTGTAAAATGCTGATCCGCTCCATTACCGCGCCGTTAACCGCAATCCGGGGCATCGGCCCCGCGCTGGTTCCAAAACTCGCGCGGCTGGGCATTCAAAACGCGGCGGGCCTGCTCTGCCACTACCCCCGTGACTGGGAAGACCGGACGCTTACCGTCCCCATCAGTGAATTTCAACACAAGCAAGTCTGCGCCGAAGTGAGCGTGATAGCCCGCGACTGGATCGGCTATGGCAGAACGCGGACGCTCAAAGTGTATGTTGAGGATGAAAGCGGCAGGGCGGCGCTGTTGTGTTTTAACCGTCCCTGGCTGGATAAACAACTGGCGCAGGGCAAACGCTTCCGTCTCTGGGGCCGTTTTTATTACAAGTACGGTGAGATTCAATCCAGTTCTTTTGAGATAGAAGCGATTACAACGGCGGAAGATACGGATACCAGGCATATACTTCCGGTTTATCCCCTCAGCGCCGGACTGAATCAAACAACACTCCGCCGTTTGGTAAACAACGCCCTTGAACAGTACGCCGCCGACCTGGAGGACGAACTCCCCCAGGAGATTATTGATAGGGACAAACTGCTATCAAAAGCCGCCGCCATCAGGGCCATTCATTTTCCCGCTTCTCTCGCGGAAATGGAACTCGCGAAAAAAACTTTGATTTATGAGGAATTATTTTATCTTGAAGTGATGGTGGGCAGGCGTTCACTGGAGAGAAAGGGAACAGGGAACAGGGAACAGGGAACAGAGAGCGTTGTTAGTAAGCATAGCGAAATTACTGATACGCAAAGCCAATTAACAAAAACCCTAGCCACCCTCTCTCCCTTACAACAACGTCTGCTTGAGCGTCTGCCGTTTTCGCTGACACCGGGGCAGCGGGAAGCCATCGCTGAAATTAACGCTGATATGGCGTGTGATGTTTCTCACTATTCCATGGCTCGTCTTTTACAGGGCGATGTCGGCTCCGGTAAAACGCTGGTGTCTTTTCTGGCGGCGCTGCGGGCCGCGGAAGACGGCGGGCAAACGGCGCTTATGGCCCCGACCGAGTTGCTTGCCCGCCAGCACGCGGAGAACGCCGCCCGCCTGCTTGAACCTTTGGGACTGCGAATCGCGTACCTCACCGGAAACATAAAAGCGGCGGGCAGAAAAGACCTTCTACAACATTTGGCGTCAGGCGAAATTGATATTGCCGTGGGAACCCACGCCCTTTTTTCCAAAGATGTCAGTTATAAAAACCTGCGCCTGGTGGTGGTGGATGAACAGCACCGTTTTGGCGTTACCCAGCGTTCACTGATTATGGCTAAGGGCGTTAATGCCCAGGGTGACAATCCCCACCTGTTAATGATGAGCGCCACGCCCATTCCCCGCACCCTTGCCCTGACCGTGTTTGGCGACATGGATGTTTCGGTGATCCGGGATTTACCGCCGGGCAGAAAGCCGGTTAAAACTCATCTGGCAAAAGAATCCAGCGAGGCCCGTGTGTACGACTTTGTGCGCAGAAAACTTGAAGCCGGCTGTCAGGCGTATTTTGTGTACCCGCTCATTGAAGGCGGCGATGAGGCAAATTTGAAAGCCGCGGTTTCCATGGCCGAGCGGCTTGCCCAGGAAATTTTCCCGCGTTTTACCGTGGCGTTGATTCATTCAAAACTTGATGATGAGGAAAAACGGCAGACCATGGAGCGCTTTCGCGATGGTGAAACAGCGGTGTTAGTCGCAACCAGCGTTGTCGAGGTAGGGGTGGACGTGCCCAACGCCAACTGCATGGTGATAGAACACGCGGAACGTTTTGGCCTTTCCGCCCTGCACCAGTTACGCGGCAGGGTTGGCCGCGGACAGGATCAGGCGTACTGTTTTTTGGTATACTCCGACGATCTCACCGAAGACGGCAAGGCGCGTTTGAAGGTAATGCTTGAAAACACCGACGGCTTTATCATTGCCGAGGAAGACTTAAAATTACGCGGCCCGGGCCAGATAGCCGGAGTAGAACAATCCGGCTACCTTAATCTGGGAATCGCCAACCCCATCCGCGACATAGACGAACTTGCCCGCGCCAGAACCGACGCCTTCTTCATTTTGAAAAACGACCCCGACCTCGTTCTGGACAGCCACCGTATTATCGCCCGCGTTCTGAAAGAGGCGCCGCTGTTTGATGAGGTGGTGTTGTAGCGAGATTTTAGTTCTTGACAATATACTCGAAAAGGGTTATAGTATAAGCATCTCCGAAAGGGGATTGCCACATGAGGAGGCGGCATTGTAGCCCCCTCTGCCGAACCCGGTTTCGCTTATGCGGGGCCGGGTGATTTTTTTCCCCTACCCATCATGCCTTTTAATTCATCGTAAGACCATACTCGTAATTCGCTCAAATGTTCAAAATAGCAGATAAATTGTCCGGTATCTTGCCGACCCTTCAATTCTCCGGCTATTTTCGCCTTTACGCTTCCCTCGGAGAGATCAGATAAAAGCCGGATAAAAACAGAATGTTCCGATATGCCAGGGTGGTCTTTTAACAAAACAATCCCTTGCTTGTAAGCAAAACGGAAGCTGGTTCCAAGAGTTGCCCGTGTACCGCTGGTTGTTTTCATTTCCGTAACCATTCCGTCTAACACAAGATCGGCACATAGCGTAGAAGTTTTTCCCCTCATGAATCTTTCCGGCAAAAAGTACGCCACGCTCCCCCTGTTGGTTAAAATCCGTACCTGGGACATTTCCCTTTCCCATTTTTCCGGCTCCCGATATTCCTCAACAAGACGGCTTTTGGCAACCCAAACATTGGCTTCCGTGGGTATCCATTGCTCATGGGGAAACAAAGCCGAGGCAAGGGCTAAAGATTTTTCTTTAAGGCGTTGTTGTTCAGTGGGCATTATTATTAATCATAGCGGAATAAAAGAAAATAATGTAATCTTTTGTTTTTTGTATCGTTTCATTCGTAACCTTCTTGTTTGCTACGGTTTGATTTAACATAAGGCATTGCATTTTCTTGACAATATATTCAAAAAGCGCTATATTATAAGTGTTCCTGAAAAGGAACCCTCCATTAACGGAGGACGCCACTGGATAAGGCGGCGGCGGACTAGTCCGAAAAAGCCTTGTTCGCCAAAACCCGGTCAAAAGCCGGGTTATTTATTTTTTGCCAATCATTGCCCTTAATTCGTTATATGACCATTTGTGCAGTTCTGCGGCAGTCTCAAAAAAACATATGAAATTTCCGCTGTCATAACGTGTCTTGAGTTCCCCGGCTATTTTCGCCTTTACGCTTTCTACCGGTAAATCAGAGAACAGACGAACATAAACAGAATGACTCTTTATATCAGTAAGGTCTTTGACTAATGATGCCCCTTGTTTGTACCCTTTCTTAAAGTCTTTGCTTAATGTCGCCCTTGTTCCGGTTACTGTTTTCAATTCCACAATTTCCCCGTCTATCACCGTATCCGCACACCTCAAGCCCGCTTCACCTTCGGTAAGTTTTTCCGGCAAAAAGTACGCCACGCTCCCCCTGCTGGTTAAAATCCGTACCTGGGACATCTCCCTTTCCCACTTTTCCGGCTCCCGATATTCCTCAACAAGACGGCTTTTGGCAACCCAAACATTGGCTTCCGTGGGTATCCATTGCTCATGGGGAAATAAAGCCGAGGCAAGGGCAAAAGATTTTTCTTTAAGGCGTTGTTGTTCAGTGGGCATTATTATTTATCATAGCGGAATAAAAGAAAATAATGTAATCTTCTGTTTTTGTATCGTTTCATTCGTAACTTTCTTGTTTTTTTGTATTAGCCATATATAGCGTAATATTACGCCTAACGACACCAGACAATTCCGGTGTCAGGCACACTGCGCCGTCATAATTTATCAAAGTCTTCTCTCAATGTTTCTATTGAAGATGATTGTTCAAAATATTCTGTATTATAATCACAAAATTTTATCCCACCTATTTTCATTTCCACATCATATTCCCCTAAAGCATTATCCAAAAATATATAACCAATTTGTTTATTTACTTCTTGGTTTATATTATAATTTTTTATATATAAAATTAATTCAATTTTTTTATCATGTGGAAATAATAAATACCTAATATTTTCAGGATATACCGAAATATTATTTATTGTTATATAATTATTTATATCCCCTCTTTGTCTAAATTTTATTATTTCCCATTTATCCAATAATGGTTTAGTTTCAAATAATTTCTCAACATCATTAAATGCTTCTCTTATTCCATCAGCACTAATAATAAATTCTCTCTTGTTATTATTTATAGGACTAAATTCAAAAGTCAAATTTTCATTTATTTTATGCAATTCATAATGTAATTTATCCAATATATTATCTTCATTATTTTCAAAATTAAAGATTTCATTAGATTTATTCT
>Ga0268262_10006663_pt1 | contig 11028 bp, 9 predicted proteins | sample TergutNc150P3_FD_190354 | JGI IMG/M metagenome (GOLD analysis project Ga0268262, IMG submission 190354) | Nasutitermes corniger P3 segment gut microbial community from laboratory colony in Florida, USA - Nc150 P3 (SPAdes) (version 2) | ecosystem: Host-associated > Arthropoda: Insects > Digestive...
ACATTTGAACTCTCTTTTGCCTTAATGCTTGATTTCCAAGTATTCATCATATCATCAATTTTAGCAACCATTGAACTGCCAATTTGCACAGCAAAAATTATTCCCTTAGATATTTCTCTTACAATGGAAATATAATCTCCATTGCGAAATTCGTTTAACGCAGAATAATAAGCATCTATCTTATTCAAAAGTCCAACTGAAATTGGCAGGGAAGAATTTTTAAAAATACCATTATTTTTAAGTATTCTTTGCATAAGTGCCCGTCCAGTTCTTCCATTTCCGTCTATAAATGGATGAATAGTTTCAAATTGCGCATGAGATACGGCAGCCAAAATAATTGGGTTTAAATTGATACGGTTTGAGAATGCTACCCAATCTGCTAAATACTCTTTTATATGCTTGCTGTGAGGTGGAACAAAAGTTGCATTTCCAGGGCTTAGGTTATCCCCGCCAATCCACACTTGCTGCTCTCTTATTTTCCCTGCAATTCCAGCATTTGTTTTGCAAAGCAATGTTTTATGAATTTCGGCAATTAAATCTAAGCTGATTTCTGAATCAAGTGAGAGAGCTGTTTTCATAGCAGAAATGTTATCCGCTATAATGCGAGAATTTTTGGGAGCTTTGCTATCTAGCTCTGCGATAGCTATGTTTTTGGCAGAAGCCGTTAAGTTTTCAATTTGGGAACTGGAAGCAGATTCGCTCCTGAGCATTATCGCTGGAATATTATAACTTTTGCTTTTTAGCATTTCATCAAATCGAATTGCTAAAATAAGAGCATCATCAATTTCTGCCTGAAGTTCCGAATTTACGGGAAAATCCGTTTTTTCAATTTTACAAGGCAAGCAAGCATTATATTTATCAACAATAGTTTTTCTCTGCCGCCTAGACAGCATATCGGTATCAATGGTGCTATGCCATTTGTATTCTTCGTATTGTACGGCTTTGAATTTCATAAAATTTCCCTTCAAAAGAAAATAGAAATTTTGAAGGGAAAGGCGATTTCTTTCAAAATCCCCCGACCCCTTTCCCAAACTTCAGCAACTCCCTTACAAGCGAGCTAGACACGCTCAAATGCTCAGGCTTGGAACTCAACAGCACCGTCTCTGTGCCGGGCAAAAGTTTTGCATTGTTCCACGCAATGGATTGTTCCAACTCCAAATCGGAACCTCTCCGCACTCCCCTAACCAAAAATTTGATATTATTTTTCTGCAAATAATCCACAGTCAAACCATCCCAAATTTCAACGCTCACTTGCGGAAAATCTTTCATCGCTTTTTTTGCAAATTCAACTCTTTCTTGTGCGGAGAAATGAGTTTTTTTGTTCACGTTATTTGCGATTAAAATTATGAGTTTGTCGAAAATTGCACAGGCTCGCTCTGCAACGTCTTTGTGACCGATGGTGAAGGGGTCAAAAGAACCCGCAAAAACCGCTATCCGTTCCATTTGCCACGCTCCTTTATTAAATTTTCCAAAGCATCCAAAGCATCTTCTTGAGGAATGTTTTTGCGCACGGGTTCTTCTCCTGCGTAAAGAGTGACTTTGCCCTCTGCTGCACCAACATATCCAAAATCCGCACCTGCCATTTCTCCTGGGCCATTCACTATGCAGCCCATAACCGCTATGGAAAGATGCTTTAAATGCGAAAATCTTTTTTTAACCTCTATGGTTGTGCTTTGCAAATCAAAAAGCGTTCTGCCACACCCTGGGCAGCTAATAAAATCAGCTTTGGTTTTGCGAAGCCCTGCCGCTTGCAAAAGAGCATAAGCAACTGGAATTTCATTAACTGGATTTTCTGTTAGCGAAACTCTTATTGTATCGCCAATTCCATCTATCAGTAAAGAACCTATGCCAATTGCGGATTTAATTCTGCCGTCTTCACCCTCGCCTGCTTCCGTCACTCCCAAGTGAAATGGATATGGTTTGTGCCCGCACTCTTTTAGCCTATCTGCCATTAAACGATTGGCTTCTACCATTTCCCTTGGGCGGCTGGCTTTTAAGCTGAATATAATCTGGTCAAAATTTTCTGCCTCGCACATAGCCAAAAATTCCATTGCGCTTTCCACCATTCCAAGCGGAGTGTTGCCGTATTTTTCAAGTATTCTGGAACTTAAAGAACCGTGGTTAACGCCTATGCGAATAGCGCGGCCCAATTTTTTTGCTTCTTTAACAAATTGTGGAAAAGCATCATTTCCGAAATTGCCCGGATTTACTCTAACTTTTTCCACCCATTTAAGAGCTTCAAAAGCTGCTCTGGGCTGAAAATGTATATCTGCAGAAAGTGGAATTTTAATGCCAGCGGCTCTAACTTTTTCTGAAATTTCCTTCAATTTTTCTGCATCGGCAAGAGTTGGAACTGTTATTCTAACAAGTTCGCAACCCGCACTTGCAAGCTCCGCAATCTGTTTTACCGAACCTTCAATATCTTTTGGGCTTGTGGTTGTCATGGATTGAACAAGCACATTTGCGCCCCCCCCTATAATGGCAGAACCCACATTTACGGCTATGGTTTTTTCCCGCATAAATTATTTCTTCTTTTTAGTTGCGGGGTTTTGAGGCTCCGCTCCCTCGGCGAGCCATAATTTCAACAAGTTTGCCGCATTGTCGGGGTTGGCAATAGCCCAACTCTCCAAACGCTCTATAAGCTCGTTCTGCTTTCGAACCGGTTCTGGAACTTCTTCGGTGTCTGCTTCAATGGAAATTTCCTCGTGGCGTGGCACAGGTGGATTCATTGCGTTTATCAAACTGAGTACAACCATTCTGAGGAAAACAAAAGCAAGAATCACAATTAAAATTATTGTTATCCTGAGTGCCCAGGTTTCCCACAATTCTTTGTTGCCCATTTGAACCATAGCCTCTTTTTCTTCTTCCCAAAAGCTGCGGTCAAATTGCATAGAAGCAACATAAACGGAATCATTTCTCTCTTGAGAATAACCAACGGCATTTTTAACCAGTTGGGTAAGCATGGTTATCTCTTCTTCGCTACGCGGGCGATATATTTTTTTGCCAGAAAGTGTATCTCGCTCATAAATGCCATCCACCACTACAGACACCGTTAGCCTTTTTGTTGCACCCGGGCTGCTTATTATTTGCGCCACAGTTCTATTCACTTCGTAGTTTGTAATGGAACCGTCTTTTGTTTCATTGCCGTTTTCTGGCGGAATTTGTGAACGTGTACCTTCTTCAAGCTGCACAGAGCGAATCACTTTTTTTGTGGGGTCGTAGCTCTCCACCGTTCTGTTTATCTGGTCAAAATCCAAATCTGCGGAAATGGTTACCGTAGCCTTGTTTGGTCCCAATGGCCCATCTAGAATTCCCAGAACCTGCTTTCTTAGGTACGCTTCTGCACTGCGGCGAAATTCCATATTGTGATCTGTATGCTCGGCAACTTCATTATCTGCAAAGCCTTTTGTAAGCATAAGCCCGCTATCGTCAGTAACCGTGACCTGCCTGGGCTTTAAATTATCCACTGCAGACGCAACCAAATGCTGAATGCCCTTTATTTGCCTCTCTTGCAAATCAGCACCTGGGCGTAGCGTAACAATAACAACCGCTTTTGCCTCCCTTTCTTTTTCCATAAAAAGGGTTTGTTTTGGAATGGTGATATGAACACGTGCCTTTTCAACTTCCCTAAAGGTTTCAATGGAGCGTGCCAGCTCGGTTTGCACTGCTCGCAAATAATTCAAATTTTGGGCAAAATCCGTCATACCAAGCTGGTTTTTGTCAAAAATATCAAAACCTTTATCTCTGTCTCTTGGCAGCCCCGCCCTAGATAGAGCCATGCGAATTTCGTAAAGGGTTTCTTTGGGAACTAAAAGAGTGCGACCATCGTTGTCCAATTTGTATTCATATTTGGCTTCTTTTAAAAAAGCGGTTATATCTGCAACGGTACTAACTTCCATATTGGCATAGAGCGTTGCCATGCGAGAATCTGTTGCATTAACGACTTGGAGCGATATAGCAACAATAATAAAAGCAAACAGCAAAGCCAGAGAAGCTATTAAAATTCCTTTCTGTACAATGCTGAATCTTTGCCATATATCCCTAAATTGGGTTAATAATTGCCGAAAAAACTCAGACATGAGAGGAATATAGAAAATATTTAGCTTGCTCTTGTGGCTTGCTCATTATAAGAACCAAGATTCGTGTCTGTTCTTTACTATATTTTACCCTATGCAAACTCAAAGCGAAGAAGAAATTGACTTGCTGGAATTGATGCTTTTAATAATAAAGCGAACTTTGAAGCACAAGGTTTTGGCAGGTTTGGTTTTTGCGCTAATTGTAATGATAACTTTTGCTATTGCGTTTCTGTCAACGCCTTTTTATCAAACAGAAGCAAAAATCATTTACCAAACCACTGGAAGTCCGCAAAGCAGCGGGCTTGGGGCACTGGCAATACTTGCTGGAGTTTCCTCTTACAAAGGAGACGACCCTTCTGCATATTTGCAAGATATAATTTTGTCTAACAATATGTTCAAATCCATTTTGGCAGAAAAATGGAAAGTCTCTACTGCCCTGCCAGATACTTTAACTCCAGTTGATTTGCAAATTCTTTGGAAAATAAAGCCAGATACCACAAAAGAAAATTGGCAAATGAAATTGGAATATAGTATGCTAAAATCTCTTAAAAAAGACAAATATATAGTTTTTTCACAAGATAAAAAAAGCGGTGTAATCACGCTTTCCACGGAATTTGAAGACCCTCAAGTTTCTTTTGATGTAAATAATTTTATATATAATCAGTTGACCTATATTTTGAAAAATAAAATGCACTTTAAGGCATCGGAAAATCGAAAATTCACAGAAGCAAGGCTTTTAGAGGTAAAAGACAACCTCAAAGAAGCAGAAGAGAACCTTCGCAGATTTAGGCAGCGAAATAGGCTCCGCATTGACCCCGCAGATGAATTGGAAGATGCACGTTTGCAAAGAGATGTTCTTATGAATCAGGAAATTATGATACAGTTGCAAAAGCAATATGAAATTGCGAAAATTGACGAGGCACGAGATATACCAGTTTTAGATGTTATAGATTCACCTCTAAAACCAATTGAAAAATCCAAGCCAAAAAGAAAACTGATTGTTTTAGCTGGAGTAGTAGCAGCGATATTTTTTACCATTTTATTTACCGTTCTTTACGATATCTTTTTAGAAAAAAAAGCTACTTGGAGAAAAAATGTTTAATAGTGATTTATGGGTTGGTGTTGATGTAGGTTCAACCACTGTTAAAATTGCTATTGTAGAGCCAAAAACAGGGCATCTTTTGCACAGCCGCTACCAAAGGCACAATGCAATGCAAGCAAAAACAGTTCGCGAACTTTTAATAGAAGCTCATAATTTATTTGAGAATAATTTTGTTGTTTCTTTTTGCGGTTCTGGTGGGCAACCCTTTGCAGAAAAAACAGGCTCTTTTTTTGTTCAAGAAGTTGTTGCAAATGCTTTGGCTGTGCGCGAAATGTATCCCGAAACTAGGGTTGCAATAGAACTTGGCGGCCAAGATGCAAAGGTTATATTTTTTGAAAAAGACAAAACAACAGGCAAACTACTCGCTAGCGATATGCGAATGAATGGAGTGTGCGCTGGCGGAACTGGAGCTTTTATAGACCAAATTGCAGAACTTTTGAAAATAAAAACTGAAGAATTTGAGAACTATGCCTCCAGAGGTGAAAAGGTGTACGAAATTTCTGGTAGGTGCGGAGTTTTTGCAAAAACAGATATACAACCTCTTTTGAATCAGGGGGTTGCCAAAGAAGATATTGCGCTTTCCAGTTTTCACGCCATTGCAAAACAGACAATAGGTGGGCTTGCACAGGGAATGGAAATTAAACCACCCGTGCTTTTTGAAGGCGGCCCTTTAACATTCAACCCATCTCTTGTTGGGGTATTTCAGCAACGCCTTGGAATTTTGAGTTCGCAGGTTTTGGTACCAGAGCATTCCGAAATTCTGGTTGCCTGGGGTGCTGCTCTTTCTGCTGGAGCAATATATAAAGGCAAAAAATGCAACTATAGCAGAGAAAAAAGTTTGCATGCCCTTGAACATTTTTCCGAAAACCTAAAAAGCAAAGGCGATAACGAAATTACTCCACCATTTTTTAAAAATGAAAAAGAGAAAAGTGAATTTATGAGCAAGCATCCTCTATTTAACGGCAGTTACCCCACACCAAAAAAAGGCGAAACTGTGCGGGCATATCTGGGCATAGATGCAGGCAGCACAACAACAAAGTTCGTGCTACTTAATGAAAATGAAGAGGTTATAGATAGTTTTTATTCCGGCAATCAGGGCGACCCTCTTGTTGTGCTTAAAAGCGCACTTATTCAGTTGAACGAACGCTATAAAGAGGCAGGAGCAACACTTGAAATTTTAGGTGTTGGAACAACAGGATATGGCGAATTATTGTTTTATCGCGCACTTCATGCTGATTACCACACCGTTGAAACAGTGGCTCATGCAAAGGCTGCAAAAAAAATATGCCAAGATGTGAGTTTTATATTGGATATTGGAGGCCAAGATATGAAAGCCATTTCTGTGGCTGGAGGCGTGGTGACAGGTATAATTTTGAATGAAGCCTGTTCAAGTGGTTGCGGTTCATTTATAGAAACTTATGCCCGCAGCCTTGGTATTAAAATGGAGCAAATAGCAGAGATGGCATTTCGCTCTAAAAACCCCTCAAAACTCGGCAGCCGTTGCACGGTATTTATGAACAGCTCAATAATAACAGAGCAAAGAGATGGCAAAAAACCAGAAGATATAATAGCTGGAATTTGCCGTTCCATTATAGACAATGTTTTTACAAAAGTAGTTCGCTTGCGCAATTTAGATTCCTTGGGAAAAAAAGTTGTGGTTCAGGGCGGCACATTCAAAAACGATGCCGTGCTACGTGCCTTTGAGCAACACACAGGTTTAACTCCTATTCGCCCCATTCACCCCGGAGAAATGGGTGCCATTGGCATTGCGCTTTTGACCAAAGAACACATGAAAAAAGAAAAATGCCCCTAATTATATCACAAGGTTGCAGTGCGAATTTAAGTGAAAGCGAACAGATTGCTGGATTACTTTCAAAAAATGGTTATGACAAAGAAAATGTCATAGTTTTAAATTTATGCACCGTTAAAGGAGATGCTTCTGCATTAAAGGCGGTTAGAAACGCTAAAGAAAATTACCCCAACATTCCGATGTTGGTAACAGGTTGCACAACACCTGAACTAATTGCATCACTAAAAAAAATTGACACAAAAATTTCCATAGCCAGCACTCATGCTCTTGAAAGAATTCCAGCAATCATAAAAAAAATAATTGAGGGCGAAACGGTTTTGGATTTGCAAAAAGAACATTCCCCAAAACTTGGAATTCCAAAAATCCGAAAAAATCCCATTGTTGGAATTGTGAGCATTGCCGAAGGCTGCATGGATGCTTGCTCATTTTGTTCCACAAGAATGGTAAAAGGAAGGTTGCAAAGTTATGTGCCAGAGCAAATTGTAAACGAAACAAAAACATTGGTAGAAAACGGCTGCAAAGAAATTTGGCTAACAGCACAAGATGCCGCTTGCTATGGCTTTGACATAGGAACAGATTTAGCCGAACTTGTTATGCAAATTTTGAAAAAAACAAAAGGGGACTACCGAATAAGAATGGGAATGGGAAACCCAAGGCACACTTTGAGCTATGCCGAAAAACTTGCGGAAGTTTACAGAGACGAAAGGGTATTTAAATTTTTGCATTTGCCTGTACAGAGCGGCAGCGATGGAATTTTGCGGGCAATGAAACGAAAACACACCGTTGATGATTACAAAAAATTGGTGGATTTTTTTTATGCCCAGTTCAGCGATTTTGCCATTTCCACAGATATAATAGTTGGCTTTCCGGGGGAGGCAGAGGAAGATTTTCAAAAGAGTTTGGATTTAATAAAATGGAGCAAACCAACAGGTTGCAACAGAACCCGTTTTGTTCCCCGCAAAGGAACACTGGCAGAGAGAGAGCCAAACCAAATTCCAAGCCTTGAAAAATATAGACGAAGCGCAGAACTAACAAAGGTTTTCACCGAAGTTGCCTTGCAAAACAATTTGAAATACGTAGGCACAAAGCAGAGCATTTTGATAGATGAACTCGGTAAAAGAAATTCCCTCATCGGCAGAGCAGCTAACTATAAACCGGTTGCCGTTAGAGGTGATTATAAAATTGGCGATAGAATAAATGTGATAATTAAGGATGCGGAGGCATTTGCATTGATTGGGGAAGAGAGCCTCTATCAGTAGATTGAATTTTCTATATTAAGCGAAATGCCTTCTTCGGTTTTTGCTAAAAATATTCGCTGGTTTTTTATGCGGTTCTTCTCGGAACGGTATGTTAGGCTTTGGTTTGAAAAAAGAAGCGGCGGCGAATCTGAAATATTTCAGTACAAGTCAGATGTCTCCACTTGTGAAAAAATTGTTATATTTTTACCGGCAGAATATGATAAGTTTTTCGTTATTTTGCCTTTTGCACTATCTCTTTCCATAAAAAGAATGCCAGACAACTTTTTAATAATAGCAGATGAGAACAACCGTCCCATTTTAAGAGCTATGGATTTAGAAAGAGCCTCTTTGTTTTACAACGACCCTATGCTTTATGGTACCTCAGACTTTTTTGAAATGGAAAAAAGAATTCAGGAGAGAAGATGGGATTTATGCCTTTTTTTGCAAGAAAAAGCCACTCTGCCCTTTCTTTATTTGGCACGTGCAACAGGTGCTCCTTACCGCATGGGTGTGAAACAAGATTTTCCTTTTTTAAACATAACTCTCAAAAATGCTTCGTATAACGATGATATTTATGCAAACCGAAATTTTCTCTATAAAACATTTTTAATAGATCCCCTAAAAGCAGAAAAAGACAGCATCCATGCTACACAAAAAAATGAAAAACTGAATTCAATTTCAAAACTCTCCACAGCAAACACCATATTGCTGAATTTGGAACCGCCAATCAGTGGAGAGCCTTGGTCAGAAAGTGAAATATTTGCTATATGCAAGGCATTCCAACCCGGCTCGCGCTTAATAACCATTGCAGCAACAACAGCACAAATGGACTTATATTCAAAAGTAATGGAACAGTTGGATATGCGCAGCAATCACGTTCTTTTACATTCAGAATCCATATTCAGCTTGCTCAGGCAGTATCCTGGCATAATAACCCTTAATTCCCTGCACAGCCATTTATTTTTAAATTTGAGCAATATAAAAGTTCTTATGCTTGAGCATGAAGGCGACCAAAGTTATATGGTACCAAACAATCAAAGAATGATAAAATTCTCAAGGAATGGAAATTTTTATTCCCTTTCCAAATTGGCTACAGAGTTTTTAAGAGAACAACCAAAGTGAAATGTATTTTGGCAAAGCCAAGAGGTTTTTGCGCAGGAGTTGAGCGCGCTATTTTAATGGTTGAAAAATCTGTAGAGAAATTCAGAGAACCAGTTTATGTTAGGCACGAAATTGTACATAACCGCTTTGTGGTGGAGAGCTTAAGAAAAATAGGCGTTGTATTTGTTGAAGATTTATCAAAAGTACCTTGTGGTTCGGTTGTGATATTTTCTGCACATGGAGTGAGCAGAGATATTTACGAAAGCGCAAAGAGCAGGCAACTCAAAGTTATAGATGCAACTTGCCCCATTGTTAGAGCAGTGCACAGAAACGCAATTAAATATGCTAATTCTGGTTGTTCCATAGTTTTAATAGGTCACCCAGGCCACGCCGAAATTGACGGAACTCTTGGGCAATTACCATCTGGAAAAATGCACCTTGTAAGCTCGGTTGAAGATGTTCAAAAATTGCCAACCGTTGATGGAGATATTGCATATTTAACACAAACAACACTTTCTACCGAAGAAACTGCAGACATAATATTTGCATTGAAAAAAAAGTACCCTGACATACAAGGTTCAAAAACTGGAAATGTGTGCTATGCCACCACCAATAGACAAAACGCCGTTCGTTCAATATGCAAAGAAATAGATATGCTTTTAATAGTAGGGTCTCAAAATTCTAGTAATTCAAATCGCTTAAGAGAATTAGGCGAAGAGCATGGGATTAAAAGTATTTTAATAGATTCCGTGGAAGACTTGAATAAAGATATGTTTTACAATATAAATTCAGTGGGAATATCCAGCGGTGCCAGTGCCCCAGAATATTTGGTTTTGGAAATAGTGGAATGGCTAAAAGAACATTTTAGCATTGAAGAAATTATAGAAGAGCGAGTGGTAAAAGAAATAACAAAATTCCCTTTGCCTCTGGAGTTGGAAGAGTGAATTAGTTAGAGCCTTGCCAAGTATATACTTCTGTGAAGCTTGCAGATTGGCTTCCTACACTACATTGCAAAAAGCTGCTATAGCCTTTAGTAGTTATTCTCAATTCTCCGCCTGAGCGAATAATCTCAATTGTAGCATCAACAGGATAATCTATTTCAGGATTGAAATCTCCGATTGTGCAATTTATTTTCATTATTGCTTCGTTTAATTCCCAATTTCCCATTATCTCATTTGGAGTATCGCCTATTCCACCGTTAAAGGTAAATTGCCCATTTGCTTGTAACTTTAAAGAGTTATTATACATTTCTTTATTTGGTTTACATTCTGAACTTCCCTCTATCTTATCAAGAGCCCATCTCCCCACAAGACATTCTCTGGTGACTGGTTTTTTTGCGCAAAGTTCAGAATGAGAAGCCGCAGGTTTATCTTCTGAGCAGGCAATTAGCGTAAAAACTGCAAAAGCGAGAAAAGGAAGGAGTTTGTTCATGCTATTAATATAGTAAATAACCTATTGTCTGAACCAGAATTTGCAGAATTTACAGGATTTACAGAATGAACCGCATTTATTGGCTTAATTCCCCTCAGGTTTTCTATATTACGATAAATATGATTTTCGGCAATAAAACAACATTTAATGCTAGAGCTTGCACAGCAAGCTCCCTAAATGATTTTCCCAACAGCTATTTTCCTTTAGCCACTAGCCAACCAAGCCGAATAAATCCACTGTCTAACTGCCCCCCCCCCCCCCCCCCCCCCC
>Ga0268262_10006664_pt1 | contig 11028 bp, 7 predicted proteins | sample TergutNc150P3_FD_190354 | JGI IMG/M metagenome (GOLD analysis project Ga0268262, IMG submission 190354) | Nasutitermes corniger P3 segment gut microbial community from laboratory colony in Florida, USA - Nc150 P3 (SPAdes) (version 2) | ecosystem: Host-associated > Arthropoda: Insects > Digestive...
CTTTCCATTCCCGAGGGCTTCGGCGTTGGCGACAGGGTGTACCTTATCCAAAATAAAACAATGTCAAAACGCTACAGGCCAATAACAGGCAGCGCCGCCACAAGCGGCGGTGTTACAGAAGGCAAACGGGGGCCGGCTTTTGAAAAAGCCCCGATCCCAAAAATACCTGAATTACACAGGAACAAACCTGAAAAAACAGGCCGCAGGGACAATACGCAAGGCATGCCTGGTATGCCCGAAGGTATTTATGTGGCTGTTTCCCATATCAATGACCTGTACATAGTACAGTCGTCGCGGCCCGCGAAGGTAATGTTAAACCTCAGCCGTAAAAACTCAACCTACATTTTATCGGAAGAAAAAGATCCCCTACCCTTCCGGCCTCCCGATACAATACTCGTGTTGAATCCGTATTTTCCGCAGGCTGCCGCCGAGCCAATGGCGTCCGATATAAGCCTGCTTTTCGATCTTGGCTACAGGCAGTTCATGATTAACAACCCCGGACATTTTTCCCTTTTCCGCGATTTCCGCGCGGAAATACAATTAATAGCCGGCCCCTGGCTGTATATGTTCAACACCTGGGCGCTGTCGTTTATCGCGTCGCTTGGAGTCGACGGCTTTGTATCGCCGTTTGAAAACAACCGGCAGAATCTGGAGCGCACGCTTGGCTTTGAAAAACTAAAGCATTTACGCGAGTTTGTATTCGTGCCGGTTTTCGCGTGGCCTGTCCTTTTCCGCATACGCGCCGATCTTGGAAAAATTTACGGCTTTAAATCATTTCAGGACAGTCGGGGCGAATTATTTACCCTTTGCAGTGAACGGGAAGAGACACTTGTTATCCCCGAAAGGCCGTTCTCAATAACCGACAAAATACCATTCCTTAAGGAAGCCGGCTTCCGGCGTTTCATAATTGATCTCAGCGGCCCTGTCCTTAAAAAAAAGGCGTACAAAGACCTTATGCGTTCGGCGGAAAACGGCGTACCTTTACCCGACATAAGCAGGTTTAACTGGAAAGACGGATTTTATAACAAAGAGGGAGTCGGGAGTAGGGAGTAGGGAGTAGGGTCTGAGTACGTAAGCATATCGTAGTGATAACACGATTAGCGTACATACAACAACCCGATTCCCGATTCCCGACTCCCCACTCCCGACTCCCTAACTTAGAACACCACTTCCGCCAATGCCGGCGCTTCCTCGTATTCCGTCATTACCGCCGCTTCCTCATAGTCCTGTACCGCTTCGGCGGCTTCTTCGGAAGCCGGAGCCTCGGCGGCTTCTTCGGCAAGGTTGTCGCTGTAAACGGTGTCATTGGGTTTTTCAGCGGCCTCTTTTTTGACTTCGGGGCGGAATTCAACATGCTCGGCGACAATGGAAACACGCGAATGAGGCTTGCCGTCGTTGTCCGTCCACCTGTCCTGTTTCAGGCGGCCTACCACCCTTACTCCGCGCCCTTTCCTGCCCAGATTGCTGCATTGATCAGCGAGCTTCGCCCAGGTTTCAACATCAAAGAAGGCCACTTCTTCTTCATAGCCGTTGTCCCGCCTTAAATAACGGTTGGAAGCCAGGCAGAAGGTGCAAAGCGGTGTCCCCTTGGAAGTGGTGCGGTACTGCGGGTCGCGTATCAAGTTCCCCTCGATAAGAATGCTGTTGAGGTTGTTCATAAAACGCCTCCATAAATGGCAAATCCGGCGGCACATGGCCCCCGGTCATGGACAGCATACAGACTGTATACAACGTACACAGCCTGCATAATTCTGTCTGTGATACACTATATAGGGCGTAAATGTGCAAAAAGCATGAGTGGAATCGAAAAATATTTTATTTTTTTTGAAGATTTTTTAAAAAAATTTCGTATGAAAAACTCCGTGTTTCTCAATGAAACTCCATTAATAATACCCGTCTTCCCTTTGTTACCTGTTACCTGCTAATTGCTAATTACTCATTGCTCATTATTAGCGCAGTACCAGCTTAAGCATATACAGTTCCATATACGTGCGAAGGGACTCCTGGTCTTTCAATTTTACAAGGGTGCTGTTCTGGTCGATAATATATTCCGCTATTTCCCGCAGATCGCCGCGCTTTATTGACGTCAGTTTCTTTAATTTGATGTTTTGGCGAAGTTTGTCTTTCATCAGCGCCTTAACGCCGGCAATCAGGTTCTTGCGGGTATCATCGTCGCGAAGGCTGCACCAGAGGTCTTCCAGTTCCGCTATGTACTCATCGACGGTCTTCCCTTCCGGCACGATGTCAGACTTGATCCGCAGGGCGCTGCTCTTCATCGGGTCAACTTTTCTACCCGGTACAGCCGGTTTTTCATCGTCATCCAAATGACTCTGCGGTTTCTTTTTTCTGAAGCTCTTGAAAAATTTAATAAAGGCAAGGAGGATGGGGTTTGAGTACCAGATTGGAAGATCGGATTTTATCTCATCAATGACATCCTTGCGCCTTAACGAGTAAAGGACATATAAAGGAAGCAGAGCGCCGTGGTTGAACAGGCGCATATCCTGGGGGACTGTCCCCAGTGAACTTTCCAGTTCCTGATAGCTCCAAAGGAGCTTCTGGTCCGCAAGAACAGTCAACAGAACCGGATTACAGTTATTGGTAAGTTTTTTCAGAAGTTTTTCGTACTCCGGATCTTTTTCCATCGCAGGCTCGCTATAATAATCCTTTATTAATTTAGTCCAGCGTTTAACAAGCGCCGCTTTTACGAGGGGCTGGGTCTCCTGAAGCATTTTGACGCAGACCGGCAGGTATTGCTCTTTCTTTAAAAACCAGCGGTCGTCCATCGCCCCCTGTATTGTGGTCCAGGCGGGAAGCGCGCCGTCCTTGCTTTCGGTGATTTTTTTCCGGATATACGCTTCCAGATCTTTCTGGGAATAATAATTCAAAAGGGGGACTCCCTTGTCATTGGCAAATTTGATAATATCTCCCAGCGTGTAGCGGTAGGGGGGAAGACTCATCAATTCTTCCAGCCTGGCGTAGGCGGCGTCAATCTCCTGTTTCTTGACCACGGAAGAACGGTAGAGGCTGCCGCATACTTCGATGACGTAGACAGCCTGCAAGACGGCGATATCCTGGTCGCGGATTTCATTCTTTGCCTTGACGTCTTTTTTTACCAGAGCGCAGAAATGGACCCAGAATTGATAAACAAAATCATCGAAACGCTCCATATCATTAATACAGTCAAACGGGCGGTATATTATCCGGTCTAAACATTCCTTCAGGGCCCTTTCCTTGTCTTTAATCTGGGCGTTTAAGGTGTTTACAATATGCGCCATGTTATGCCCGTTATTCAGGAAAAACTGGATTTTGATCAGCGCCAATTCCATCAGCCTGCGCGGGAGCATTGACGCCAGCATCAGCGTGCTGCCGTAATTCTGCGGGAATTCAAGATTGATTATTTCATCACGGACCACTCCGGAAGAGTCCGGGTCGGGGCCGGAGTCCTTGCGGCCAAAATAAGATTCCATGTCGGATAACAGACCTATTGTCTTCGCGTAACCGGGGGGTAGTTTCAGATTCATGCTTGCCGCGGTAAGGAAAGGTATACTTGAGTGTTTATCCGGATTCTGGTACGCCGCCCTTATTATGTCCCGGCAAAGATCGGGCAGGAAAATATTTCCGTCCGCGAGAACATCGCATCTGCCGTTCTCCATCAGATAGGCTATTTCCGTTTTGAATTCCGCTTCGGCGTTGCCGGCCCATCTTGACAATTCAGGCTGCTGATGTTCCTTCTTAGCCGCGTATTGGCTGATAAAGCTTAAGAATGGCTTGATACTGACCGTCGCGGATTTGGTATTGACCGCGTAACCCCTTAAAAGGGAATACAGATCTGACTGGGCCATAATTACTCCCTCTCAAACATGGCGGCGATTTTTTCTTTGAGTGATGTTTCGTTCAATTGTTCATCACCTCCTCGCGATCGGCTAAAGTTATTTCCAGGGTAAGGTTTGAATCGCCGCGCAGTATCCCGACCTTGACCTTGTCGCCGGGTCTGCTGTGTTCAAGGGCGGAATAGAGATCGGACAGGGTGGCAATCTTCATGCCCTCCACAGAGGTGATAATATCGCCGCCAATGTAGATTACGCTGCGCCCGTACTGCACAGGATCGCCGCCCTGCTTAAGCCCCGCCTTGTCCGCCAGGCCGCCGCGTTTTGTACGGGACACCAAAAGGCCGGAGCCGACAGAAAATTTCGCGTAACGCACCAGCGCCGGAAAAAGCTGTACCATTGTAGCGTCTAACCAGCCGCGCCGTACTTTGCCGTATTGTATAAGCTCGTTCACCACCCGCTTGGCGGTGTTCACGGGCACGGCAAAACCTATGCCGACGGAACCGCCCGAGGGGGAGTATATCATCGTATTGATCCCTATCATCCTGCCGTGGGAGTCCAGCAGGGGACCGCCCGAGTTGCCGGGGTTAATGGACGCGTCGGTCTGGATCATGTCCCGCACAATATGCTGGCGGGTAATCTGGACGGGCCTGCCAAGGCCGGAAACAATGCCGACCGTAAGGGTGCGCTCCAGGGCAAAGGGGTTCCCGATGGCAAGCACCTTCTGCCCGACTTTCAGGTTGCCGGAATCGCCGTAAGGCACGGTCTTCAATACAGTTCCGGCGGGGGGATCAAATTTGACCACGGCAAGGTCGTTTTCAGGATCGCTGCCCGCTACAGTCCCCTCGTACTGGCTGCCATCGGCAAGGTTAATGTATACCTTGTAAGCGTTCCTGATGACGTGGTTGTTGGTCAGAACATAACCCCGCGTGTCTATGATCGAACCGGAACCTGATCCGCCTTCCTGCGGAACAGGCTCCAGGAACCAGTTGATCGCCATGGTCTCGGTGGTGATGTTTACCACCGCGGAGTTAAGACTCTCGTAAACGGAAATATTTTCGCGCTCGTCCTCGGTGTAGGAGGCGTTGGATTGGACTTCGATTGACCTGGGTTGATTTTCGGGCTGCGCTATTGAAATAATCTGGGATGTTTCATTTGACGCCTCATCAAGGGCGGCTTCCTGTACTGTTTCATTTTTGGGGGCAGTGCGCTTTTTTACCAGCAGCTCCGCGCCTGTTACAATTATAGCCGTTATAAGGCAACTGATAATCGAGAAAAACACCAATTGTCCCCGACTATACAACCTCATCGCTTTACCCCCCTGTAAATATACCATAAAATATCCGATAATAGAAGATAGTATGAAGAATTACTTTTTTCTTTTTTCCTCCTTCTTTCTTCTTTCGTATACGGTTTTTGGGCAGGATCTGCCCCTGTCAAAAATTGTTGACGATTCCGCCCTGAGAACCAGCGTAAAAGATACCTGGCTTGTAGAAACCCCGGACAGGGTGCTGGCAAAGCCCGGCGTACTGTACACGCTTCCTGGCGGCGGCAGGATCCAACTGCGGGCGGAAGCCTCTAAAGACGAATTTATGGTGATTTTTGCCAGGGAGCATAAAAGCCCCAACGGCGGCGCCAGGATGGGAAGTTTCCCGGGCTGGGATCAGGGTTCCTGGATACTTATCCGTAACAGGACCAACGGGGAAGCTACAAGGATTCGTATCTTCCTGCGAAGCGATCCGTATACATATATAGAGTTCCGGCCTTTCAGCGCGGACAAATGCCAAATGGACGTGGTGCTGTATAACGCGTATATTGTACGCTCCCTGACTCTGCCTGTGACGCTGGAAAGGCTCTACACAATGCAGTTGGGCGACGTATTGAACCTTGCCGGTAACCAGTTCCCGCGCAGGTATTTTGAGCCTAATCCGGACGACTACCGCCTTCAAAGGCAGTTTATTGCCAAAGTAAGGGAGGGGATTAAGGGGCTGGTATTCGCCGACGACGGGGCTATTGACCATAAGGGAAACTATGTGTACATCAATACCGGCCTGGAGCAGAAGGGAAAGCCGGGGCTTAATTGCTCGGGTTTCGCCAAATGGCTGGCCGACGGCATACTCAGGCCAGTCACCGGCGAACGGCTGGAATTGTCCCCCTTGAAAGAGCCCTTTGGGGAACGGGGTTCGTCATTAACTGAGCTATGGAAACAGGAGGATCCCTTCTTCGGGCTTGACTGGATACGCAACCTCGCGTCCGCCGTGTGGTCAAAACTGCTTTCGCCCGCATTTGGAAACCTTGACGAAATAGAGGTACGAAGCGATCGTTTTTCACAGATGACCCTCCGTACCAGAAACAATTCAACTCTCTACGCGTACCCCGGTTTTCTGGAAAACGCCGGCTTCGGCGTTGAGGGGCTGCAGCCTTTGCTCTATATGCTGGCAATTGACGAACCGGGAATGTTCTACCTTGCCGCAATAAACAACGAGGGAGGCCCGCCGGCGACCCAGGACAATCCCAGGGGGCAGCCGCGGATGCGCAAGTATTTCCACATAGCGGCGCTTGTTCCCTACTTTTCAGAAAACGGCGTCTTCCAAATCGCCGTATTTGAAAGCGCGGCTGAAAACTCCTTCAGCGATTTCAGAAACCGTTTTCCGTTAAGCGAAAGACTAGTTGACGGCGAAATGAGGCTGTTCCCCAACGGGCACTACGCCAACCTGGTGCGGCTCCCCGTAGAAGCGGTATTCGAACCCTAATTGAGTATTATTCTTTCATCTTTGCCGCATATTAACTTAAGCCTGTAAAGAACGGAATCCACCGTACCCTTTGATATGCCCAACAGCCTGGCTATCTGGCTGTTGGAGGGATCGGGGAGCCTCTTTGCCAGTCGTTCCCTTAAATTTGCCAGCCTTTCCCGGCTGCGTTCAAGCCTGTCCTTGAGCCTTTGGGCTGAAACGGAATTTTCAGGCAGGGATTTAAGCCTTTTTTCGTAAAATATACAGCGGTAAAACTGGTAGTTTGCTTTTTCCTGCAGATAAATACTGTATTGCTCGTGTTTTTCCCTTTGTTTTTTAAGAGAGTTTACCATCCTGTTTAACTCATTAACGGAGATTCCCAGCCTTGGAGCGGCCCTTTCAAGAAAATCGCCGGAAACATAATAACAGCATTTGAGGACCAGAATCAAAAGCTGTCGGGGCTTTTCGGGCTTTGAGCTGACAGTTTCTTCACTACAGTTATATTCAGGCGGATCTTCGTATGTATACATATCCGGAAGCGCCGACATCCACGCGGCGTATTCGGATATATAAGAACGAAACTTTTTCGCGCGGAATTCTTTCGCCGTCATTCTGACCATGGAACCGATATATGTTTCAAAAGACGAACCGGTTTCACGGTAAGTTCCGATAGCCTGGCTTATGCGCGGGTAAAGCCATGATAAAAACTCGTCATTGTCAGCCCTGTCCCAGTTGACAAGATGTCGCATGTTTTCCTTTATTGCCCTGAAAATTTCCCCCTCCAATATCTTCTTTTCAAGCAACCCTGCCGAATAGTCGGCAAAAATCCCGTTGAGCGATATTGTATTCTGCATAGTTTCTCCTGAAATAAAATATCGTAACAGGGAAAAACTATTCAAAAAAAAAGAGATTCTGTGATGATATTAATAATGTGGAAATCCCAGGGGAGTTCTAATGAAAGAAGAGGCGGCCCCTTGCGAAACCCGGGAGTTTCACAAGGGGATCTGCTTTAATATTCGATTGTAATAGATTCTATATCGTCAAACTGACCGTCAAGATTGACATTTTGGGGGATACTGCCCCAGGATTCGTGGCTTGCCAAACGATGGACATAAAGCCGTACATGGCTAAAAAGGCCGTTTTTGTAGTAAACTGTCATTGACGGCCATACTTTACCGGGCGGCAAGGGGATAACTTCCCCTTTAGAATCAGCATCAATGAACCATTTCGCCGGAAGATATGCCCTGCCGTATTTGAAGAAACCTTTCCGGTACTGGACTATATAACCATCACGGTGAGGGAATATTTTTTCCAGGGTGATATTGACATAATAATAGTCGGACTCCCTCTCATCCTTTTGGTTTTGGGAAAAAACCGGCGCTCCGACAGCAAGAAGAACCACAAAGATCGCCGCAAAAACAAGTTTTTTCATGTATACCTCCATTCATTATAATTATAGGAAGAAATCATAAAAAATACAAGAGGAAAACATAAGAAAAAGCCCCTATCCCCGGGACCCGGCTGTATTTTACAAGCTGAAATCAATTAAGCATTTTGGCCAAAAACGTGGCCCGCCCCTTGTTTTTGCCGTCAATAATGCCGAATTTACGGAAAATATTCGTTACATGAAAGGCGACTGTGCTGTTGGATAAAAACAGACGCTCTCCTATATCCCTATTGTCAAGCCCTTCTACCATAAACCGGGCAATTTCCTTTTCACGTTCCGTCAGGCCGAATGAATTGAACGCTTTTTCGCGCGCGGACGCGGGATTGGTTACCTTTTCCAGCAGCGCGCTTTTTTCCTTAAGTTCCCTGTCTTTTATCACGGATATCCGGAATAACATAATTATTATCGACAATGAAAGGATAACCATGGCGTAACTGGTTAAATTCAGCGAGTAATGCATAGCAAGAGAATCAATAAGATCAAAGACTACGGCCAGTCCCAAAATGGTAAAAGAAAATAACAGATTCCCCGGATAAGTATTAACCAGCGCGTTGATAAATTTTTTGCTTTTTTTCAACTCACGGTTAAACGGAAGAATAATGTTATAAATAAAAATCCACACCATTGCCAAAACACTCGCAACCTGCCAGACGCCCGCCGCCTCGCTTCCGTAAGTCCGCGAGAAAAACAGCTGGGATACTGCCAGAATCAAACAAAAAATCCCGTATATTTTTGTTACTATAAAATAACGGCCGTTGCAAAGCTTGTCCGTATAGGCCATAAGGGCCAGTATCGTAAAATATACTGTAAAGTACTCCAGCCTCATCACAACAGCGGTATTGGGGATAAAATGATGTATCCAGACAGTCCGCCACAGATAATACAAACCCATACTAAATGTAAAAAGTCCGCATGTCAGGTTATAGCGGTTTTCGCGGAAAATGGCGAAAAACAGGAAGTGGTATATACCCAGGATAACAAGAATTGATATTATAATTATTTGGGTAATCTCATTGTGTCTGCGCATTATATAGGCGTAGTCGGCAATATAATAAGGCGATTTATATACAAAACCGGTTGTATAGTCGGTTGGATCTCCGACAATACGGAACGCGACAACATTCCCGCTTTTTTGCAGCAGGCTGCTGTTTATGGGAACGATCACATCGCGTTCGTAGCGCTGTTCCATGATGCGCCCGTCAGCCAAATGCATTTCTTTCCTTATCAGAATCCCGTTCAGGTATATCTCCCAGTTGATGCCGATAGACGCCAAATATAAACACGGGATTACCGGCGCGTTATCGTCCAATAAGGATCCGTCCATTATAAAGGGAACCGCAAAAGTCCATTCCTGCGCCGGCCTGCCCCAGGGTGACAGAAAGGGGCGTTTCGGCAATCCCGGCAAACCCAGACTCCGTATAACCGCTCCGGGCCATTGTTCCATGACCAGCCATAAACCGTCCTGTAAATCCGGAGAAACAATATCGGAAGGGTTAAAACCGGCCTTAACGTACAGGGGAAATTTCTGCAAATCTATATAAAACCGGTCATTAACCTGGGCTTGCGCCAAAGAAAGAACAAAGAGGAAAGAAATGATAAAAAAGCCGGAGAGCTTACACCTTGTAAGGGATGAAAAGACTGTAAAAAGGTACCTGTAATCCATTATAGTTTTAGCCTTATCTATACGAATTCTAATCCATTACAGGTCTCATGCTGAAACAATAATAGTATACCGCATATTATGAGCGACATTTCTCACTTATACCCAAAATCTCAAAAAATAACAATACCCGTTTATAAGGAAGGAAAACGATGAAGAAGGTTTTGATCAAAGGCGGTTTCATTGCGCTAATGGCCGCGCTGGCGCTGCTTGCAGGCTGCCTGTCGTACTCTGTAGAGTCAGTGGAAGTCACCATAGACGGCAACGCTACGTCTATTGACGCTGGAAAATCGATCCAGTGCAATTTTCTGGTAACCGCTACGGGCAAAGACACCTCCCAGGCCCAGAGGGTACGATGGTCCGTAAGCTCGACAAGCGACGGCACCGGGCCTGTCACGACCGGAACGACCATAAGCCCCAGCGGGACCCTCGCGGTATCGGCTGACGAGATTTACCCCATTCTCTATGTCAAGGCGGCGCACGATTCCTTTACCTATTCAGGCAAATACGATTTTAAACAGATACAGGTCAAAGGGCCCAAGGTAGGCTCCGTAGTCCTCAGCGTCACCGGCAACGCGTCGTCCGCTGTGGCGGGCGGAACCGCCAAGTTCAGCGCCTTTGTGGCGGGCCTGGCCCCCAACCAGGGCTTAACCTATTCGGTGGGATCGGCAAGCAACGGAACCGGGGCGGTAGTTGCGGGAACGACGATAGCCGCCGACGGGACGCTTACGATATCCGCCAACGAAACCGCCTCTTCCCTTTTTGTGAAGGCGGTGTCCAATTCCGACGCTACAAAATTTGACATTAAGGAAATAAAAGTCGTCACCGTAACCAGCGTGACGGTCAGCGCCGATGGCGGAACCGCCAGGGTATTACGCGGAGGCAAGTTGAAGTTCAGCGCGGTTGTCGCCGGAAATAACAGCCCGGGCCAGAACGTAACATGGAAAGTGAGTTCCAACGCGGCGGGCGACGGCGCCATTACCTCGGGAACATCCATAGCTTCCGACGGAACGCTTACCGTGGCGGCAGCCGAAGCCGCGGCGACCTTATATGTCACCGCGACCTCGGCGGTAAACACGACAAAATCGGGATCCCTCGCCGTTGTAATCCCCACAGTAACCAGCGTAACCGTATCCCCTGCAAACCCGCAGATAAAGAGGGGCGAAGGCGCGACCTTTACGGCAAGGATACAGGGTACGGGCAATCCGGGCCAGGAGGTAACGTGGAAGCTGGACGGCATTGGCGGCAGCACTACGGTAACGACAATAACCAGCAACGGCATGGTCATAGTAAACGCGGCTGAAACCCTGTCGCAGCTTCTTATTACAGCCACATCAGTGGACGACCCCGCAAAATCCGGCA
>Ga0268262_10006665_pt1 | contig 11027 bp, 6 predicted proteins | sample TergutNc150P3_FD_190354 | JGI IMG/M metagenome (GOLD analysis project Ga0268262, IMG submission 190354) | Nasutitermes corniger P3 segment gut microbial community from laboratory colony in Florida, USA - Nc150 P3 (SPAdes) (version 2) | ecosystem: Host-associated > Arthropoda: Insects > Digestive...
GGAAATTATCGAGGAACTTATACGTATCGCTCGTGAGATAAAAGCTTCTGATAAACGCGGTCAGGAAATGGGGCTTTCGGAAGAAGAACTTGCTTTTTATGACGCGCTCGAAACTAATGACAGCGCGGTAAAGGTTCTGGGAGACGATCTTTTACGGTCAATCGCACGGGAGATAGCGGATAAAGTCAGGAAAAACGCCACCATTGATTTCACAATTAAAGAAACTGCCCGTGCCAGAATTATGGTTATTGTCCGAAGAATACTGACTAAATTCGGATATCCTCCTGACAAACAACCTGCGGCGATTGAATTAGTGATGAAACAGGCGGAAAATTTGGCGGATGTTTGGGCGGTAAATCAATAAGGGTGTTACCAATGTATAATTTTCATAATTTGAACGATGTTGAATTTGAAAGCTTCTGCAAGGATATTATGGAACGTATATTATCAACTAATTTACGTTGTTTTTCAAAAGGAAAAGACGGAGGGATTGATTTAACAGATAATTTAAAAAAATTTAATATAAATAACTATAATATTATTGTTCAAGTTAAACATTATATTAATAGTAATTTCTCAAATTTAAGGACATCATTAGAAAATGAAAGAGGTAAAATAAAAACATTGAATCCAAAAAAATATTATGTCTGTTGTAGTAAAGAACTTACACCTGATAATATTCGAGAAATATATATTATGTTTTCTGACTATATGGAATCAGACAAAAATATTATTACGCTTATTGAAATTAATGATTTTTTAGAAAAACCAGAAAATTCAGATATTGTAAAAAAACATTATAAATTATGGCTTTATGCTTCAAATATTCTTAACCAAATCAATAATCAAAATATATTTATTGATTGTGAATCATTGTTATGCGATATAGAAGAAGAAAGTAAATATTTTGTTCAAACTGAAGTTTATAATCAATGTTTGAAAATTCTAGATAAGCATAGAATAATTATGATAACAGGTCAACCTGGTGTAGGTAAAACTGTCACATCAAAAATGTTAGTTTTATTTTATGCTTCTTCAGGTTATTCTGTTAGATATACTACTAATGGAGACATCTCAGATTTGAAGAAATCTTTATCGGAAAGTAAAGAAATTAAAGAAATCGTATTACTTGATGATTGTTTAGGGCAGCATTATTTTAATATGAAAGAAACTCAAGAAAATGAATTAACTTCATTAGTTAAGTTTGTAAAACTTCATGAAAATAAAATATTAATATTAAATTCGAGACTAACTATATTAAATGAGGCAAAAGAACGATATGAGCCTTTTAAATTATTTTTAGAAAACAAGAAAATTAATGAATTAACAATAAATATGGATACAATAAGCCATCTAGAAAAAGCAAAAATATTTTATAATCACTTAAAATATAAAAATATTCCAAAAGAATATTATGAGAATATAAAAATGGATAGAAATTACTTAAAAATTGTAATGCATAATAATTATACACCTCGAATTATTGAATATGCGACCTTATCTCAAAATTATTTAAGAATACCCACAAATGAATTTGCACAATATATATTGAAAAATTTAGATAATCCTAATGACATTTGGAAAAACGAATTTTATCAAAGAATAAAAGAAGAAGATAGAGCATTTTTAACAACTTTATATTCATTAACAGACACAATTGTTGAAAATAATATACTTAAAAAAAGTTTTAATAAAAGATTATCAATTATGACCAATATTGATAATACTGTAAATATGTTTGAATCAATTTTAGCAAGATTAAATCAATCAATTGTAAAAATTGTTGATAACAAAGGAAAAATGTATATTAGTGTTATAAATCCTTCTGTAAATGATTTCTTAAGGCGAGCAATAATAGAAAACGAGTTAGAAATTCAAACGATTCTTAAATCAATAGTATATTATAGACAACTTAAACAGTGTTCTTCTTTTATCAAAATATTTCAGACATTAGATAATATGTTTATTGATGGTTCAATATTAAATATTGATTTCGAAACAGATATCGAAAAAATATATTTTATAACATCTTATATATGCATGAAAGAAATAATAGATTCGAAATATCAAAATATAATTCATCAATATTTATTAGATGTATTTGGTTATGAAATTGACAAACAAAAATATTCGCCTCCATTATTATCTCATGAATTAATACTCAATATTTTACTAAGAGATCCATTTCATGGGTTCTATCATATTGATGATTTCTTTAATATACATTTTGAAAAAGAATTCTTTAATAGACTAGGTTTAAATGAATTAGTTTCAACAATTAATATTCTTGACGAGTATTTTAAAGAAAACATAAATGAAGTTTATTTTAATAAATGTAAAACTGCATTAAAAGATGCAATTGAAAATTATATTATAAATATATCAATTTCAGAATATTGCGAAAATTATCCTATAAAAGAATTATTATGCGAAGATAATAATTCAATTCAAGAAACTATTATAAATTGGATAGATGATGATGTTAATAATGATATTATTATTATACTTGATAATCTTAAAAATAAAGAATTGAAAGATATTAATATCCCTGAGATCAATATTGATGCAAGCGAAATATATGATATTGTTCATTCATATATAGAGCCAGATTTCGATAAAGACAATTATTATGATGGACAGACAAATAATGAAAACAATTATGAATACGATATCGAAAACATTTTCGAAAGATAACAATGGAAAACAATTATTTAAATATATATTGTTATGTTCTTTGCTACCTGCTCTTTGCTATTTGCTCTTTGATAAAACCCGTCCGCTGTTTATCAACACCAAAAACGCGCCTATGTTATGAAAAAACGCGCCCATGATGGGCGTTATGATTCCGGCTCCCGATAAAAATATCATAACTATGCTTACGGAAAAAGCCAAAATAATGTTTTGATAAATAATGTTTTTTGTTTTCTGCGCCAACTTGATAACAAACGGTATGTTGGAAAGATTGTTGTTCATCAGCGCAATATCCGCGCTTTGAATAGCAGTGTCGGAACCCATCGCTCCCATAGCTATACCTACATGAGCTTCCGAGAGGGCAAGCGCGTCGTTGATACCGTCCCCGATAACCGTAACGGTATGGTTTTTCATCATTTTTTCAACGTGGCTTAGTTTCTGTTCTGGCAGTAATTCGCATTGCATCTCGTCAATTCCAACTGCGTCCTGTATTCTCCTGCCGGATTGAAAATGATCCCCGGTTAAAAGACAGGTTTTTACCACGCCAAGATTTTTAAGCTGGCTTACAGTCTGCGCGGCATCGTCCCGAGGCGTATCCTTGAATACAATGCAGCCAAAAATTTGTCCGTTTTTAACAACCCAGTCGCAGGTACCGGCGTCCTCGTATTGAGCGCATACGTCATAGCCAAGGGAGCGTATCCAGTTGTAACTGCCAAGGTAAATTACATCGTTTCCTTTCCTGCCCTCAATCCCCTTTCCGATATGTTCTTTTATCTCATAATCCCTGTCTATGTCTTTCTTTTCACATAACGAAATAATTGACTTTGATATTGGGTGAAGCGATCCGTGCGCGACGCAGGAAGCCGTCATAACAAGCTCGTTAAAATCGCGGGCGTGATCCAGATGGAAGTCGCTTGCCTCCAGAATTCCGTTTGTTATGGTTCCTGTTTTGTCAAAAATAAGATAATCGGTTTCGGAAAGGTGTTCCACAAACGACGAATTTTTTATCAGGATTCCCTTTTTTGCCGCCGCCGCCAATACGGCAATCATCGGGGCGGAATTGATAAGCAGGTGTCCGCAGGGGCAGCTTGCGACAAGAATGGCAATAGCCCTGTTAATGTCCTGCGTAAACAGCCACACCAGCAGAGCGGTAACAAGCGTCAGGGGAATATAGTAAAAAATAAACTTGTCGACAATTTTTGCGTCGGGAATTTGAATATTACCGGAATCCTCAAGCAGCTTTACTATTTTTTGAAAAGAAGTGTCCGCGTATTCCCTTGTAACCTTGACCTTTATGGTTCCGTCTATATTGACCGTTCCCGCGAATACCTGGTCTTCTATCTCAACCGTTTTTGGGATTGATTCTCCGGTAAGCGATTTTTGGTCGATACTTGAAGCGCCGAAAATAACTTCGCCGTCTACGGGCAGGGACATGCCCGGCTTAACAATGATTATATCGCCTGTCTTTAATTCCTTCGCGCCAACCTCGATTTCTTTTCCGTCTTTTTCTGCAATCGCTTTCTCGGTCTGCATTGTTTTTAAGCCTTCAATCGCGTCACGCCCGCCCATAATGCTTTTTTCTTCAAGAAAATGGACAAAGGTAAGAATAACGGGAATAAGTATCGCAAGTAAAAATTGTCCGCTTAATGTTGATATTATCATCGCTATAGAAACAAGTATTTCCATGGCGTATTTCATATTCCTGGAAGTAAGCCCCTGTACCGCTGTAATAAGCATTGGAAGCCCGATTATGGCAATTCCGGCAAGATAAACAAACGCCTGAATTACATCCTGCCGGGGAAACAACTTTCCGTAAATGAGCGCCGCAGCAAGACAGACAAGCGCGCCTGAAAGGGACAAGATGCTGTTTCTGAAATTTGATTTTTCCGTGTCTGAAAGATGGGCGTCAGATATATTAATCATGTTTTTCATTACATCCCCTTTACGGCAGCAGTATGGACGGCGTTTCCGCGCCAGCCGGAAGCACTATTGACTTGCCCGATTTTTTAAGGACCGCGCCCACTCTCTGCCTGAATGTACCGGACATGATGATTTGCGGGTTTCTCGCATATTGGTCGTACAAGCCGTTGAACTCCGCCATTTCGCCGCGGGCTTTAGTCAGTCTTTCAGCCTGCCCGGAAATAGCGGTTTGTTTGAGCGTGTTTCCGGCCGCCTCTGCCCCAAGTATCCGCGTAGAGGCGTATTCCTGCGCCCGCTGATAATTGGTTGCCTTGTAAATGGAGGCGTTTCTTACTTCCTCAAAATAACGGATGGTTTCCGCCGGCGCGGTGATTTCTGTCAGTTCCACGCCGGAAACAAGCACCCCCAATTTTAACGCATCCATAAGCGTCTGCGAAATTCGCGTAACATCGCTTGAGAACTTCGCCCTGCCGCTTGTCAGAATGGAATCCACGTCTGAATTCGCGGCTATGCGGGTTAATTCTCCGCTGATTATGCCGTCAATTGTTTTATCGGCGTCATTTATGAATAGCGTATAACGCACAGGATCATTTATTTGATATTTTATTTTTGCCTTAACAAGCACAATGTTTTTATCGCCAGTTAACACATAGCCGTTTCTGTCAATGTCAGGGGAGACTACGCTCCCCTGCGGTTTATAATGCGTAGTAACCTCAATTTCCTGCATGGTACGCACAGGAATTTTTATTACCCTGTCTATAAAAAACGGCAAGGCAAAATGAAGCCCCGGTTTTTTAATCTGTTTTTCAGGCGAATTTCCGGCCAATTTTCCGAAACGAAGCACCACGGCAGTCTGGCTGCTTTCAACGCGGTATACGCCGGAAAGTAATATTAATACAACGGCGAAACATACCGTTAATTGAAAATACCTGATGATGTATTCCATTATTTGGGTAAAAACCAAAAAGACCCTGTTTTTCATTTTCGCAGCCCTAATTTGATCCTGTTGTGATTATGTCAAACGGAGATTCATTTGCGCGCATAATTATTGTTGTGTCCGCGTTTACTGAATTCTCAAGCGCAAGCAGTCTTTTTAGGAAAACAAACAGCCTTGAGTTTCTGTCATAGGCCTCGCCGTAGATACGCGCGACCATTCTTTCTGTTTCGGCATCAATTTGAGAAGCTTCAAGTTTTCCCTGCGCGAAGATTTCAGCGGCTCTCGCGTCCGCCTCTCCTACGATTATCGCCGCGTCTCTTTCTCCCTCCGCAATGTACTGTGAAACATACTTTTGCCTGTCCGCTATCATCTGATTAAAAACGCTTTTTATATTAGCTTCGGGAAGCGCGAGCCGTTTTATCCTGAGAGCCTGAACCTCAATGCCGTAATTTGCAAGCGCGGACTGGGCAGTTTTTTCCTCAATAGCCCGGCATACCTCATCTATCCTGATTTCTTCAATATTGGTAGAAACAAGCGAAGAAAGCCTGTAATTTCCAAGAACACTGTTTTTTGCCGTTGCCGCCAGGTCGTTAAGATGTCTTTGCGCCGCGGTATAATTTCCTATGCTTGTGTGAAACTTTTGTATATCCGTTATACGCCACACGATATAGGTTTGCAGGATAATATTAATTTTATCGTTGGTAAGCGTTTCGTTATAACCGGAATCCATATATTGATTTCTGGTATCATAAGTTATTATTTTATCCACAGGCCACGGAAGTTTAAAATACAGCCCCGCGTCGTTATGCACGTTAACAATTTTCCCGAACCGCGAGATAATGGCGCTGTAGCCTTCTTTTACGGTAAAAGTAAATCCGGCCGCCACTATGATAACAATAAAAATCAAAATAAATAACAATTTATATATTTTACTCATTGCCTTCTCCTTTGTTCGCGTCCGTCAGATTAACGGCGTTTACTTTTCCAATAATAAACTTTGATATGCCGTTTTCCGCGCCGCGTGAAAATACATACACTTTATGACCGCTAATAATTTTTTGGTATACGTCAAGGCTTTTGGTTAATTCATAAGATCCGGGGGAGATTCTATACGCGTCCGCCGCGGCGTAAAAAACAGACGTTTCTTTTTGAGCGTCGCTTGTCCTGCTGAACTGCACGGCCCTTGCTCCGTCAATAGCGAACTTGCCTTGTTTTGCCGCTTCTATCACTCTTGCCGCGGCATAGGATTGCGCGGTTGTAATCGCCGTGGTTTTATCAACGGAAGCGCTTACAACATTTTGATAAACATCCGCGATATCCACCGGGGGGTGTATGTTTTCAATAACAATCTGCACGACGGAAAACCCCAGTTTTTCCGTTTCACAAAATTGCGACAACTCATCCATAAGGGACGCCGAAAGAGAATTCCTGTCTGTGTTTAAAAACGAGTCAAGTGTAGTATTGATTGTGCGCGTCATAAGCGCGTTGTAAGCGGCGGCGCTTAACACGGCTTCCGCGTTTGTGCTGGTTTTGATATACGAATATAAATCGGAAATCACATATACAATTTTTAGATTTACCGCGGCCATTTCATTACCGTTGCCGAGCAACAGCATATATTCGCCTATATCGTGCCTTTGCGTCCATAAAAAATTCGAAGTTCCCGACGCCTCATAACCTATTTGCATGGAAGTGGCGCGGCGGACATCGTATATTTCCGTTTTATCTATCGGCCAGGGAAACTTAAAATGAAGACCCGGATCTTTTATGGAAGAAGGCTTAAGTTTTCCAAAGCGATAAACCGCCGCCTGTTGATGTGGCTGTACGACAAAAACGCCGGTTGAAATAAATAAAACAAAAACAAGGGCAAGTGCAAGGGCGGGTAAAATTTTTAAAGTATACCGTATTGTGTAAAGCGATTTAACGGAAACTTTCCATTTTGCCGCTGATTCCGAAAATTGTCCTTTTGAAAACAAGTTCTTCGGAAACAGCGAGTAATCAAAACTTAAAACGTTTCCTTTTAATATTGAAAACAGGATATTAATTCCAAGCGCCACTGCCAAATAAATCGAGGCGGCGAAATAGACCCACTGTAAAAGTTTCAGAGTCATGGTATATATTTTAAGGACCGAAGACGCCGCGATAACCGCCGCGTAGACAAACGATATATAGGAAAAGAAGGTAAGTATATCGCGGGAAATTTTATCTGTTGGGCGGGAATCTCCGTCTTTTCTCATTTTAAGGTAGAGAACGGCTATACATGGAAGTATAAGCAATAATACCGCTTCCACGATACCGCTGTGGTAATTTTCAGCATAAGACGAATGTAAAAGCTTAAAAACGACTCTAAGGCGCCAAAACGCTATACCTAAAAAGGAGAGGATATAAAAACTTGAGTATATGCGCTTTTCAAGGCTTACGCTTTCCTGTTGCGGTTGAGAAACTTTTTCTTTATTTATTTCGATTAATCCGCTATACTGACCGCTTTGCGGTACGTCGGTTTTTTCTGTTTTTTCGGTTTCATGCGTGTTTTCTTTTTCACGTTTGTTTAAATTTTTTTTAAATAACCCTGTAATTTTACGAAAAATTTTTTGATTAATCGCAATACCGATTTTTGTAATATCAAAATTTATAAATTTATTTATTTCATAAAAAACCGTTATAAAAACAAGGAACAGCGACATAGTGAAAATAAGACTGCCGAGGCTTGCCAATACGGCGCATTGTTTGTACCAGGTTAATATATTTATAAAGACAACGGCGATAATTCCCAGTATTATTGGGAATAACCGTATTTTAGTATTGCGCGATTCGTTGTATTTGTCTTCTGTCATATAATATTATTCTCACTTTAAACACATAAAGGGTCAAAAGGGAATAGGGAGCGGAATGCTCCCTATTCCCGGTATTATTAAAATTTAAGAGCTGCCAGGATGCTTCCGAAAGAGAACAGGCCGCCGGACGCAAAAAGGTCAATAGCCCCCTCATTGCCAAACGAGTTTGTAACCCCGGTGGTCGCTTCTACCCAGAAATTATCCGAAAAATTAAAGGAAGCGCCTATGGAAAAACGACTGACAAATTGAGTGCCGGTGGCGTCGTTGAGAAACTTGCTTGTATATCTCTTTTGTCCGTAGATTCTTATGTTTTCTTTATACGCTTCGATTTGAATCGTTTCAGTTGTAATTGTGGTAGCTTGAATCCGCGCGCCTGTATTCAAGGTAAGACGGTTTGGAAAGACCTTGTACTGCATGGCAAGCCGCAGATCGGGCCGGAAGATAAAGGTGTCAGTTAAGTAACTATCTCCATCATAGATCAAATCGTTGGAATCATCCAATTTCATAGAATCATATCTTCTGGTGGAGACTGATAAAGGTAAATTAAGTTTAAATTTAAGAGCCAGTCTGTCCTGACTCCATGAGCCGCTGAGCGAGGGGGTAAACTGGTTTGATACAAAAAAATGCTGAGAATAAGGAGTAGTACCGGGGCTATATATTCCGGCAATTTTTCTGGTCTTGTACATACCGTCCTCAACAATACTGTATTCGTTGTCGTAAAAATTAAAAGTAAGCACATAGTCAAAATCGGCGGATAATTTAAAACCGCCTTTACTGTATAAGGTATAACCTCCAAGACCCAGAGCAAGAGACGGATCAAAACGATTCAGCGAACGCCCTATTCTTGTGCCGGATACTCCATTAAGATCATTGCCTTCTGCTTCCACTTTGTTATAATCACGGTAGAATACCAGATCAATGCTCGCGTAGGGCCTGATTCCGTTCCTGGTTAAATCCTTCGCCATCGCCCAGGCAATCTGCGGGGCAATATAGCCGGATTCGTCCTGGTATTTTTTATACAGTTGATTATTGGTCACAATGTCGTTTTCATTGAACGACTGATAGTTGGTACGCCAGGTAAGCCTGAAGCCCATATTAAATACGCCGATTAATAACGCGAAATTGTTGGCGGGGGGATTTCCATTTGTCGTGCTGATACTTTTGTAGATATTATAGGCCCTGCCGTCTACACCGCCGTTCGGCGCTGTGGCTGGCACCCCATAGTCGTAATCGTTCACCGGCGTGCCTGTCCAAAAATTTCCGCTGTAGAACGCGCCAATATATATGTTCTTTACCGAGGTCGCAAAACCGGCTGTCGCGATCATTTCGCCGCTGCTTTCTTCTCCCGCCCATAAAAAAGAAGTCATTCCAAACCATTTGTTAAATTTTACGCCGGTATAGGAATCGGGCCGGATAAAATCATCCGCGTTGCTGCGGTATCTTCCTTCTGTAGTGGAACTTTGGGGTGATGTCCAAAGGCTTGACGCCCAGGTATGTTTTGTGCCTGAGGCGAAAGGAAAAGCGGGCAAATTCTGCGCCCACGTTCCTGAAATCGTTACAATCGACAAAAACAACGCAATGGTAAAAACACGGTTTCTCATTTCTTCCTCCTTTAGGATTTTTTCATAATATGCTCTTTTATTTGGAAAATAATGCGATTTATCAATTTTTAACAAAACTAACGATGATCTAACAAATTCAGAAGGGGTTTATTTAACCAATTTTTAACATTTTTCTTATATAGCCTTTATATTTAATTGGTATTTTTTTTCAGGAAAAGGAGAATATTATGTTATTGAATAAACTGAAAAAATCACCGGCATTGAAATTGATCGCTCTTCTTTTAGCCGCGTCTTTTGTGGTTTTTACAACAGGAGCGTGTTCTGATGAAGGTTTTATTATATCAGGAAGAATGCCCGGAATTCTAAGCCCCGGAGGGCTGACACCCGGAGAACAGGAACCGGGAGAGCCGGAACCGGGAAGGCATGAAGACATCAAAACGCCGGTTGCCGAACATTACAATATAGAAAACCTAAACCAGTTATCCAACTACATTATCCCCGTAACCATAACACCGAACAGCGATGATAGATCACAAGGGAAAATCACCATTTATTACAAAGGTTTAAAAGATCTCCCCCAAACAGTGGGAACCTATGCCGTAACTTTTGATGTAGAGGCGGACTACGACAGAAACTGGAATCCGGCTTCTGGACTTGAGGCGGGAGACCTCATTATCGGCGACCCTACCAAACAAACCCCCGTTGCCGGTGATTATAATATCAGCACAAACCTAACCCAGACAGCGGGCAGCGTTACCGCCGTAACCGTAACGGCAAAGTCAGGCAAATCAAGCGGTACGGTAACGGTTCATTATGCGGGAATAGATGACACAACCTACGCTAAAAGCATAACGCTTCCCTCTCAACCGGGAATATACGAAGTAACCTTTGACGTGGGGGCGGCGGATGGCTGGAACCCGGCAAGTACACTTGATGCGGGAAAGCTGACTATCAAGGGAACGCCTGTAGCAGCTGATTTTAATATCAGCGCAAACCTGAACCAGACAGCGGGCAGCGTTTCCGCGATTACCATTACGCCCAAAGCGGGAAAATCAAAGGGCGCGGTAACAGTTAAATACAGTA
>Ga0268262_10006666_pt1 | contig 11026 bp, 12 predicted proteins | sample TergutNc150P3_FD_190354 | JGI IMG/M metagenome (GOLD analysis project Ga0268262, IMG submission 190354) | Nasutitermes corniger P3 segment gut microbial community from laboratory colony in Florida, USA - Nc150 P3 (SPAdes) (version 2) | ecosystem: Host-associated > Arthropoda: Insects >...
TACTATTACGCAAATTATTAAAAAAATATATCTGGTTGCTCTTAGTGAATATGACTTGAACATCAAATATATCCCTTATAACAAAGAAAAATCAGAGAAGGTAAAAAAAGATGTTTCGGCATGGTGTACTGAACAGCTTAAGAAATTTTAGAAAAAAACGATAAATTATAACTTACCCGCTTTTCAAAACAACCCTATTATGGTAGACTGATGTTCTGCAGGCTTGGTCTGCGGAAATGGGGGGGAATTTATGATACACAGAAACGAGTATATTTCCGATAGCGAATGGGATAGGTTTACCGAATTTTCGCAAAACCTTGAAACTCCGTGTATCGTTATCAATCTTCGTGACATTAAAAGAAATTATCTGAAAATGAGCCATTCTTTTCCGTACGCTCAAATTTACTACGCTGTCAAAGCAAATCCCGACAAGGCGATACTTTCCCTGCTAGATGAATTAGGCGCAAATTTCGACATTGCTTCACGTTATGAGCTTGATCTTATCCTCTCGCTTGGGATTTCACCCGACCGTATGTCCTACGGGAACACGATTAAAAAAGCAAAAGACGTAGCGTACTTTTACGAAAAAGGCGTGCGTATGTTCGCCACCGACAGCGAGGACGATCTTAAAAACATTGCGGAGCATGCCCCGGGTTCCCGTGTCTATGTGCGTATCGTCATGAGCGATTCAAGCACCGCCGACTGGCCTCTTTCACGCAAATTCGGCTGCCATCCCGACATGGCGTACGGTCTTTTGATTATGGCTCGTTCGCTCGGTTTAACTCCCTACGGCATATCTTTCCATGTAGGAAGCCAGCAGAGAGACATAGGTCAGTGGGACGAAGCGATAGCCAAAACAAAGTATCTTTTTTCTTCACTGGAAAAAGATGAAAATATCCGCCTAACGATGATCAACATGGGCGGCGGTTTTCCTGCCTCATATGTTCAGCCGTCCAACGATTTGACGGAATACGCTACGGAAATATACAAATATCTAACCGACGACTTCGGCTCCGATATTCCTTTAATCGCCCTTGAACCCGGACGTTCTTTAGTAGGCGACAGCGGCATTTTAATAACGGAAGTAGTTTTAATTTCAAGAAAAAACCACACGGCGCTTAACCGCTGGGTCTATCTTGACACAGGAAAATTTAACGGACTTATAGAAACATTAAACGAATCGATAAAGTACCCCATTATTACAGATAATGAGGACGATGAAGCGGAGGAAGAAGAAGTAATCATCGCCGGACCCACCTGCGACAGCCAAGACATTCTATACGAAGAACACAAATACCTGCTTCCGATAAACCTGAAAATAGGCGACAAACTCTATTTCCTTTCCGCCGGAGCGTATACCGCAAGTTACGCGTCTATTTGCTTTAACGGGTTTCCGCCGATTAAAACTTATATTATGGAATAACAAACGCACTCCGTTTAATATTTCCACTTTTCCAATAGCCGTTCTTTAAGAGATTGATCGTATACACCGTCCATTTTAGCGTAAGGAATATTTTTCGGATAGTTGGCTATATTGTTGGGTTGATTTTTGAAAATAGGCTCGGGGCAGTACAATTCCTTGTCGTATTTTACCAATTTTGTCATGATAAATTCAAAAACTTCTTTTACAATGGGACGGTTTTCTTTCCCTTTGATAATTCCAAAACCTGTAGTAATGTTAGGCGCTCCTTCGGGAAAGAAAAGCAAATCCAAATATATGCCTTTGTCGTTAATGGCGTTTACAGCGGTGAGTGTCATACCTAACCCGATAGCCGCCTCGCCTTGAATTAAAGCGTTCACAGGACCCGAACCCGAAGTGGTAAACTGAAGAATATTTTTAGCGAGCTCGTCAAAATACGCAAACGCTTTATCCTCGCCCCAAGCGTTGATAAGGCTTATCAGAAACATATAGCCTGTGCCTGAAGTTTTTGGATTCGGCATGGAAATGAGTCCTTTATAAATAGGCTTTAGTAAATCCTGATAGGAAGCCGGAATGGGAAGCTTTGCTTTTTCCAACTTGGAACGGTTTATAACAATGGCTCCAGACGATTTGTCCCAAGGCAGAAATTTTTTGGAAGCAGGAACCAATTCGGGAAGAAACTCCGACAAATTATAGGAAGAAAGGTCTGCCAAAATATCCTGAAGCCCTTCCAAATAACCTGTTTCCAAATTTAAAGTTATATCGGCTTCAGTCTGTGTTCCTTCCGCTTTAAGTTTTGCGGCATGATTTCCTGTTGACAGTACCTGCAATGTAATGTCATATTTTGGAAATTTTTCTTTGAGCAGTTCCTGCATTTGTTCCGTCCGAAAATCCTCGGTACTGGTGTAAATGATAACGCCGGTGTTATCCGTTTTTTTACACGAAACCGCAATCCCTGCCAAGAGTAAAGCAATCGCAATCCATAAAATCTTTTTCATCTCACTTACCGCCCAAATATTCACCGGCGTTAAAGGGTTGTAAAAGTTTCCCCATAGATTCGTTATTTATAATCGTTTTTATAATGCTTGCCGCAAGTTCCGCCGATTGCACAATTTCCAGTTTTGGAAAAACTTCTTTGTAACTGCCGCAGGATACAGTATCCGCTACAATCAGGCGGTTTAACAGGCCTTCATTAAAAAGAGCGTTAAGTTTTTCGACGGCGGGCGGAGAGAAAAGAGCGTGTACTGTAATTATGTTGACCTCTTTGGGTTTTAACAGCGCAAGAGCGCGGATAAGTTTTTCTACAGAGCCTGCCGTGTCAACCATATCGTCTACAATCCATAGGCTTTTATTTTCCAGCGGGTCGGCGCTTAAGATGTTAATCGACTCCACAGTATTCGGTCTTGAATAGTCGCGCTGTTTGTGGGCGACAACCAAAGGAGCGCCGAAAGAGTTTGCGAAAATGCGGGTGATTTTTTCGCCGCCTGCGTCTACGGAACAAAAAGCCCAATTTTTTCTTACTTCGTTTTCAAGATAATCGTGTGTTTTGATATATGTGTCGCATAAATATCTTTCCAGTAATTTAGAAGCGGGTATGTCGTCAATGGCGCAAATTGACGGGTCAAGCATTGTCTTTGATTTATCGGAATGAAGCTGAAATGTAACAACATGGCTTGCGCCGAGGGATGAAAGCGTCTTTAGATGAACCCATAAACCTACCGACGATCTATGCGTGGTGCGGTCGGATCGTGAACAGGAAATAAACGGTTCAAAAACAATAACCCTGTTAGCCTGGCATCGAATAAGAGCGTCTACGGCGTTGTACAATTCGATTTTTGATTCATCTACATTGACGTCTGCTTCGTTTCTTGCGCTTGATGAAAAAAGGATAACGTCCCTTCCGCGAATGGAATAATTGACGGAAATTTCCATTTCTCCGTTGGCGAAAATATCGGTATTTAATAAATTAAGTCCGTTTATTTGTTCCGTCAATTTGGAAAAGCATAAATATTTGGATAAACACTCTATTACCTGAGAAGTATAATTACGCATAGAGCGTGTAGCGCAGACTATGAAAGGGTTCATAGTTTATTATCACCCATTTTATCAATAAAAGTAACCTCGAAAACCGCTTAAAAAGTACTTGACAAACATGTAGTTGTCTATGTACAATATTTCAAGAAAAAGGTAAAATATTTTATGTTTCGGTAAAGCGCCACGAACCTGCGCTGCCATATAGGGGGGAGGAGATATTTATGGCAAAATCAAATGACACGGAAAAAACCAGGGGTAATCCTAACGCTTCGAGCGAGGAAAAAGCAAAAGCCCTGGAAGCGGCACGGCTTCAGATTGAAAAGCAATTTGGCGCTGGATCATTAATCAAACTGGGGACGCATGACGCTGCCTCAGGCATCGAGGTAGTGCCTTCAGGCTCTATTCTTTTGGACGAGGCGCTAGGCATCGGCGGCTATCCGAGGGGCAGAATTATCGAGATTTTCGGTCCCGAATCGTCGGGAAAGACGACTCTCGCCCTGCACGCAATCGCAGAAGCTCAAAAATTGGGCGGAAACGCCGCGTTCATCGACGCCGAGCACGCTCTCGACCCTGTTTACGCAAAAAACCTTGGCGTAAACATCGATGAACTTTGGATTTCCCAGCCCGATAACGGCGAGCAGGCGATGGAAATCACCGAAAGCCTTGTCCGTTCGGGCGCTGTAGACGTAATTGTCGTGGACTCGGTCGCCGCGCTCACTCCGCAATCGGAAATTGAGGGCGAAATGGGCGACGCGCAAATGGGAGCGCAGGCTCGTTTAATGAGTCAGGCTCTGCGCAAACTTACGGCGACCATCGGCAAATCACGCACGATTTTAATTTTCATCAACCAAATCCGCATGAAGATCGGCGTCTTTTTCGGCAACCCCGAAACCACCACAGGCGGCAACGCTCTAAAGTTTTATTCGTCGTTACGTCTTGAAGTGCGTAAAACGGAAACAATCGAGGTAAGCAAGGACGCCGACGCTATCGGCAACAGGGTGCGTGTAAAAGTTGTGAAGAACAAAGTAGCGCCGCCGTTCAGAAAAACGGAAATAGAATTGATATTCGGCAAGGGCATTTCGGCGGCAGGCAGTCTTTTGGATTGCGCCGTAAAGTACGACATCATAAAAAAAAGCGGCGCATGGTATTCCTACAACGAGGAGAAAATAGGGCAGGGCAGGGACAACACAAGAGAGTACCTTGAACAACACCCCGATTTCACAAAAGACTTGGAAACAAAACTAAGAGCGCAAATTTTCCCGGGCAGAGAACCGCCGAAAACCGCCGCACCGCAGAAGAGCGGTAAGGCGAAGAAGGGCGACGGGGACGAGGAAGAGAAGGCGGCGGAGTAAGAAAAATTTTCACACAAAGAACACGAAGGAACAAAGATCACAAAGGAAAGAAAAGGGGCTTTGTCCGAAGGTTAGGCGTGAGTTTCACGATAAGATAACGAACAAAAACTTCTGATTTCTCTTTGTGTTCTTCTCTTTCTTTGTGGTCTTTGTGAGTGATCTTAAAAAAAATCATTAGGAGAAAAAATATGGAAGCGACACAAACAGCCAATTCCCCCAGTTTTGAGACAGTTTGGGCGATCTTGGATAGGGTTAGCAAAAAGCAAGAAGAAAATGCCCATCAAATTGGTAAACTAGGCAACCGTATAGGTGAAATTGTTGAATATATGGTTGCGCCCAATCTACGGGAAAAATTCAGAGAGTTAGGTCTCAATTTTCCGCAAGCCAATCAAAATTCCAATGTTTCCGATTATGACAATAATATATTCCTTGAAATTGACGTTAAATTGGAAAACGGCGATAAAGTCATGCTTGTAGAAGTAAAAACCAAACTTACGATCGAAGATGTAAAGGAGCATATTAACCGCCTTGAAAAAATGCGTGTATATGCCGATTTGCATGGCGACAAGCGCATATTTTTAGGGTCTGTTGCGGGAATAGTAGTTGAAGCCAACGTAAAAGAATATGCGTTGGGACAAGGATTTTATGTTATAGAGCCTTCAGGGGAAAATTTTAATATTATTCCGCCAAGTGGCAAACCGAAAGAATGGTAATTGGGACGAGGAAGAATAAGAATTTTTGACCACGAACCAACACGAAAAGCACGAACTTTTTGTCCGAAATCTTGTCGCTGTTCGTGTTGGTTCGTGTGGTTCGTGGTTAAATTCTTTTTATAGATCCATAGGTGTATAAAGTGTTCTCAGGCACGTTTTGCGTGCAAATTTGCCCTTGGGCGGGCTTTTGGGGCAAAATAGGACAAAATTAGGGAAAAAAGACGGAAATAAGGGAAATTCCCTAGGTTAGGTATAGGTAAATTTATCTGTTTTTCTGTCGGATTAAAGGAACGTTTATTCTAGGCACTTTTAGTTTTTTCTTTATACATTTTTCTTTTGAAATATTACAAAAAATGTTAATATTAGTCAAGTAAAATTCGTGTTAAACACAAAATATATAAAAAATATTCATAAATTCTTAAAATAATGGCTTTTAACAAATTCAAGTCAGTTTTTTGGAAATGCTGAATTTAAACGTTCGTTTAATTCAGCGCTTTTATAGGTGTTTTTACCTATGCGGGTAAACACAAAAAACTGACAGCGGGAAAAGACCGCATGCGGTAACGATTTGGGAATTGTCCGCAAAAAGGAGTTTCTTTATGAAGCTGATAAAAAAATTTTTAGGGATTACAGCTGTTATTGCGGTAATCGGATTCATGACCCTACCTCTGACAGGGTGTCCCGAAGATGACGGTGGAGGAGGCGGTGGCGGAGGAGACGGCGGCGCCATCACCGTCTTTACCAGCGCTGACGAATTGGGTAAATGGTTAGATGCACAGACAGACAATACCGTCGCCACAGCATACGCAGTCAAACTGAACGTGAGCGACCTTACAGGCATCAGTACTGTGCTGAAAAGCAAAAGTACCAAATACGTCTCTATTGATCTTTCCGGCAGTACGCTTACCAGCATCGTGGGGCAAGCTTTTATGTCCTGCACCAGCCTGACCAGTATAATAATACCGAACAGCGTTACCACCATTGGGAATTACGCTTTTTTTGAATGCACCAACCTTAACAGCGTCACCCTCGGGAGCGGGGTCGCCAGCATCGGGGAGCAAGCTTTTAGGTCCTGCACCAACCTTGCCAGCATAACCATACCCGACACCGTTACCACCATTGGGAGTTACGCTTTTTGGGGTTGCACCAACCTCAGCATAACGTGGTATTACAACCCGGATTTAACCGCATCGAACTTTGGGGATTACCTCACAACCGTTATTATACCCGACGGCACGACAACCATCGGGGATAAAGCTTTTATGTCCTGCACCAGCCTGACCAGCATAACCATACCCGACACCGTTACCAGCATCGGGGAGCAAGCTTTTAGTTTCTGCACTAGCCTGACCAGCATAACCATACCCGACACCGTTACCAGCATCGGGAATAACTCTTTTTACGAATGCACCAACCTTGCCAGCGTCACCCTCGGGAGCGGGGTCGCCAGCATCGGGGAAGGGGTTTTTCGATTTTGCACCGGCCTGACCAGCATAACCATACCCGACACCGTTACCAGCATCGGGAATATCTCTTTTTCCGAATGCACCAACCTTGCCAGCGTCACCCTCGGGAGCGGGGTCGCCAGCATCGGGGAGCAAGCTTTTAGTTTCTGCACTAGCCTGACCAGCATAACCATACCCGACACCGCCAGCATCGGGAATAATTCTTTTTCCGAATGCACCAACCTTGCCAGCGTCACCCTCGGGAGCGGGGTCGCCAGCATCGGGGAGCAAGCTTTTAGGTCCTGCACCAACCTTGCCAGCGTCACCTTTCAAGGCATAATTCCTTCGGGCAGTTTTAATAATGATGCGTTCTATGAACTCGGCGATTTGCGTGACAAGTTTTACGCAACGGACACAACCAACGGAACACCGGGAACATATACCACAACAGCGCCTGTAAGCAGTACATCAGTGTGGACGAAACAGAATTAAGTAATTAGCAGAGAATAAAAAAGGGGAGTAGTGTTCACTACTCCTCTTTTTTCCCAACATTTATGAGCGTAAAAGATGTATGCCCAATATTTTGCTTGTGCAGGCAGGCAGGTTGGGTGACGGAAAAACATTTTCAGGAATTCTCCGCCGTAACAGACCATTAGAAAAAAGTTAAATTTGGCGAGCGAAAAAAAGCAGACTGGCAAGAGGATTATGTTTGTCTCCCGCATCTTCAAACCTTCGCCGTTATTTGTATGAAAGAAAAAAGCCGGTCTGGGGCTGTACAGCCCTAAAAAAGCACCGCATAAGCGGTGTGGATCAACTAATGCCGCACGCTGAGAGCACCAAAAAATGCCGCAGTTTTCAATTAAGCAAGGTCAACTTTAGGTGACCGACAGTGCGACGCTCTTCCTGAGTTTTTCCGGCGCACAGACTGCCTGACTGCGCAAGCAGATTAGGAAATAAAACTCTTAGGCATACATATTGCATTCACGATAGGAGTAGCGTAGGCAGAGAAAAGAGAGAAAAGGCCGTCCGTCCGACCACTTAACCTTCGATTAGGTGGTCGGATTTGGGCGGCTTTTTTTATTTTGGGGGGGCTGCATATTTTGGAGTTATGCCCAAACGGGAAAAGGTTTCTTTTGCCCCTTCGTTATAATAAGCGGTTCTTTCCGCTGCCGTCATGCCTGCCGTATCGTCCTGGACTTTGAAGCGCATGGCATGAGTTATCCGTAATCCCATAGGTTCATTTTTAATCCGGGGATCATTCATGTAATCGTCAAATGTTTTCATAATTGTCTATAACCTCCGCTATCGTAATGTATCGGCTCGGTATTGGGGAGCGTCATCGGCAAAGGGAAAGTTAAAAATCGTAGTTTCAAGATAAATTGTCGGAACTCTCATAGTTACATTATACCAATAAGGGGAAAAAAAGCAAAGGGAAGAGCGAGGGATTGGGAATAATTTTCCTGATTCCCCGCTTTTGTTATTTGGTAGGGGTAAAGATGTATGCCCAATATTTTGCTTGACTGCGCAAGAGGAAGAGAAGGCGACAGAATAAGAAATTTTAACCACGAACACTCACGAACCACACGAACAGCGACAAGATATGTCTAAAAAGTTCGTGGTTTTCGTGAGGTTCGTGGTTAATTTCTTTTATTTAACGGTATACATAAATGAAATACTACTTCATAACCATTAAAATCCTTATTTAAATAAAAATTGTACCTATAAAATATTTTAAATACTGTGGATAAACCGATTCCTATTTCCGGCGCTAAACCTACGCTTATATTATTACTGTCAATAGCCATTACTATTGAAGCGCCTAATAACGTAGCGCCAACTCCGCCTGTTAAATGACTGTATAATCTGGTAAATATTGTTTTTTCTTTAAAATTATATTCACATAATATTCCGTAATCATGTCCGAATGGATGATGCCCATCACTGCCAAGTTTACCGAAAAATAATCCGGCTCCCATCCTAAATTCATTAAATCCGCTAAATGAAAGTATACTCCCTATTAATAATTTGCCGGTATTTGTTTTATTATTATTTTTAATAGGTTCATCATTTATATGCTCTATAATTTCTATATCTTCTTGAGCAAAATTTAAATATGGAAAAAATGTTAAAAAAATTAATAATACAAAATAGCGTTTAATCATTTTCTGTTTTAAAATATTAATCAAATTTTGAATACTCGCTGTTTACAAATACTCCCTCTCTGACAGTACCGTCGTTATAGGTCATTTTCCCGACACCGTTTTGTTCGCCGTTAGCCCATTCGCCTTCGTACACGTCGCCGTATATATATGTCATTTTACCTTTGCCTTGAAATTTTCCGTTGACAAAATCGCCTTCATACACAGAACCGTCTCTAAATGTCAATTTCCCTTTGCCTTGGGGTATACCGTTGACTATGTCGCCTTCATACGTTGAACCATTTTGGAACGTCAAATTTCCTTTGACCGATTTCGCCATAATTATGAAAACTCCTTCAAATTCTGAGGTCAAGCCAGCGCTTCTACTTTTAAATATAACATATCCATGTCGGCTAGACTAGCGTTTTCGCGTCATTTCTGCTATAATTTCCCTAATGGAACCAAAATCCGAACCTGCCCGCAGTTTCAAACTAAGCGAATTCGAAGGTCCCCTCGACCTTCTGCTGTACATGATCCGCAAAAACGAGATAAATATATACGATATCCCAATAGCCCAAATAACCGAGCAGTACATAGAATACCTTTACAACGCCCAGTCAATGGATATTGACGAGCTTACAGGTTTCCACGCAATGGCGGCTACCTTGCTGTACATAAAAAGCCGCACCCTTCTGCCTGCGGAAATTACGGAAGATTCGGGCGAGGATCCGAGGGCGGAACTTGTCGAAAGATTAATCGAATACCAAAAATATAAAAAACTTTCGGAACTCATGGAAGAGAAAGAAAAGGAAAACGAATGGATAATTGAACGTAAAAGGCTTCAGCACAACCTGCCGTTTTCCGACGACAATATTTGGGAAAAAGTCGATATTTGGGACTTGTTAAAAAGCTTTTCGTCATTAACGATTAACCTGCCCGCAGAAAGAATTATCGACCTTTACGAAGAAGTTACGGTAAACGAAAAAACAACCCTGCTTAATGAATTCCTTGAAAACCGAGGAGAGTGCAGATTTACCGAATTAATTACAAGAGCCGGCACATTGGACGTTGTATGCGCTTTTTTGGCAGTCCTTGAAGCCGCCAAATTCCGCATGATAGTGATCTACCAAAACCGCCTATTCGGCGATATACTGATAAAACCCGCTATACAAAATTAAACGGAGAGTTTTGTGATCGAAAACATAGAAAAAGAAACGGCGCTTGTCGAGGCGATTTTATTCATGGAAGGAGACCCCTTGGACGAAGGGGCAATCGCCCGCATTTGCGGAATTTCAAAAGAGATCGTAACAAGCGCATTGGACAATTTAAGAGAACGTTATGCGAACATTGACAGCGGACTGGAACTGTCGCAGGTCGGCGGCGGACTGCAAATTTCAGTAAAAAGAGAATATTGGGACAACTTAAAAGAAAGATACGGCAGAAAAAACGAGGGGAAAATCTCACGGGCGGCGATGGAAACGCTGTCTATTGTCGCTTATTCACAGCCCATAACAAGGGCGGAAATAGAAAAGATACGAGGCGTATCTGCGGACAATATGATCCGCCTGTTACTGGAAAAAAGTTTTATCCGTGAAGTCGGGAAAAAGGACATTCCCGGGCGTCCTGTTCTTTACGGCACTACAAAAGAATTTTTAATGCAATTTCATTTGAATTCGATTTCGGAACTTCCGAAACTCGGCGAGAGTGATATTGAAAAATTCGAGCTTGAGGGGGAAAAGGATTAGGCTTCAAGTTTATCTTTCCCATGCAGGAGTCGCTTCAAGAAGGGCGGCGGAGGACATAATAGCGCAGGGCAGAGTTTCCGTAAACGGCGTAACAATTACCGCTCAGGGCAGCAAAGTAGAAGACGGCGACATTGTTCTGCTGGACGGCAAACCCGTTCAGCCTGAAACACGTTTACTGT
>Ga0268262_10006667_pt1 | contig 11026 bp, 4 predicted proteins | sample TergutNc150P3_FD_190354 | JGI IMG/M metagenome (GOLD analysis project Ga0268262, IMG submission 190354) | Nasutitermes corniger P3 segment gut microbial community from laboratory colony in Florida, USA - Nc150 P3 (SPAdes) (version 2) | ecosystem: Host-associated > Arthropoda: Insects > Digestive...
AAAAGAAAGGCAGGACAGCCTGCGGGAACTCTTAGGCAGAGTAGACGCTGTGGTCATTGGGGGAGGAAAAGATTCCGCCAACACCCGCCGCCTGTTAAGTATCGCGCAAGCGTCGGGGAAACCCTGCTCCATTGTGGAAACAGCCGCGGATATTCCGCCTGATTTTTACAAATTTGAGACCGTTGGCCTTGCCGCCGGGGCTTCTACGCCGGACACGGTAATTGAGGCGATTAGCCATAGGCTAACAAAATAACAGGAAAACACGACAGAATATGTAAGGTTTTAGCCCTTTTTCTCAAAAACGGGAAAAATTGATTGACAATCGAAAGAATTATGATACAATTAACCTTGCGTTAATTAAGGATAAAAAACGTTAAAAAACGCGTTCCAATTTATTCATTTTTAACAATTGATTATCAAAAGGAGGATAATAAATGGCGAATAAACTAGAATTAAAAAAAGGGAGCTATTTACGACAGTCATGGATGCTTTACCTGATGCTCGCGCTTCCTATGATCTTCTTTTTTCTTTTCCGCTATGTCCCTATGACAAATATCGTAATCGGCTTCAAAGATTACAACATTTTCCAGGGTGTTTGGTCTAAAGGCTCTCCTTGGGTCGGGTTTAAATGGTTCCAACAGGCTTTCGCGACAAAAGACTTCCTGAACGCCCTGCGGAACACCATAGTTTTGAATCTCCTGGATCTGATAGTAGGGTTCCCTGCCCCTATAATCCTGGCCCTTTTGTTAAACGAGCTTGTTTCCACAACATATAAAAAGCTCACACAGACGATCATATACCTCCCGCACTTCCTCTCGTGGATTATAGTGTCTAGCATTGCGTCCAAGCTCCTGGCTCCGACTACGGGCGTAGTCAACATTTTCCTTGTGGAAAACTTTGGAATTGGCCCGATCGACTTCCTCATGGACAAAACAAAATGGATATTTACCTACATATTCTTCGGCGTATGGAAAGAGATGGGCTGGGGGACGATAATCTACCTCGCCGCGATTACGAGTATTAACCCCGAACTTTACGAAGCCGCGGAAGTGGACGGAGCCGGACGCTGGCGCCAGCTCTGGCACATAACCCTGCCCGGATTAAAGCCTACAATCGTAGTTCTTTTAATAATGAACATCGGCCGCATACTCGGTATTGAGTTGGACCGCCCCTACACAATGATGAACAACATTGTACAGGATGTAGCGGATGTTCTTTCAACATTGGTATACCGGCTTGGTATAAGGTCATTCCAGTTTTCCCTGACTTCGGCGATAGGGTTGTTCCAGTCTGTAGTGTGCGTAATATTCCTTGTCGGAGCTAACACGCTCGCGAAAAAAATGGGCGAACGCGGTATTTGGTAAGGAGTGAAATATGAAAATTAGATCAAAAAGGACCTTGAACGGCGACATTCTGGTCAATCTTTTCTGCGCGGTTTTGATTCTGATATGTGTTATGCCAATGATCAACCTACTTTCCCAATCTTTCAGCAGTTCACAGTCTGTTATAAACAGCAAGGTAAAATTCATGCCTATTGTGCATAATCCGGATGAAAATACTTACAGAGTAGGAATAACCATGGAATCCTACAGGTATGTCTTCCTTGACCCTGCTTTTACGCGTTCAATGTGGTGGACTGCCATACTTACGGTAATTTGCACGTTAGTGTCTTTGGGGATGACTATATTATGCGCGTTTCCCCTTACATACGGCTGGCTTAAAGGAAAGGCGGTCATCAATACAATAATAATATTTACCATGTATTTCGGAGCGGGTACAATCCCGAACTACATATTGATGAAATCCCTGAATCTGCTGAATAACCCGCTTGTTTTGATTATCCCGAACTGCCTGTCTGTATTTAACATGATAATTTTGCGCAGCTTCTTTTACGGAATTCCAATCAGTCTGAGGGAATCCGCGGAACTGGACGGGGCGAACCCTTTCATCGTTTTGGTAAAAATTTACCTTCCATTGTCCGGAGCCGTATTGGCGACGCTGGCGCTTTTCTACGCCGTAGGCCGCTGGAACGGATTTGGTGACGCGCTGCTTTACATCAGCGGCCAGGCTTCCAAGTGGTATCCAATACAGTTAAAACTTTGGACGCTTATTCAAAATCAGACGTCTATAGACATAAGCACGGTTGAAATGGTCGGAGGGAGTGTTCCCCGCGCGTCAGATGCGATAAAAGCCGCGGCAATTATGTTTGCCACCGTGCCGATACTGGTCGTTTATCCCTGGCTTCAGCGCCATTTTATTGTCGGTGTTACAATCGGAGGGGTAAAAGAATAATCTTTGTAATATGAATTACGAAAGATTAACCATTAAAGCGCAGGAAACAATAAATGACGCTTCTGTGATTGCGCAGAAAGAGGACCACTCCCAGCTTGAAACAGAACATTTGCTTCTGGCCCTGCTTCGGCAGCAGGACGGAATTGTCCCTCCCCTTTTAGAAAGAATTGGGACGGACACTGGCCGTCTTGCAGCCGATGTTGAAGCCCTGCTGAAGCAGACTCCCAAAGCCTACGGCGAGGCGGTTCAACTTCACTTTTCCTCAGCCGCGTCCAAGGTACTTGCCAAGGCGGAAACCGAGGCCGCCGCGCTGAAAGACGAATTCGTATCCACCGAGCATATCCTTATCGCGATCAGCGCGGGAGAAGGCAAAGCGGCTGAACTGTTAAAAAAAGCCGGCGTCACAAAAAAAGCGATTCTTGACGCGCTCAGGCAAATACGCGGCAACCAGCGCGTAACCGATCAAAACCCCGAAAACAAGTACCAGGTGCTGGAACGCTTTTGCCGCGACCTTACCGCCCTGGCTAGACAGGAAAAAATCGACCCCGTTATCGGACGTGACGAAGAAATACGCCGCTGTATGCAGGTGCTGTCCCGGCGTACCAAAAACAACCCCATTCTGATAGGCGAGCCGGGCGTCGGCAAGACCGCCATTGTTGAGGGGCTGGCGCGGCGCATAGTCGCCGGAGACGTGCCAGAGGGCCTTAAAGATAAAAAGCTCCTTGCCCTGGATTTAGGGCAGCTTGTCGCGGGGACAAAGTTCCGCGGTGAATTTGAGGAACGCCTTAAAGCGTTGATACACGAGGTGCAGTCCGCAGAAGGGAAGATAATTCTTTTTATTGACGAACTGCACACTCTTGTCGGGGCTGGCGCGGCAGAGGGCGCGACAGACGCTTCCAACCTGTTAAAACCGGCTTTGGCGCGCGGCGAACTGCGCTGTATAGGGGCCACCACGCTTGACGAATACCGCAAACACATTGAAAAAGACGCAGCTCTTGAACGCCGCTTCCAGCAGGTGTACACGGCAGAACCGTCGGTTGAGGATACCATCGCTATCCTGCGCGGACTTAAAGAACGCTACGAGATACACCACGGTGTGCGGATTAAAGACGAAGCGCTGGTCGCCGCGGCAACGCTCTCCAGCCGTTATATAACCAGCCGCTTTATGCCGGACAAGGCCATTGACCTTGTGGACGAGGCGGCAAGCCGCCTTAAAATGGAACTGGACAGCCGCCCCACTGAACTGGACAAACTTGAACGCAGGCTGCTCCAATTCTCCATTGAGAAACAGGCGCTTTCACGCGAGGAAGATCCCGCGTCAAAAGAACGCCTTGTTAAACTGGAAAAGGAAATCGCCGACATTACGGCGGAACGCGATGCCATGAAGGCCCGTTGGGAAGCCGAGAAAGTTGACATTCAGGGAATCCGCGAACTAAAACAGAGAATCGAAGAACTTAAAATAGAAGAGACCCGTTATGAGCGTGAAGGAAATCTTTTAAAAGCCGCCGAGGTAAAGCACGGAAAAATTCCCGAAGCCCAGAAACAGCTTGCCGAGCTTGCGGGCCTTATGGAGAAAAAGCGAAACGAAGCCGGGGGAGCAGGCGGGGCCGCCCTGCTGAGGGAAGAGGTGAGCGAGGAAGACATTGCCGCCGTTGTATCCGCCTGGACGGGGATTCCGGTTTCCAAGATGCTTTCCGGTGAAATGCAAAAGTATCTCGACCTTGAAAAAGCGCTGGAACGCCGGGTAGTCGGACAGGATCAGGCTCTTGCCGCGGTCGCCGACGCGATCAGGAGGAACAAGGCCGGCCTCTCCGATGCCTCAAAGCCTTTGGGCTCTTTCCTTTTTCTTGGGCCCACAGGTGTAGGCAAAACCGAATTGGCAAAAACACTTGCTGACTTTTTGTTTAATGACGAAAAAGCCCTTGCCAGAATCGACATGAGCGAATACGGCGAAAAACATTCCGTCAGCCGCCTGATCGGCGCTCCACCGGGTTATGTGGGTTACGAGCAGGGCGGCCAGCTTACCGAAATCGTGCGCAGGCGGCCCTACAGCGTGGTTCTTTTTGACGAAATAGAAAAAGCCCATCCGGAAGTATTTAATGTTTTTCTGCAGATTCTCGATGACGGGCGGCTAACGGACGGACAGGGCCGTATTGTGGATTTCAAAAATGTCATAATTATTATGACAAGCAACATCGGATCTGATTTGATTCTTGAGGAAGAAAACACCGGGGCCATAAGGGATTCCCTTATGGAACTGCTAAAGCGGAATTTCAGGCCGGAGTTTTTAAACCGCATTGACGAAACGGTGATCTTCAACCGGCTGGGCAAGAACGAAATCGGCAGAATCGTTGACATTCAGCTTGATCGCCTGACGCGGCGGCTGGCCGAGCGTAAAATTACGCTTAACACATCAGGCGCGGCAAAGGAATTCCTTTCCGGGCGCGGCTATGATCCAATGTACGGGGCGCGTCCCCTTAAACGGACTATTCAGGCGGAACTGGAAAATCCTTTGGCGAAATTCGTCATCTCGGGAAAAATCCACGAAGGCGACGTAGTCACCGCGGACAGAAAAAGCGAAGGGCTGGAATTCAAGATAATAAATAAAAAGTCATAATTTTTTTAATATTCTTAACCATGAAGGGTATAATAACAGTTCAAGAATATTATTTTTAGCTTCAAATTTTTCTGATGAAAGCAAATCTATCCAATTTGAATCCCCGATTTTTTTATTTTTTAAAATACATTCTTTCTTTTCATGCGCGGCGTTTATAATCACAATAATTGTTTCATTATCTGTCTCTCTTGAAAAAGAGAGTATTTGATCGTAATTTACCAAAAGTTCGCAATAATTACCGTTTTTTAACGCTTCTGATTCACGGCGTATTTTTGAAAAACGGCATATTTCCCTAAAAAGGTCTTTCCCAAAATTTGTTTCCGCCCAGTTATCTTCCCACGCGGGCCGTAAGTTATAATCGCTGTACTCATCCCGTTTTCCATAAACGCCGTATTCACTGCCATAGTAAATGGAAGGAATACCTGGCACACAAAATAACGCGCCATATAACGGGAAAAGACCAGCTTGATCTTTTATTGAGGACGTGATACGGTTTACATCATGGTTATCCGCAAAATTATACAAAGCAAGGTCTTTATATAGACCGTTGCTGGAAAACTCCTTTTTTAAAGCGCATGAAAGTTCATAAATGTTTTGATCATTAAAACTCGACCAAAGGCTTTTATATAGATCATAATTTGTCACAGAATCAAGAAAGCCCTCTTTTGCTAAAATACGGTAATCACCTTTGACAATTTCTCCCATGAGCCAAAATGATTTTTTTAATTTTTTGCTAAAGGCAGATAACTCCTTTAAAAAATCAACGGAAATAACATTTGCGGCGTCCAGGCGCAAGCCGTCAATATCAAATTCTTCTATCCAGTATTTTACAGCATCAAAAAGATAATCACGGGCATCACGGCAGCCAAGATTTAGTTTTACAAGGCTATTATGCCCTTCCCACCCTTCATAGGAAAAACCGTCGTTATATTCATTGTTCTGGTGAAAATCAATATTTGAATACCAATCAGCATATTTGGATTTCTCTCTTTTTTCCTTAACATCCTTAAAAGCGAAAAAATCCCTGCCGGTATGGTTAAATACCCCGTCAAGAATCACGGAAATACCGTCTTCATGCAGTATTTTGACCAGTTCTTTAAGGTCATTATTGTTACCGAGCCTGCGGTCAACATGATAATAATCAACAGTATCATACCCATGGGAGCTTGATTCAAAAAGCGGCCCTATATAAAGCGCGTTTATTCCAAGCGATAAAAGCCTCGGTATGTGTTTAAGCAATGATAATAACCCGTATCCTGCGGGCGAGCAAAAATCATTTTTTTTCGGCGTTCCGCACATTCCAAGCGGGTATATATGGTAGAATATTTTATCTGTCCATTTTTCCATTCTTGCTCCTGATTTACAGTATATTAAATCATTTATACCATGTATAGCAACCGGAGATAAGGGGTGGGGTTAAGATGTTTGATATAGATCAATATATTAACTTCTATAAATATTTTGATGCCTCTTTTATGTAAGGCTTTATTATTTCTTTCAATTTTGGTTTTTATTTTCTATATATTTATCTCTGTCAATTTTCCAAACATATATTCTTATATATAAACATAAAAAAATAAATTAATAAATGGAAGAGTTACAGATAACATTATGGGGTCATCTCTTAATACGTATATACATACTGCGATAATTTGTATAAAAGAACCAATGAGAAAAAGAATATTAGATATTTGAAATACTAATCCATGGAATTGATATTCCAAATAAAAAAATAATGAAAAAACAATGAACAAAATATTCCAAATCCAAATAAAATAATTGAAATTTGTAATCTTTCATTTATGTCTACTTTAGAGAAAATATTTGATAAAATAATTATCATTACATCAACGGAGGCATTGATTATTAACATATTCCGTTTGTTTTTATTTATCATTTTATTACCGTAAATCAATATTCTATAAAATTTAACATATAATGTCAATATATTGTTTCTTATTCATATTTGTTTTTTGTATTGGCTTTGTTACCTATTACCTGCTACCTTTTCCCTTACCATAAGCAAAGCCTCCCTCGGTCGGGGATAAATCCGCGGTCCTGAAAAACCTTCGCGTATTCGCTCTGTCCAGCTGTTTTGTTGTTAATGGTATCAACAACTATTTTATTTTCGGGAAGAAATTTTCTTGTGCGGGGTATTTTTATGAGTTCGAGCAAGGCTGGAATGCCGGGATCGTCGGGGTTAATAAAAATATGCTGTTCTTTGCCGTTTCGGTTTGATACGGCTATAAGCTGAGTGCCCCGGAAATAGACGCGGCTGGACTGCTGCCGGTCGGGAAGGCGGGAGTCCAGCCCTTCTATGTCAAGTCCCGCGGGGCTTGCAGGATCAGCGGCGTTCATCCAGTATATAGTGTCAACAGCCTCGACGTTCTCAATCTCACGCGCGATGGCGGGCGAGGCAAATTGCAGGGAGTTAATCCCGGCGAAAAAACGCCCCGCAACAAGCTCGCCTGAAAGTTCCATACGGCGCATGGTTGGCAAAAGCCCCGACCAGGTAAAAGGCGAGGGATCGCCGGAAGCTGAGCTTCCTTTGAAAGCTTTCTCCATGAGCGGACGGCAGAGAATACCCCATCGTGCCAGCAGTAAACGTACCCTTTCCCTGTTTCGGCTCTCCTCCTCAAGAGGGTCATCCCACCATTGGCCCTGCTCTGTGTTTTCAACATCATTAAAAACAATCGAGAACCACCTGCCCGATACCGGCGCCCCGTCCCGCCAGCGATCCCGCAGGGAACGCGGGACGCGGGGCATACGCGGAGAGCCCAAACTTGACTGGAGCGGCTGCTCAACAGTCTCCGTGTTCTTTACCGTGAACCCGTATTGAATGCCCCGTCGAAGCGGTTCAAAGGAGTCCGATGACAACCTTCCTTGCCACGCCTCCTGCCAAATAGCATCAGCGCAGTCTTTGCTGGTGATGTTCTTCTTCGCGCTTGCGTTAATCGCGTCCTTTATTTCCCAGAAATCCCGGGGACGGTCAAAAAAGCCGTTATTGATTATTTGAGACAGAAGCCCATCCTCCGAATGTATCTTCTGCCTTGACTTATGAACAGTATTCACAGTCACCAATTCCAGATCATCAGGCCGGCACAAACCTATTTTCTCTTTACCCGCCCCGTACCAAACAAGACGGCCTTCGTTAATTTCATTATTAATAATATCCGGACTGTAATGAGCGCAACGCGCGGTAAAGAATTCGGTTTCCCACAATTTAACAGGCGCGCAGCAAGCATTAAGTTTTTTAACAGCAGCCTCGCTGCTCTCTGTTAAAAGTCCTTGACGCAGGGCAAGAAAGGGAACCAAAAGCGCGGCGGGTCTTTCGTTAATTTCAGGGCGTTGTTTTCTCCGGGAAAGGCGCAGGAGCATCTCAAGGTTTCTGCTGTCACAGATGAGTGGGGAAACCTCTCCTGCAAGACGCACATCACAGATTACCTCTTCAACTTCTGCAAGGGCGTTAACCGCGTCTTCGGATTCGGCAAGGCTTATGCCGAAAACTTCGGCAATTCGTGACAGGGAAATTGGGCCTTCATAACGCAGCCAGGGGCCGAGCAGGGGCAAAGGATCGCTCCGCCATGCGTTTTCCCATTCGCGGTGAATCATTGAGGAAACGGCGGAATCATTACGTTTAACCATTACCAGCCTGTCGCTGGAGTTTTGTGAAAGCTCCTGTTTTAACTTTTCCGGCAGCGACGCGCATAATATATCCCATTCATCCAGGGGGATGGCGATCCGCTCTTTGACCCACTCGTACAGGGACAACCGGTCATCGGGCGCCCAATCAGGCTCTTCCCTGCGAAGCCGCGCGCTGAAACTGTCCGCCAGTTCTGGTTTTATAACAGGACGGAGGGAGGCGTCGCCCAGAGCTTCCTGAATAACCTTGTCGGAAAGGGTCGCGCCTGAGCCCTGTATGTCTTTTCGCTCATCGTATTCATACATCAGGGTATTGGTTTCCTGGCGCACCATGTCACGCGAAAAGGGGCTGGGTATACTGCTGTAAAAAAAAGACACTGCGACTATGTTGTCATTAATTGCGCCTAACAGTTCGCGGAAACCTTCCATGTCGAACAAGTCGACCAGGCAGCTCCGCCACGCTTCGGCAGTAACCGGAAAACCGTCTTCGCCGCGTACCGCGTCAAAAAGCCGCCTGGAACGCTGCCTTGTGATCCATAGCGGGGTGCGTTTCCCAAAACCCGCTTTGGGCAGAAGGAGGCTCCTCTCCGCGGCCTCGCGGAAATTCGCCCCGAATACGCCGGACGCCTCCAGCCGGTTTCTGAACAGCCTCTCCCCCCGGCAAAGGCCGCCCCCGCCGCTTTTGTTAAGCTCTGCAAGAGCATTGCGAAAAATATTTTCTATTTGCTTTACATTTCCCTCGACGCCCAGGCGGGGTATTAACAGTAAAAGCGAATCGTCATTGGAAAAAGATTCCACCCTGAGCTTCAGCGTTTCTTCAAGTTCCTGGGCCAGCGCCAGCACAAGCGGATAGTTTACGGCCCCGCCCCGGAAGCTGTGCATCACCACCGCGTACAAATCCCCGTGATTTTCCGGGCTGTCGATTATTTCTACCGTTATGCGGTCAGTGCCGCTTAAGGGAAGGCCGCGCTGCGCGTTCCGCTGGGAATCGAGAAAAACGGCAAGGGCCTCAGACGCGGCGGTTCCCGGCTTGCCGGAGGATGGATCCCCGTTATATCCGTCAAGGATTGCCAGCACCCGTTCCGTAAGCCTGGGACTGCGAAATACCGTGTCCGCTTTCCAGAACGGCATAAAGTCTGACGAAGTTTCCAGTGGCGCGGCCTGCACGGACTCCGCCTCTATGGCGGTGATCCTCCAGTTCCGCCCGCCAAAATGGAAACGATCCCCAAGGCGGCGTTCCCAGACAAATTCTTCGTCCAGTTCCCCGATTTTTGTTCCGTCGGCAAGCCGCAATGAATACATCCCCCGGTTGGCAATAACCCCGCCGGATGAATATAAGAGCATCAGGCTGCCGTCAAGAGCGCCGATTTCGTTTGCGATGCTGTCCAGCCATATACGGGGCTTTATATCCCTAAGCCTGATTTTCCCGTCCCCGTTAGTTGACAATCCGGCAAGCATGCGCACTGTCCGTAAAAAAGCATCGCGGTTAAGGTTCCTGAATATATAAAACCCTTTTAACAGACTGTACAGCTCGTCAATGTTCCGGTTTTTCTCGACGCAGAAGGCAAGGATCATCTGGGCAAGGACGTCCAGGGGGTTTTCAATAGGGTGTATTTCTTCGATGTCCCGGTTTTCAACAGCGCCTTTAAGGGCTGCGGCAAGCAGCAGATCCATCCCGTGAAACGGAAAAAGAATGCCGCGGCTTACCATCCCCACGCCGTGACCCGATCTCCCGATGCGCTGCAATGCCTGGGACACAGAGTTTGGGCATCCCGCCAGCACCACCTCGTCAACGCTGCCTATGTCTATACCCAGTTCAAGCGAAGCGGTGGCAACCACGCATGGAAGAGTTCCCGCCGCCAGCCGTTTCTCCACGCTTTGCCGCAGTTCTTTTGAAAGCGAGCCGTGGTGTGTAAAGGCGAGGGTTGTACCCGCATTTCGAAGCGCCGCTTCCTGGTTTATGAAATAACATAGCCGTTCCGCGCGGCGGCGGGATTCGGTAAACACAAGAATGGTGGAACGTTCGGAGATTCGATTTAAAATATAATTAATAAGATTTGTATAGCGTCTTCCGTATTTTTCGATTATCAATAAATCGGCATTATCCTCTCCGTCATTATATGACAGGGTAAGCTCTATTTTCTTTTCCGCCGCCGGCGCGACAATATTGATCTTTCGTCCCTGGCCGTTTTGGTCGATACCGGCGGCGAAAGCGGCGGCAATTTCCGGAGCGCGGATTGTGGCGGAAAGGCTTATGCGCTGGAACTCTCCTGCAATGAGCGAAAGCCTGTCGATCTGGCAACCGAGAAACGCGCCCCGCTTGTTCCCCAGTACGGCGTGGATTTCATCAAGGATGAGGCACTTAACATTGGAAAGCGCCTGCCTTCCCTGGGGATTCAACAGAAGAATAGCCAGGCTTTCCGGCGTAAGAGCCAGAATTGAAGGAGGGTGCAGATAGAAACGGCGCCGCTGCGA
>Ga0268262_10006668_pt1 | contig 11022 bp, 12 predicted proteins | sample TergutNc150P3_FD_190354 | JGI IMG/M metagenome (GOLD analysis project Ga0268262, IMG submission 190354) | Nasutitermes corniger P3 segment gut microbial community from laboratory colony in Florida, USA - Nc150 P3 (SPAdes) (version 2) | ecosystem: Host-associated > Arthropoda: Insects >...
ACGGCGATCTCATTTTCTTTCCTTCCCTCAATCCGTAGGGAAGAAAACTGTTCCTTCTCAAAATCCATCTGGCAGCAGCGCATTGTACATTGGTACGGGGCGCCGGTGGAAAGAGTAGAACGCACAAACCGTATATGCTATTATCTTCTTGAGGGCAAGCAAACCTGAAAAAATACTGTCTTTATAGGTTCTCTTATATCATCTTTTTTGAATTCTGAATTGCTGGAAAAATGTAGTTTTATCTTGCCATGTGGCATGATAAATGGCATGATAAATGGCATGATAAACAGTTTTATTAAGGGGCTTGATTTGTGGAAAACAACAGAATTGAATATAAAAGAGAGTTGAACGACCGTTTGGAGCGGGCTGTCGTGTCGTTTTTAAATTATCCCGGCGGCGGTGAAGTGATAATTGGTGTGGAGGACAATGGCGACGTTGTCGGCGTCTCTGATTTGGATTCTACGCAGCTTAAAATTATTGACAGGATACGCAACAATATAAAGCCCCAAACACTTGGTCTGTTCGATGTAGTTTTAACCGAACTAAATAATAAAAACATAATTCGTATTATTGTGTCGTGCGGGCAGCAACGGCCCTATTATATCCGTAAATGGGGAATGTCTGAACAAGGGTGTTTCATTCGCGTCGGTTCATCTTCTCAACCGATGACTGAACAGATGATTGAAGAACTGTTATCTAAACGCCAACAGATAAACCTCCAGTCCATGATTTCACCCCGCCAGAATTTGACCTTCAAACAATTGCGTATCTATTATGAAGAAAAGAATCTGGAACCGACGCAGCAATTTATTGAAAATCTTGACTTGCGCCAAAGCAGCGGCGAATATAATTATGCGGCATATCTGCTTGCGGATGAAAACGGAGCGTCAATAAAAGTTGCCGTTTATGCCGGTATTGATAAGGTAGATTTGATAGAGACGCGGGAGTATGGGAACAGGTGTCTGATTACTGCCACTCAGCGTATTTTGGATCGTCTGGATTCGGAAAATCGGACCTTCGCCAAAGTAACCTCCAAAAACCGTTTGGAAAAAGAACGGGTAAATACTATCGCTATGCGTGAAGCGTTTATAAACGCGGTTGTCCACAATGACTATACAAAAGGCGTGCCGCTGGCTGAGATATTTTCTGACAGGATTGTGATAACTTCTTGCGGCGGGTTGGTTGAAGGGTTGAGCGAGTATGACTTTTTCAAATGCCGTTCCATGCCCCGCAATCGGGAGCTTATGCGCGTTTTCCGCGATATGGAATTGGCGGAACAAATCGGTTCCGGCATGAGCCGTATCCTCAAGGCTTATGACCCGTCTGTTTTTGAGCTTACGCCCAGTTTTACAATCGTAACATTTCCCTTTGAGAGTGCATTTATATTGTCTTCAAGTGCCAAGACAAAAACAACGCTTGATGTGATAAGAAACGACCCCGCTGCAACTACTGAACATATCTCGGAGTTAACAGGAAAATCCCCAAGGACAATTTCCCGTGAGTTGAAAGAATATCAGGATACCGGATTGTTACGCCGTGAGGGGGCGAGGAAGAATGGGAAATGGGTGATTAACTCCGGAAGTAATTATATATGAAAGGTTGTCTGGAAATCCGGCACTTGGGGCAGAAACGCATAGCCCACGCGGTATATCGCTTGTTCCTTATTTAAGTTTGCCCAGGTTCTCCACTTCCTCACGGGTCAAGCCGGTATCTTCAATATATACGCATATATAAGCGTATATATAGGAGTATTATACAGAAATTACTTATATATGTATAGATATGTATAGATATGTATATATATAAAAGTTGACCTTTTTTTACTTTGTGATTCATCTTTGCATTTATGGGTTTTTATGCTATAAGCAAAGAAGTGAATTCTTTTGAGAAAAACGAGATATGCAAACCAGAAAAACGGCTCATTGAAGCGGGTGCGTCTATAGGGTTGAACTTTTCCAATTTTGTCCATGAGACAACAAACGAATTCCAGGATCACAGCCTGAAACGGCACGGCGATCATCACATACACGGTGAGGCGACAATTATCGGCGCGGATTTTGAACATATCCCAGCCATCGTGAAGGCTCCCGATTATGCGGTTATAGGCGCTATCAGAAAAGAAACCCTGATGAATGCCTATGCAAAAATAGACAACGGTATAACCTATCTATATTTTGAGGAAATATTGTCCAGCCGCAAAAATAAGGCGCTCCGGGGAAAAACATTCTACAAAATCACGAGACCGATTTCATTCGACGAGTTCCTGAAGAATATATCCCGAAATAAAAAAACCGACATCTCAAAGGCAATAATTTTGAAAGAAAAAAATGTCCAAACAGCCGGAGGCTATCCCGGCGGTTAGGCGGAAGCCCGAAAGGGCGCGTCACCCGGAGGCGGCCAACTCCTCCCCTTTGATGGACACTATTAATATAGCGCAAAAAACCAGCCACGTCAAGTATAAATTTTTATCAAAGGTGAGTTACCAGTTGACCTCGGCGTGGAAATTTGACATTTTATATATTATTGTCATTTTGTAACTCCTTATCCTGTAAGGAATTACGAGGGTGGATGACGGGGTTTGAACCCGCGACGACCAGATCCACAATCCACCAAAATATAACCAACTTAAGAACTCCTATAGGTCTATACTGGACATTGTATAGGAAATAACTATCAAGTCAAGCAAGGAAACGACTAGAAATGCCCTAGATTGACTATCGTAGTCAGGTTTTTCTCATGGTTCTTTCTCACAGTTTTTCTGGCTATTTAACACCCTAGAAAGTGCCGTTGTCGATATTAATGCCTGTTTAGCCTCTTCATTTTTATCTCTAAAATCATTAGAGATGACCGACTCTTCACGGGTGATTACATACCGATGCCGCCCCTCTTTTATGATAAGGCTTATGGTAACCGATCCATAGGCAAGCCCCTCAGTGGCTTGTTCAAATTTTGCGAGGATTTCTGTGGGTGTTTTCATTTTTCGTCCTCTGTCGCTTTTCTTTGGCTGGCACATGTATCAAGAAAAGCGTTTATGTCGCTTTCCGTGAACACAATACGATCTCCGATTTTGTGAAAGGGAAGTATCCCTTCTTCACGTTTGCGGTCAAGGGTTCTTATGCTTATGCACAGAAATTCAGCCGCTTCTTTTCTAGTAAAAATTCTACACATATAAAATCTCCTTGCTTGTCTGTACGAAGTCGCCAGCAAGTTTGGAGTCAAAAAATAATCGTATCTGGACTCTCTGCCGTATCTGGACTCTCTGCCGTATCTGGACTCTCTGCCGCATCTGGGCTTTCTGTCGCATCTGGGCTTTCTGTCGCATCTGGACTCTCTAGCTCATGTATTGATTGATGTTTCATGTTTTTAAATGGGCTACTGGGAAACATCAAAAACATGGCGAATGTAATTTTTTTGAAAATTTTCCCAAAAACAACTTGACATATGTCCTATAATGTTATATTATAGGACATATGAGCAATGCTAAAAACAAGGAGAAAATCGATATGAACGCATTAGCAACCAGAGCCGGAAAAGATATAAAAAATATAAAAGAAATGGCCGCAATTCTTGCCACCTATCCTGCCCCGGACGAGTGGACTCTGGGGCAAAAAAAACAGGCGATCCAGTTTGCCGCCTTACTGGACGCCGCACAAAAGATGATCGCTGCCGCAAACTTGGCAGGGATAGACTACCAAGCAGAAAAACAAAAATTCCTTGAAAACGCTGGACGCACCCAAAGCGTACATACTCGCATAGCATACAAGGCGGGATTGGATCGGCTGGACACATGGGCTGCCACGAAGAAGATCAATGTTTTAGAATTGACACCTGCTCAGGCGGATGATTTTATTTATTCACTCAAGGGTAGCGCATCCGCCTCCGTTCGTCTCAATGTCGCTGCCGCTTCCAGTTTCTTTACATGGGTACACCGCCGCCATACCGCCATTGATAATCCTTTCAGGGGAACAAAAGCCCGCCCCGCTAAAAAAGCCGAAAGGGAAACAGTTATCCCCTCTGCCTCAGAAGTGGAAATTATGATTCGGGAACTTCCAGCTTATGAAGCCGCTGCTGTCGCAGTCATGGCATATAGGGGTCTCCGGGCTGGTATACTTCCCACTCTCTCAATTATCGGGGATCGGTTTTTTGGGCATAGCAAGGGAAAAGATGTGTCCGGGGCTATACCTCCTATGGTACTGGACACAATCAAAGCCGCAAAACTTCCTCTCCGTAAGCCGTTTGGCGAGGTACTGCCAAATACACTTGAAAAGCGGATAGTGCGAGCCATTGCAAAATTACACAAAAGTGGAAAAATACAGGCTGTTTATTCTTGTCATGACCTTCGGCATTTTTTTGCGGTTACTGAGTATCAAAAAGACAAGGACATCCACCTTGTTTCAAAACTTCTAGGTCATGCATCAATACTGGTAACGGAGAATTACCTTCGGGGCTTGGGGGAAGTGGAATAATCTGCATTCCGTGATATGTACGGATTATCCTGTAATGCAGATTATCCCGAAATCCGTTAAAAATCCATGACACAATTCTTACCCACTAGGGTTATACCCTATAGATGACCTTCATCTTTTAGGGACTCCAAGTAAGTTTCAGATGTTCTTATATGGCTATGCCCTAGCTTTTTTGAAACGGCACAGATGTTCCCAACTTCCTTATAAATTTTTATTGCTACAAAGTGTCTAAACTTGTGAACAGAATACTGCTCTTGTGTTATACCACATTGATAAGCCTGTTTCAAAAGATAATTAACCCTATCGTCAAGCTGTTTTGCAGTATACTTGCCAAGAGGGTTAGCTTCCCATAGCTTTACATCCTCATCGTCGAACTCCGATCTGAGATTTTTCCCTTTGGTTACAGTAACCACCTTTTTCCCTTTCACCCTCATCTTTTCAAAAGCTCCTATCCTGAATCCATGTTTGACGATGAGTTTAAGTGCAGTGAAAACCACCACGTCTTTTTTAGCATACTTCAGTATCTTGTCTACCTCTGCTTGGTCGGGTACTTGTAACGGTTTAACTCTTTCTTTAGGAGGTAATAGGCCTTTTACACTGAAGGGATTTTTTCGGTAAGCTATTTCATGGTTTTCCCATACCTTTTCAAAAAGATTCCTACACGCTATTAAAGTCACCCGTATACTAGGGATTGACTCTCCATTAGCCTTTAGCCAATTTACATACACCCTTGTATCCGAAGGTGATACCATCACAGGATTTATACCATGCGTTTCACAGTATTTAAAAAACTTCTTTATACCTGCATAGTATGTTTTCTGGGTAGCTTCGGATTTACGAGTCCCCAACCAACTTTCCATTTCGATTCTTAGGTTTATGCTCCTAAGCCTTTCTGCTACAGCTAAATCCTTAGATTTGTTTTCATCTTCGGCAGCCCGCCTTTCTTTTGGAGAGGCTGTCTCTATTGTTGTCTGTAGAGTTGGTTTTTCTACAGGTATAATGACAGTCGGGTTGGTTATAAATACATCCGCCCGCATTTTTACAATAAACCCGTTTTTCCATTGAGCATAGCAAGTCTCCAAGAGTTTATCCGCTTTTTGGTCATCATGGTAAACGGTTTCCTTTTTGGAGCCGTATAAAGACCAATTTTCCAATATCCGAGTAGGTGTTTTAATTTGTAACATAGTTTTCTCCTCTTTGCTTTTGACTTATTTTACGGTTATACCGAAGCCAGTTTTTTAACCGTATCTTTTATAAGAGAAATCAAAAAATCTGATTTATCCTATGCGATCTCTGTATCCTATGCGATCTCTGTATCCTATGCGATCTCTGTATCCTATGCGATCTCTGTATCCTATGCGATCTCTGTATCCTATGCGATCTTTGTATCCTATGCGATCTCTGTATCCTATGCGATCTCTGTATTCTGTACGAGTTCTGCCTTATGTACAAATAGAAAAATGATTCAAATCTACTAATACCCACTTCGGCATGATTAATAGTCATTTTTTTCCGCCGAATGTTATTTAAGCCATTTTAGCCCAGTATTGATCTAAATATTTGCTAATTCATTTGTTTTCCCAAATGGACATTGTAATTCTGATTTATTATAGGCCAGATCCCGTAGTAATTTCGGCCACCCCCCTCCTGCGTTTCCGCACCGTAATAATTTCCATGGAATTTTTATGATTTTTAATAGGGTTGTCTCTGTTGCATTAATAAAATTGCACTCTAAATAATGATGAGGCGGTTAAATGAAATTAGACAACGTTAGAGCTTTTTGCAACGAATTCTACAGGAGATTTTCCGCATTGAAATTGCAACCTCTTCAATTAAAATTATTTGACAGTGATGGCTCAGTTTCAATCGCTCTGGTTAAGAAGAACGAGAGCGAAGACATTGAAGCCGCCGTAACAATTAATCAAGATACGGTAAGTTTATTAAAAATCAATTCTTTTGAAAATATCGACACGTTCTTCACATTTGTAACGCCGCTAGAATTATATACGAATCTTCTAACGCTGTTGATTATGTGTTGCCATGCTTCCGGTGTTATAATATCTCCCTCTGAAGCATTAAATGTTACGCTTGGCTTAAAAATTAATACATGGTGTGAACTTATCATTTATATTTGTTCTTTATCCCCTGAAGGGAAAAGGCATATTGCTGTTCAGGAAAACCGCCAAAACGCTCTTAAATTTCTTAAAACCACTTTTCATGTAATTGATGGAATGCTCATAACCGATGGCTTGTATAAAAGCCAAATAAAATATAAAGACCTGCTTGAATTGATCCGTGCCGTTTTAGATTCAATGTGCGCTGTTCTAAAAATGCATGGTTATGAAATCGATCCTTTCCGCTTGGACAAGATCCGGGATATGTCTGGGGCTGTCTTTATAGGGAGCCCTGTCCCGGCCCCTTTCCTAAATGGCCCTCATTGCCCGTACTCTTGGCCACATTGAACGCAGACCCCAAAAACCGTGTAGCTTGTTATCAAACCATAAAAAGCCGTCCCAATGTCCTAATCCAAAACAATCGGTCTCCCGGTCTTTTTACAACCATGAAGGCTCCGGTCGATATCCGGGGCTGTCCCATAAAAATACTGTCAAAATTGAGGCTTTTGAAAACCGATTATTATTTTTTCTCCCTAAGCTCTCTTTTTTGTATTCCATCAAGGTGTCTCACTTGGTCTAAAATATACCCCTGAAAATGACCGTTTAGCCGCTTAAAAATACTTATAAGTTCCTCCAGCTTTACATCGGGAGGTTCGGTGTCGAACATTTTACCTTTTCCACTTAATAACCATTCTTTGTTGACGTTGTATATCTTGGTGATAGAGTCAAGAATTGTATCTTTTATCTTTCTATGCCCCGATTCCAAACAGGCGTAATAACTTGTACTGACAAAAATACTTTTAGCGAATACCTTTTGGGATACGTTCAGAGTATGTCTGACGCTTTTCAGCCGTTCCATTACCGACATTAATTTTAAACTACCATAAAAAATGGGTTAAAACAAGATTTAAATGTTGACACATTGCTACGAAATATATATAATAATTGCAATGAAATGTATTATTTTAAGGGAAATTTTATGACGGAGACGGAATTTGACAGTCTTGAGTATCTAAGTTGGGTATTTAAGGGACTGGACGCCGAAAAGAAGGACTGTGTCCTAAATGCCGCAAGGTCGCTGTTAAAAATTCAGGGTGATAGTAATTACCCTGTTAATAATAAAACTGTTTCCCATAGTAGAAAAGAAGAAGATACATTTCTGGAAAACATGTCGGTTTATGCTGACAAAAAAAGAAGGAGTTGAAAACATGAAAAGGAAAAGCGTTATTTCGATTGCTGTTTTACTGGCTTTGGGTGCGTTGCTTTATGCTCAAACGCCAAACCCGACGAGTGACTTTAGTTTTGATCTGAATAAGGATTTTGATGCTATTACCATTACGAGGTATAATGGCAGAACGACAAGGGTTGTAGTTCCTGCCGAAATCGAAGGGGTTCCTGTTCGGGTAATCGGAAATGAAGCATTTTATGGAAACAGGACAATCACAGAAGTGGTTATTCCTAACACAGTTACAACAATTGCTAATGGAACAGGACGTGTTTATTACATGGATGAGGGAAGAGGGGCGTTTATGGGATGCAGTAACCTTGTATCTATCACTCTCCCAAATAGCTTAACACATATCGGAAGCCGCGCATTTGCCGGTTGTGCTAAAATTACTTCTATCACAATACCAGACAGCGTTATCACTATCGGATCCGGGGCATTTTTTCGCAGTGGATTAACTTCTATTAAGATTCCTGATAGCGTGGTAGAAATTGGTGAATATACGTTTTCCATTTGTAACAGTCTTGTCTCTGTTATTTTACCAAACGGAATAACAAAAATAGCAAGAAACTTGTTTAGTTCCTGTAACAATCTTGCCTCTGTCACCATACCGGATACAGTTACAACAATTGATGGTGGTGCGTTTGAAGAGTGTATCAGTCTTGTATCAATTACCTTTCCTGCTAGTGTAAAAGAAATATGGGGGAGTGCATTTAAAAATTGTACAAATCTCTCATCTGTTGTTCTGGCGGAGGATGCAAAAAATATCTTTCAGCGTTGGGATCAATTTCTAGGGTGTAGTAAAATGAGTGTCCAATCCCGAATCGCATTGAACAGAGCGGGGTATACTGGGAGTTTTTGAATAAAATTTGTTACACCTCAATGACTTGCTGGATACTTTTAGCAACAGTTTAAATTTCAAGTCAAGTATTTTGAAAGAAGGTTGCAGGTTTGCAAAAACAGTTTTGAGACAAGAAACAAACATGAGAAATATTTTTATATGTAGTGTTATTGTATTTTTCGGATTATTACCATTAAATGCCCAAACAGGTTCTTCCGCATGGGAGAAGGGCGAAAAAGAAATATTTTTGGGGTCAACAATATTTATACGTCCACAAATAATGGACATTGGAAGTACGGTACAAGATTTCTTTTATGATACCAGCCGAGATTATACTATAGAATCGCCTCTAAAAATAGCAAGAGGAAAATATAGAATCCGATGCATCATTGGTTCTGAATATACCGATGATAAGATTTACTTGTTTTTATATTTTGTTAGAATTTCTGTTAAAGATGTCTTGGTTGAATCTATTTTACTCCAAAATTCTACAAGACCAAGACAGCAGATGATAGCTTCTTCTTTTGAAGAAATAATGTATATTTTGATGAGATTTTTTTAATATATGTAACTTTGTAGACGTAATAAAAAGCCCCGGAGGTATAAAATCGTCCGGGGCTATCAATCAGCCCACCTTCCTAAATTGCAATACGTTACCAAAAACTTGAGACGCAACATTGCCGACTTCCTTGATGTTTTTTGTTTCGAGGTGGTCGGTATATTTTTTGAAAACAGCCTCAGATAAATGACCGCTAACTTTCGCCACTTTCTCACCTTCTAGCTTTTCAGTCATCTTGGAACAAAAAAAATGTCGCCAACTATGGAATATGATATTCCGCTCTTTTTGGTCTATCATAATTTCCGGCTTTTCAAGACTTGTTTCTTCGGCGACCTTTTTGTATTGCTCATTCACTGTTTTTATGGCTTCCTTAAAACCCTTTAGAATGACTTCAGGGTCTACAGGGCGATCCGCAAATAGCGAAAAGAAAACAAAGGGATTATCAACCTTATAGGGATTATCTTTTAGCAAGTCTAAAAGAGCAATCCGAACTTCGGGTAATAATGGCACAATTCGCTTATGTCCATTTTTAGGACATTTCAGACCGTCAAGGTACGAATAGGAATGAGCAATATTAAGGGTATCTGTTCCTATATCAGATTGACGCAACGCTAGACATTCACCTAGCCTTGCCCCTGTAGTGGCGGAGACGAGGGATGCAACAAAAGCTCTCTTGTCTTTCCAGTCTACAGCGAAAACAGCCGCCGCTTCCGCTTCGGTTAAAATCCCACGCTCTTTGTTCACTATTGAGAACTTGGTCAAACCGATTGCAGGATTGGCAGGGATAATATTCTGCGTAAAAGCCCATTTTAACGGGGTAGTGCAAATCATAAGGTACTGGTTTTTCGTGCTTGTTGCCAGACCTTTACTCGTTAGGTAGTTTGATAGTTCTTTTAAATTATCGGTAGTAACACAATTCAGCTTTTTATCTCCGAAAAATGGCTTTATCTCCGAATTAACCCTTAGTTGGCATTGATAAGCATGATTGCGACTAAAACGGAAGCCATGAGAAAGCTTATCTTGTATATACTCCGATTTGTCAAAATCCCAAAAGGTTTCTAGGAATTGGACAAAGGGAACAGCCCCTCTGCCTGTATTCTTGACAGCCGCAATGTCAATAAGTCCCATGCTTTTGAGCGTTGAAACAATCCTTAGGGCATCATCAGGAGTTAAGTCCGCTTTTCGGATTGATCTGAGTATGCCCTCAATGCCAGCGATTTCTTCTATCGGTCGAGGCTTTTTAAGCCTTTCGGTAGGTATACCGTTGACCAGCCATTGCTCCGCCTTGATCTGGGCTTTTAGCTTTTCTGTTTCTCCAGTAGATCGAGCAGATAATTTCTTTCCACTTACTTTGTCGATGAATTCAACATAGTAAATGCCGTCTCGTTTGTGAAGGTAATATTCCCGACACATAAAAAACTCCTTCTGGGAAAATTCTCATGGTTTTTTCCCATTCTTTGGTTTTGGAGTTTTTAAGTCGGTTTCTCCTGATCTTAAAAGTGGTTGCTAATTCCTTACAACATAAACAATTAGCTTTAGGTGGATGACGGGGTTTGAACCCGCGACGACCAGATCCACAATCTGGGACTCTACCACTGAGCTACATCCACCATACGCATTATCAATATGGATGAATAGCCATTATTTGTCAACCTCTCTCCCTGATCCCCGACCCCTGAACCTCGTTCCCTGTCTAAAGCAGTTTTTCCAGCTCTTCCACAAGACTGCGGAAGGTTTGGCAGGCGGCTTGAACAGGCTCCGGCGCGCTCATGTCTACGCCGGCGATCTTTAGCGATTCGATGGGGAAACGCGAGCCG
>Ga0268262_10006669_pt1 | contig 11016 bp, 12 predicted proteins | sample TergutNc150P3_FD_190354 | JGI IMG/M metagenome (GOLD analysis project Ga0268262, IMG submission 190354) | Nasutitermes corniger P3 segment gut microbial community from laboratory colony in Florida, USA - Nc150 P3 (SPAdes) (version 2) | ecosystem: Host-associated > Arthropoda: Insects >...
ATGATTCAATATCCAGAAATACCCCTTTTGCTTCACCATGTTGAGTAATTATTATTGGATTCTTATAACTATTGATATAATCAATCATCTCTGCGGCATTCGTTTTTATATAGGAAATTGGTTTAACATCTTCTCTCAAATTAACATTCATAAAAACCTCCAAAATTAGTACTTTAATAGTGCTAAAAAAAGACTGTTTTGTCAAGTTTTTTATTTATTATAACTTCACGCCCAAATCGATTATATTTCTAATTCCTACTTATTAGACTTTATAAGCCTCTCAATTCTCTTTTCAACATCCGCTTTTATTCCTTCATGGAACTGTTGAATCGCCTCTACGGGAAAAGGCGTTGCGGAAAACAACTCAGGAGTGTCCATTTCAAGGGCGGCGGCAAGACGTTCTAGCATCTCAGGGGAGGGAAAACGGCTCTGTTGTTCAATTTGGGCTATATAATTGGTGGAAGTATCGGCTTTTTCAGCCAATTTTGCCTGTGAAATTCCTAATTTTTCTCGTCTTTTTTTAATATTGTGGGATAAAAGGGCTCTTAAATTTGTCATGCCATATTTTATATTTTATATGGTAGTGGTCTATTGCAAAGGGTCTATTTGCTGTAGTATATTGCAATTAGCGGTATACTAATATGGGCAACAAAGAAAATGCAAAACCTGTAAATTCTCCACAAATTCTCAACTTCCCGGTGGATAATCAGAAGCCTAAATTGTCTATAAGAGTAGATGATAAAGACAACTGGATTTATTACAAGGATTATTATTCTACCGTTTACAGATCTTGTTTTGATGTCCTTCACAACGAAGAAGCCGCAAATGATATGGCTAATAATGTTTTTATACATATTATTGAAAAAATTAAATCTGATAAGAATTTTATTATTTCATATCCAAAAGCCTTTTTTTCAAAAGTGGCAAGAAATATGAGTATAAACGAATTAAAAAAAATAAAAAAAACAAATGAAAATTTATATAAAATTTATCATATGGCAACTGATGAAATCCTTAACCGGATTTTGGGAAAAGAAGGACAAGAACAGGAAGTATTAGAGGCAAACATTATTTGTAATGGTTATGAAAAAGATGAAGCTAAAATTATCATAAAAGCCATTTTGAAAGAACAGGACGAAACAACACGTAAAATTTATTTCTACTATTATCACGATAATAAGACTTACAAGAAAATAGGTACTATCGTAGGGTTTAGTAAATCAGCAGTACAAAAAAGACTTAAAAAATTAGAGGAACAAATTAAAGCGGCATTAGAGAAGGTGAATAAATGAAACGTAAAAAACGCATTCCACAATTAACCCTTGAACTTTATTACCGCGGACTTGCCACATATAAGGAACGCAAACAAGTAGAAAAAGCCCTAAAAACAGACAGCGATGCCCAAAGCCGTTATAAATTCATACAAGAATCAGAACTTGAAATACAACAAATTTTATCACAGGAATTTATCCGTCTGAATATACAGGAAACACCAACTGTTCCATCTCCACAACCTATAATACCGCTATGGGGTATCATAGCGGCAGCGGCCATTATGTTATGCGCCATTATCCCAACATATCTTTATATAAAACACAATAATACAAATAAAGAAAATACCATTGCTGAAGGTATAAACAAAGAAATTGAAACAACAGACGAAAAATTTATTAATGATGAAGGATTAACTTTTAACGAAGAAGAAAAATATCAACCAAAAGACAATTCAAAAACTATCAGTAAAACCGGCACGGAAACCCAAAAGAAACCTGAAACACAACAAAAGGGAATAGCAACTGAAACAAACAAACAGATTACGGACTCACAACAAGGCGATTTTTCAGTTGTGTTAATACCAGAAACTGATACAGGAAGTCGCACAAAAGGAGAAAATAACGGACAGCAAACCGATACAACAAAGCCGTCCGAACAAGAAGTGGATAGCGGCATACCTCCGGGTATTACTTTCATTTCTGAAAATATGTTTGCTGACAGTTTTATAGTTTGGATTGTTATACCGGACAGAATTAGATCAATAGCTAAAAACGCTTATGCCGATAATCCGGTGCTTATCGTTACCATCGGCGCAAATGTCAATGTGCATGACGAGGCAATTCCCGGAAATTTTGCCAAAGCGTACAACGGTTACGGTAAAGCCGCCGGAACATATACACGTCCAAACAACAACAGCGAGGTATGGGAAAAAAACTGAATTTCAAAGTGGAAAATTGCCGTTGGCAGTTGTCTATATGTATGTGGGAATAATTGCCGCGTATGCGGTAATTAAAATAAATTAAGAGGAGTGAAAAGATGAAAAAGAAAGAGTTTGTAGTAGTTTTCGTGTTATTTTTGGCAATGATGGTAATCATTGGCTGTGCAAGTAATTCAGGCAGTACCGCTTCCGCTTCAAGTACAACATCAAGTAAATCGGCAAGTAAAGCGAATCCCGATATCCCTGAATGGTATCTTAGTCCGCCGGAAGACCCGGATTATATTTATGGTATTGGGACGGCAAAAATGCAAAATGCGGATAGAACCCGCAGAGCGGCTGAACATCGCGCCCGTACTTCGTTGGCATTTCAACTTAACGCTTTTGTAAAAGCAATGGAAGTTGATTATGGAAAGGAAGCAGGCACAACTAATAATGTGGCGGTGGTAGAATTGTTTGAAAATATTGATCGTCAATTAGCGGCTGCTTCTTTAAACGGCGCAAGTATTACAAAACGTTTTGTAGCCACAGACGGAACTCAATATGCTTTGATTAGCTATCCAAAAAATTCAGCAAAAGCGTCAGCCAAAGGCGTAATTGAAAACGCCGCTTCAAAGGCAGCTACAATCCAGAAAGATATAGCTCTTAAAGCTATGGACGAAGCTTTTGCTGAAATTAGCAAACCTAAACCTGTTGATACCGGAGAATAAATGTTTGTATGGGCAGTTACTGATATGATCAAAACATTAATTCGTAAAACATTTTTATTATTACTCCTTTGCGGTATGCCTGTTACATTTTCTGTAGCGGCTGGTGCAAAACAAGAAAAAACAAATTTAAATACAAATGGCAATGTTTTGATCTTTATTGGCTCTGCCCGTAAACATTTACGTCTTAATAATTCTATTAACGCCGCTCTGAGGGATGCCGCAAGAAAAGTTGCTTTTTTTCATTCTGTGAGCGGCGAGGTAGTTACCCACGAAAGCAGCGGCGCTTTAGTGGGTGACACTTTTATATCAAAATTCGAGCTTAAAGACTCGGATGATTATTTACAATATCTTGATAAACTGGAATATGATAGAAAAACGGATGTTTTTGAATCTGATAACGCGGTATTTGTTCGGGTTGGTTATCGAAGTGATATAAAAATCAATATAGATTATAAAAACGTTAATAAAAACGAAAAACCTTTTTGGGTTGATAATGCGCCCGTCAAAATTGGTAATTATATATCCGCTGTAGGTTTCTCCCCACCCCGACTTTACCATAATGATACAATCGTGGCTTCTTATGAAAACGCAATAATTTCCCTTATGGAATCTGCCAGTACAAAAATCAGGATAATAGAATCAGGTACCAATAAATCAAATAATCTGTCATCATTAATATTTACATCAGGAACATTGACCGGATTTTTCGTATTAGACACATGGACTGATTCCACAACTAAATCTGTCTGGACATTGGCAATCGCAAAAGATTTCATTGAAGGCGAAACGGTATCAAATAACTCAAAATACAATGAGATTTTTACTCCTTCCCCATCATACAAAAATATTCCTGTCCAATTATTTCCGGACACCTCAATTCCCGTTGATTGGACAATCAATTTACCAAAAGATACGGAAACAACGGTTTATTTTTGGGGTTTTTCGGGAAAAAGCAAAGATCGCAGAGAAGCGGAAACAAAAGCCCTACAAGACGCAAGGATAAGAATTTCCGGTTATATTTACGAAACAATTGAAGGTAATTATACGGAGATTTTACGTTACCAAAATAACAAAGGGTATATTGCCGAAGATTCTGAAATTATAGATGAAATTTCCCGAAGTTATACCAAAAATATTCTAGAAGGTATAAAGCCGTTAAAAAGCCAGCCCGTAATTTATTCGGATGGTAATTTAGAAGTACAGATTTTAGTCTCTATCACGAAAGCTGACATTGAAAGGAAAAGGAATGAAATAGACCGTCAAATGGCGGAACTTTCGCGTTATTACAGCTCGCAAATAACGCCTAAAGACGCTCCGGGTTTGGAAACCTTGCGAAAATACGAACATATTGCGGAACAGTTAGACCCTCTGCAACGCTCGCTTGTTTCTTACATTGGCTTAACAGAACAAGTTAATCTCTTTGTATACCTAAATGAACAGATAAGAAAACTTAAGGATATTGTTTACACCGCGCATATAGAATTCAAAGGTAATTTTAATGACTTGGAAAAAAACAATATACTAAATGCCTTGCAAGACGGGCTTAAAAGTAATAATGTTTTTCTCCAGCTTCAAAATTCCGAAACAAGTACTTACTTTAAATTTATTGTCAGCGGCGAAGAAGAAGAAACTTCTTACGGCCTTGTCCGCTGGAAAATACCGGGACTTTCCGTACAATTATTTTATGGTAATACCTTATTAGTTTCAGATGATTTAGAAAAAATTCGCGCTCAGTTAGACAGAAATTTGCTTATTAACGCAACTGTTAAAGAGATTAAACAAAGAAATGGACTTTATAAAAAAATAAAGGAAATATTTGAAAGGTGATAAAAATGAGAAAAACAAATTTATATTTTATTACATTTTTAGTAGCACTGTTACTGTTACCGGCTATATTATTTGCGCAGAAAAAAGAACTTCTTGCGATTTTACCCTTCACCGGCGGAGAAGTTACGGACGGCGATTTTATCGCGTCCAACTTGTCGCGGGAACCGATATTACGCAGCAGCTTTAACAACAACATAAAACCGATAACGCGGGCTAATATAGCCACCTTGAAGTTTGAGCAGCATTTCCAGAGTAAATCAGGGTTTACGGACCCTGACACTATCTTTGATTTGGGAATAGCCTTGGAAGTTTCACACGTTGTCGCGGGGTACATCACCAAATTGGGTAACCAAAAATTGGTGTTGGTAAGCATAATGGACGTGGAGAGCCTACAGCAGATAGCAGGTTATTACAAACAATATAGTACCATAGAAGAAATCAAAAAGTTTATACCGGAAATGGCAAGCCAACTAGCCAAAGCGGTAATGCGGGATACAAAAAATCTCCCAGGGCTTTCAGTACCACCTTTTAATATTTCGCCTGAAGTCGATCAGAATTCCGCTATGGTGTTGGCGCAGATACTATCCTGCGACCTTGCCAATGCCGGAAAGTACGCGGTACTTCCCCGTACCGACAGTCTTGATAAAGTAAAGGAAGAACTAAAGCGGCAATATGATGACGGCACTACCGATCTGGAACGGGTAGAAAGGTTTGGACTTGGCCGCAACGCGCAATATGTCCTGGCCGGATCTGTAGAAAAACTTGGGAAGAATTTAACCCAATTCGCAACCGATATATTGACAATAGACGGGGTACTTTATGACACCGCGCCGCCGGAGGAGTACAAGGACTTTGCGGAGGGCTTTACGCTGATACCCAAACTTGCCGCGAAATTGTCTAGTCCGACTATAACTCCGCCACCAAAAGCAGAAACACCATCTGTTGATCTAAAACCGCTTCCGGGAAAGGAACCAAAGCCAAAAAATGACTATAATTTATTTTGGGGTATAGGAACCAGCGTTGGTTCGTCATTTACAACCCCTTGGGCGATAGGTTCTATTCAATTAGACATATCGCCATTTTCCTATACTATTCTTGAACTTGGCTGTGATTTTGGCATTATCCACGGCTATGATCGCAAAGACATTGAATATTATTCGCTGTATCCATTCGGACATTTGGTTTTCACCCCGAATATAAAAAAATATGAATCTCGAAAGCCTTTTATTCTATATGTTGGAATTGGCGGCGGCGCAATGATTTCCTCATATAAAACCGCAACAGAAGATAATTCTTTCACTACACCAGCCGCTGACTTGACTGCCGGTTTCTATATTGGTCAGGGACATCCCTGCCTTCACATTTCTTATACATTAAGAGCGACATTCAGCGCGTTCAATCATAAGGCCGCTATCGGTTATACATATCGTTTTTAGGAGGATTATATGAAGAAATTAATATTTTTACTTTTAACTGTATTACTTTTTATACTTATTAATTGTTCCAGCCCACTTGAAGGGTTTGGCGTAAAACCGGCAGCCATAGAAAATGTCAGTCTAAGCGGGGAAGACGGTTCTTTAACTGTTACATGGTCAAAGACAGACCTTGCAGATTCTTATAAAGTATTTATGAATGTCAGTGAAACTATCCCTGCTGAACCGTATGCTATTGTAAAGGGAACATCAATAACCATCCCCAATCTTTTGAACGATGTTACCTACTATGTGTGGGTTGTTCCATTCAACAAATTAGGTGAACAAATTCCAGAAATGATATTTTCAGGAACTATACCGCTTTCAGTACCACAAGGGGTAACCTCAGAAAAAACTACTAACGATACAATTAAAGTAACATGGCAACCTGTTGCATTAGCTGACGAGTATGAAATTTTTTGTAAGACAAGCTCGATTCAACCCACTGTATCTGATACGCCAAATCAAAACGTTTCTGTCAATTCCGTAATATTTAGCGGTCTTAATCAGCCTGATTATTATATATGGATCAAAGCAAAAAACAGCCGGGGTAAATCGGCTTTGAGCGGCATGATACGGGACAGTTTTGCGCTTTCAGTACCACAGGGGGTAACTTCAGAAAAAACCGCCAGCGATACAATTAAAGTAACATGGCAGCCTGTCGCATTAGCTGATGAATACGAAATATTTTATAGAACAAACCCAGTTGCGCCTGTCGTATCTGATATGCCCGATCAAATTGTTCCTGTCAATTCAGCGATATTAAGCGGTCTTGACCATCCTGAATATTATATATGGATCAAGGCAAAAAGCCCTCGGGGTAAGTCGGCTTTTAGCAGTATGATACGGGACAGTTTTGCGCTTTCCATGCCAGAAGAGGTAACTTCAGAAAAAATCGCCGTCGATGCTATTAAGGTAAGCTGGAAGCCTGTAACTTTAGCTGATGAGTATGAGGTTTTTTGTAAAACAAGCCCGGTTCAACCTGCCGTATCCGATACGCCCGATCAAACCGTTTCTGTCAATTCCGCAGTATTGAGCGGTCTTGACCAGCTTGATTATTATATATGGATCAAGGCAAAAAGCCCTCGGGGTAAATCGGCTTTTAGCGGCATGATGCATGACAGTTTTATTGTTTCAAACTTTAAGGTATCCGCCATTAATGAAAGCGGAATCAGCCTTGAATGGGAACACATGAACGGAGCAAGCGGATATAATATATACCGTTCAACTGACGAAAATGGAACATACAGTAAGATACATACAGATATAGTAAGCGATACGAAATTTGTTAATACTGATATTTCCAGATATACGACTTATTACTACAAAGTCAGCGCCACAATCGGCGATATTGAAGCTCCACAATCAAACTCTGTTTCCGCATCTTATGGTATTTTAGTCCCCGGCAGCGGAGTTTCTGAGAAACTGGCATGGCTGCAAAACAATGCCACGAGCGATACTTTCTATGGCATTGAGGTAAATGCCAATGAATATTTAGTACCGCAAGTACTTTCATACACAGGTAAAAGCGGCATACTCATCACCATGAGTGGTATTGGGGCAGCGCGTAATATTACTCTTTCCGCTGGAGGAAGCCTTTTTACCATAGGTTCAGGTGTTACCTTGATACTTGATAACAACATTAGCCTGAATGGCAGAAACGGTAATACGGCTTCTCTTATAACAATAAATAAGGGCGGTACAATGGTAATGAATGCCGGCTCTAAAATAACCGGCAATTCTAACGCTTCTTCTTCCACTAGTGGCGGTGGGGTTTATGTAGCAGGAACCTTTTCCATGAATGGCGGAGAAATTTCAGGCAATACTCTGACGAAAGGCGTTGCCGGGTTGTTTGGCGGCGGGGGGGTTTATGTAGGAGAAGAAGGAACATTTACCATGAATGGCGGTGCAATATCAGGTAATACCGTCTCTTCAGAAGCGAACCGTGGTGGTGGGGTTTATGTAACAGGAATATTTATCATGAATAACGGAAAAATTTCTGGTAACACAATTAATTCCAGTATTTCCGGACAAGGCGGCGGGGTTTGTGTTTTTGAAGGAGCATTTTTTATGAACGGAGGAGAAATATCTGGCAATTCTGTTTCCACTACTTTGACATCACAATATGCTTACGCTCGAGGCGGCGGTGTTTGGGTATATTCCAGATATGTCAGTCCTGCAATCAGTATTGGGTATTTTATTATGAGTGGCGGTGTTATTTATGGCAGCAATGCAGCGACAAACCTTAGAAACACCGCAAAGTCTGATGGAGCAGCATTGTGGGAAAGTGGAGGATCTTCTGCATATGGCACATACAGCGGAGACATCTTTTACCAATCAGGCAAATTAACAACTACCAATAACACTATAAGGGTAGTGAATGGTAATTGGCAGACGAATTAAGAATAAAATATGGTGTCTAACACCAAATTATTGTTTGCGAGGTGCGCCTGACACCCAAATAGTAGTGTCTCCGACAAGTCGGCGACACTGTAAATTTAGTAAGAAAGGAGAAAAAGAAATGAAAACAAAAAACAATTTATCTCAATGTCAGCAATAATTTTAATCGGCATTACTGTTAGTCTTATCGCCTGTAATAACGACAATGGTAATGATAACAAAGACCTTACAGGAACAATAGCGATAACCTCTGATACCAATGTCTTTACCTATACATTACTGACCACAAATTACAACGGAAGAGAAGCCGTCAGTTATTATTTGTGCGTTTTTTCTCCGCCATATTTTTTTGCGCCCGTAAAAATGCTTCGCATTTTTCCTTATCGGGCGCAAAAAACCGTCAGTTACCGCCGGAACGATATGCGAACAAAATGTTCGTATAATACATCAAATTCCCTGTATTATACGAATAGTTTTATTTTAGAAAAAATGTATTATTTTGTATCTTCAAAAAACAAAATAATATGTTTTACATGGTAAAATATTTTATATTATACAAAAGCGGTATTTTTACATTATTTCATCTACAGGTATTTCTTTAAAAATATTTATCCAGTCCCTTCTACTATACATAAATCTGAGAATTTTAATATGTTTTTTTTTAATATCGTCATTTTCTTTTATTACATAAAAAAGAGAAAAATTATTAATTCTAATTGATCTTAATCCTAAATATGCTAAGTATCTATCGTTGACTAATGGGCGAGCATACGGATTTTCTTTTATATATGCAATTTTTTCTAACAAGTCATTTTTTATTTTATCGGCAGCTTTTGGATTGTCTAAAGTTTCTTTTATATATTTATAGATTTTTTCAATGTCCTCTGGGATATATGGTGAAAATTCAACTCTGTACATCTTCAATCCTTATAGATTCTTTATAAAATTAATTATTTCTTCTTCCTGTATTATTTCTCCATTTTCCATTCGTTCCAAAGCATCCTCAATTGCATGATACAATTCAAGTCTGCCCAATAATTGGTCGTATGTATCTTCGGTCATTACCGCAAACCTGCCTTGACCGTTATTTGAAACAAAGACAGGCTCATGGTAATTTTGGCAATATTCCAAAATCTCGTTCAAATTGTTTACAAAATCCATGCTTTTTGCAACTGCCGGCATTATATTATCCTCAATTTCATATTTGCCTCAAATATATCATTTTCTAGGAGTATTGTCAATCCCTAGCAAAGTACGCTTGATCGCGTTGAAGAAAAAAAGCCGGTACAAATGAAGAAAGTATTTGACACCCGAAAAATTTCCAATAAGCATTGCCTTTGTAGATACGCCCATCATCAACCTTACCATACCCGCGGTTCTACCGTAGGTTTAATAACCTTGAAATCTTCGCCTCTTGGTTCTATGACAAAAAGCCCTTTGTTAAGGGCATAATTTCTTGTTGATTCATCGGTGATTGTGGTTGCCATAGCGCCCATAAACTGCCTTTTGTCATCGTGTTCATCGGCGTATTTGCGTAATTTATCCATGCGTAAGAGGTGGTTGTCAATATCCGTAATACAAAGGGTATGTTCTATTATTACTACCATTGCCTGCGTTTGATTTTCAAGCATAGCATCAATTTCTGCATATATGCTTTCTGTACTTCTGTAAGTGACTGTCCGATCAAATGAGAACCCAAGCTGCTTTAATTTTTTTGGCAGGGCGGAGGTATAAATGCGCTCAATAAAAGAGTCAAATGCGTTTTTATGACCGAAGATGCTATCATGAGTTTCTCGTATGGCTGCCCATGCCTCATTCTGAGATTTTAATAAATCGTCCAATGTAACCTTTTTGGGCTTTTTTTTAACCGTCTTTTTGACAGGCTTTCGAGCGGTGGTTTTTGTTTTTCTAACCGGTGCTTTTGTCGGCATTTTTTCTTCCTGCTATTAATATACTATTAATTTTGAATTTTGCAAATGTTTTTGACATCTAATAAAAAAATAAATTCTTTTTCTATTTCGGTTAAGCAAAATGCGGATTTCGCATTCATATATTTACTCTTTCTTCCCTCTTTGCGCTCTTTGTCTTCTTTGTGTGAATTTTTCTGAAAAATACAATAAAAAGGTGATTTAAACTTTTCGTAATTTGCGTTATTATAATCATATCGGACTAAATCGATGATAAAAAATGTGCTGTTTCTTGCTTTCTTATTACTAATCTCCGTAAATGCCTTCACGCAGGAAGTGGCGTTGCGTCCCGGGTTTTATAAAGCAAGGGGAAAGGCGGATGAAATCCTTATTTTGCCGGGTACCGCGTTTGATAAAAAAGCGGACGGATTCAGACAGAAATTTGGATATTATGGAATGTCTGTTTGGTCAGGTTCGGTAAGAAACAACAA
>Ga0268262_10006670_pt1 | contig 11016 bp, 12 predicted proteins | sample TergutNc150P3_FD_190354 | JGI IMG/M metagenome (GOLD analysis project Ga0268262, IMG submission 190354) | Nasutitermes corniger P3 segment gut microbial community from laboratory colony in Florida, USA - Nc150 P3 (SPAdes) (version 2) | ecosystem: Host-associated > Arthropoda: Insects >...
GCCTTTTACTGTAATCCATGGCCTCGATAAATTCGTCGTATTCAAACCAGGGGGTCAGCTTTCCGTTTCTGTCGCCGAACCTGTTCGGAGCGCCGTGCATTACGGCTAAAGCATTGAAGGGTCCCAGATAAGTACACCAGTTCATGCCGAACGTATCCTGCTTGCCGCTCTTGTTAGGATCATTATAGGTAAAAGCGCGAAGCACGGTGTAAAGCTCATCCAGAGTCTTGGGTACTGCCATGCCCAGGTTTTGGAGCCAGTCTTCGCGGTAGATCATGCCGGTACGCGGATAGTCGCGTCCGCGGTAAATGCCGAAATAACGTCCTTCTATAGAGACATTGTTCATTGTGCCTTTATCGGCTCGTGCAAGGTTGGGATACAGATCGTAAATGTCGGTAATATCCCAGAACCCACCGTACTGCGCCGCCGTAACGATGGGCATGGTGTTTCCGGTTATGGTTACAAGACCGGGCAAATCGCGGCTGGCAATCCTGGTGTTCATCGCCTCGCTATAGTTGGCGTTCAATACATATTCCAGCTTTATTTTGTAGCCGCTATACGCTTCCATTTCCTGAACAGCCGGATGAGTCGGGGAAATAATCTCGCCGTCCTGGGATACCGTCAGAATAGTTATTGTATAATTGGCGGGAGCCTTTTTTCCGAATGCCTGAGACCTAAAATTGTCACGGGATACCTTCCACGGTTGCCCCGAAGAACTGCTCGCACTGTTACCGCCGGCAAACAATCCAACGGCCACTACCAGCATCAAAAGGACACACAGTAATTTCTTCTTCATTCTTAATCCTCCAGAAAAGTAGTTTAATTTATTTCAAGGCATTCACAAAATGTGAGCCAGTGAAATCAACCCTTGATAGCCCCTATCATAACACCTTTTGTAAAATGTCTTTGAAGAAACGGGTAAAAAACCAAAATCGGAACCGTAGCAAATACGATAACCGCGTTTTTGACACTTTCGGCTGGCGGCAGAACCAGTCCGGGGTCGAAGTTGGTGTCGTCCAAACGCCCCGCCGAAAGCATAACTATATTGCGAAGTATAAGCTGGATGGGCCAGCGTTCAGGCTTTGATGGGATGTAAAGCAGGGCCGACCGGAAAGCGCCCCAGTAGCCGACCGCGTAAAAAAGAGAAAACGTGGCGATCACCGCTGCGGAGATAGGTATAACGATTTTCAGGAAGATAGTCATATCCGAGGCCCCGTCGATCCTGGCCGATTCTTCCAGCTCAACAGGCAGGGCCTGGAAGAAGTTTTTTACCACGATCAAATTCCAGGTACCTATCGCGCCGGGCAGGATCATCGACCAGTAAGTGTTAAGAAGCCCCAGATTCCTTACATTGAGATAACCGGGGATCATTCCGCCTGAGAATACCATGGTAAAAGTAATCATTAACAACATGGGATTACGCCCGGCCAGATTCTTCTTTGACAGGGGGTAAGCGAAAGTAAGGGTAAGGGCCATCGACACCAGAGTACCGACTATCGTTGTAAATAGTGAAACCAACATAGCGCGTGGCAGGGCCCTTGACGACAATATGTATTTGTAGCTTTCAAGCTGGAAGGTGCGGGGTATCAAAAAAAACGGCCTGGCGGCTATTTCCGCCTGGGTGGCGAAAGAAGTACCGATAATCCATACAAAAGGCACAACAGTAGCCGCGGCAAAACAAATCAGGAAAATCACGTTGAATACGTCAAAGACCCTGGATGCCGTTGTATCGTTTCTTGTCATATTAACCTCATAAATCAGAAGATTCCCGATTCGCCCGCGATTTTGGCGAGCTTATTCGACCCCAAAATCAGGATCATTCCAATAACCGATTTAAACAGGCCAATCGCGGTCGTATAGCTGAAAAAACCGTTTATGATGCCCTCGCGGTATGTGAAAGTTTCCAGCACATCGGAGACCAGACGGTTGCCCGCATTGCTCATCAGGAAAATCTGGTCAAAGCCGTTGTCCAAGACACTGCCCATACGCAGGATCAGCATGATTACAATTGTGCTCCTTAGGGCCGGCAGCGTAATATGCCAAACCTGCCGGAAGCGGCCTGCGCCGTCTACAATGGCGGCCTCGTACTGCTCTACGTCAACACTCGACAAAGCGGCCAGGAAAACTATGGTGCCCCACCCTGATTCCTTCCAGATGGTTTGGATGATGATGATAGGGCGGAACGTGCTAAGCTCTGTGAGGAAAGCGACGGAGTTTTTCCCAAAAGAGTTAATCAGGCCGTTTATCGGCCCCATGGTGTTCAAGACCATGAAAGATATGCTGGCGACTATTACCCAGGAAACGAAATGCGGCACATAGATCAACGTCTGGATAATCCGCTTAAAACGTTCCGCCCTGAGTTCGTTAAGGAAAAGCGCCAAAATGAGAGGCGCGGGGAACGCGAAGATGATGCTGTAAAGTGACAGAAGCAGGGTATTTCCCATAAGAGTAGCAAAATTGGGGCTGGTAAAAAACCTGATAAAATGCTTCAGGCCCACCCAAGGGCTTGCGCCGAACCCTGCCCAAATGTTGTAGTCCTTGAACCCAATCAAAATTCCCCACATGGGAAGATAGCGGAACAAAATAAAATACAGGATGCCCGGTACGCACATCAGGTATAACCAGGGGTGCTGGCGTATCACTCTCAATATTGCTATGGGTTTTTTAAGGGGTTGGCTGCTTCCCTTCTGCATAAGGTATTTTAAGGGCTTTTTTACGCTAAGTCAAACAGATTTTTTGAGCCTATCCGAATTTTTAGGGTTTTTAGGGCTGTAAATTCCATCTGTCTCCTATGTTTTTTGTCAAGGGGGAATTTCGAATTCTTTCAAAATTCTTTTCCCCTGGTTGTTCCCGGCCCTGCTGTACGCTCATCGCTTCCTGGGCTAATTTTCCCCCTTCCTCGCTTCCTATGTCGTCCCATTCTTCATTAGCATATATAATAATTATGACAGCCGCCGCGCTATCGCGAATATCGCTTTCTTCTTGCTTATTCACTTATCCTTCGTCATGCATTCGTATCGTTCCATCAGGCTTTCTCTAGCCTTCGAACGTATAAGCCATATGCGCATAAAACGCAAAGGATATCATTGGCTCCAATAAATGTTCCGCTTCTTCCCGTTCAAGCCTGCTTAGCGCCTTTACCGTCTCTGCCCGCAATCTTCCGCCGCCTCATCTCCTCATTGCTCGGTATCGGTACCACTGGAAGCCGCTCGTCCTTGTAGTCCCCAATAATATGCGCCAGCTTAAGCGCGTCTTCCTTGTCCGTGTTCTTCATCGACCTGTAGATAAAGGCCAATTGCAATGGGTTTAATACCCTGCGGCTTGCCGCAAGGGTAAACGGTAATTTATTTTTGGAATTGTATAATACCGAAGTTTTGTAATTTTTGTGGCCGTCCCGAAGGGGCGTGCAGGCGCGCCAGTAATAGCCCGTCGGCTTACCACGGATATAGGGTACGCCAAGCAAAAATTTTATTCCGATTTTTGCTCAAATAATGTATCGTATGTATAAAGTTTCTGGGCAATTTGAAAAAATGAATGTTGGATTTGAGGATGAAGAAACAGAAGGGCAACCAGTTGAAGTTTTTACTCCTGATGGGAAAAAGCTTGTTTTAAAATCAAATATTTTGAATAGAAATGAATTATCATCAGATGACAATGAAACTGATTTTAAAAATGACCCATCACTTGTTAAAGGATCATTTGTAATTTTTCCAGAAGAGTTAAAACAATTCAATTATCTAGATATTTCAAAAAAAATAACAGAATTTGGTAATGACCGTTAGCACTTGTTTACATTGAGGATTACACAACCATTTGTAATGAATAGATGAAGCGGGTCTTGGTGTTGCTATATTAATTACTAAAAAAAGCGTTTGATTATTAATCTATATGTCTATTGGGGAGCGCGTAATACTTCATTCAGGTCTTCCCTGTAAGTCCGGTTGCCTTAAGGGTAAAGGAATCAAAAATTACAGATAAATTCTACCTTCGGTTCTGTAGGCATCACACCAAGCCAAATGATCCTGCCTGCTTTAGCAGGGTTAAATGCAAAACATTCGGGTTTATTCTTATAAATTTAGTTTTATAGCAAAGCTTCGATATCAAACTCACCCGCTGTGCATGGCATTGTAACCCCCCAGTTTTCCAGGACTTCGGGATGTATCTCGCCAAAGACGCCGATGGGTCGGCCTTTGTAAATTAGCGCGGCGGAGCGGCCAGGGATAAACCTGGGATCGGAAGTTTCCTGCACTTCGTATTCCCTGGAAATGTAATAAAAAAGGGTCTGAATCTGGGCTGCCGCAGTGTTAAAGCTGGCATCCCTGTCGGCGTGGAGAAAGCCAAGGTACTGGCGGGTTGCCGCGCCCGAATAATTGTCGTTGTTGTCCCAATACGCCACTTTGCCGATTTCAAAAAGCCTGTGCGGATAAACCGAGTGGCCTGATACGGCTTCGCTCGCCATGAGCGAAGCAAGAATTGAATCGCGGACATATTCGTAATTCTCGGTCATGGGATTGGAAATGCGTATAATGCCTTTTCCGTCTTTTCGCATTTTTTCCACAAAATCTTTTCGCGAGCCAAGGTAATTGTAGATCATCTCCTGGTAGCCAAGGCCTGTCATAAGCTCTTTAAGGCGGCGGCTGAAAAGCGTAACTTTAGACAGACGACCAACGGTAAAGTCGTGTGGACGCTCCGGCTTAAACGAGTTAAGCCCCCTGCCTATCATTACGTCCTCGGCAACATCGGCGGCGTGGAGAAAATCGTTTCGGTATTCAGGCGGCCATGCCCAAACGCCTTCGACTTTAGCGTTGGCTCCCCTCTCGGTGTCAATCGCTTTTTCCGAGCGCACGCCCATCTTCGTAAGGGCCGCGACACATTCTTCGGCACTAAGTTTTTCGCCCAGAAATTTTTCAACCCGATTGAGAGAACAGAAAACCTTTTCCTGAAAGTAGCAGGGGGTAACGCATTTTCGGCCAAAAGGCGTGTCGTATTCGTACTCAATTTCAACCGGCTCAATGGTAAAGCCCGAATCGGCCAAATCGCAAGCCATGATGGAACCGGCCAGATTAACAGCCCGTTGATCAGTTCCTGTAAGTTCCACAAATATTTCATTGTCCCCAACCTGGACCGCGCCCAGGTCGGCGGAGTTGATAATCGGCGGATAAGAAAGAACGGCCCCAGTGGAATCTGTCAAAAGGGGATGAATCTTCTCGTGCTGCTGGATAAAAGCGTATTCCTTCCCCTTGGGGTGCTGTTTCAAGATTTCGGTCAAGGTTAAGGGAACATCCCATTGCAAAGGCACAAAGGAAACGCTGTCCGGATCGACACCTTTGTAGATTATGGGCCACTTAATTATCGAGGTGCGATAAATACCCATGGAAATGGTTTTGCGTTTGCGTCCGAAATTCCCGGCCAATTTTTCCTGTGTTTGGATCATGTCTATTAAAATCGGGTCGGTGATTTTTTTCCCGCGCGCGACAAAACCGGTTAGAAAAGGCCGCACATGGTATACGGTCTTTTCGACCTTTACCTTGTGTCCGGTGCTTTTCATTTCAGTTGGAGTTGAAAAGAAGGGATAGACAGGCGCTTTTCCGCCGTTGAAAAGGCGGAGCTGGCGGGCGCATCCTGCTGTTCCCCAGAGATCCGGCCTGTTGGTATCGTTCAACTCTATTTTTAGAGTGCGCTCTTCGGCGCTGACGTTGCCGCCTTCAAAGCCTCCGTCCAGTTCCGCTTTGGCGCAGATAAGGGCCTCTTCCAATTCTTCTTTTGATGTCCAGCGCTTTCCCGACAGCTCAAAGAATACTTTTTCGTTTACATCTATCTTAGGCATTTGCTGTTTCCTTTGTCCGTCTTAACCGTATATGTTCAATATCGCCGCTAAATAGTTCTCGTAGATCGTTAAGGCCGAGGGCCATAAGTGCCATCCTGTCGATTCCCAGACCCCAGGCGGCCACAGGCACGCTCACTCCCAGGCTATCGGTAACTTCTGGGCGGAAGATGCCGGAGCCACCCAGCTCAAACCAGCCAAGCACCGGGTGTTTTATATGGACTTCAACCGACGGCTCGGTGAAGGGAAAATAGCCGGGAACGTACTTTACTTCATCGGCTCCCGCAACTTCACGCGCGAAAATTTCCAGCATCCCTAGGAGGGTTCGGAGATTCACATCCTCTCCCAGAACTATGCCCTCTGTCTGGTAGAAATCGGGGAGATGGGTCGCGTCTACCTGATCGTAGCGGAAGCAGCGGACAATGCCGAAGTATTTGCCGGGTACTTTTGCTTTTGGCAGGGTCTTTGCGGAGAGCACAGTTCCCTGACTGCGGAGTATAAGCCGCTTTGTAAATTCCACATCGAAGTTGTAACTCCAGCCGCGGCTTCCGGTTCTGCCGCCGTTTTCGTGAGCCACGGCCACATTTGAGAGCCAAGGCTCCTCGATTGCCTTTGCGTGGGCAAAGCCGCTTTTACCAGGGTCGGCAACGTAGTAAGCATCATGGATGTCTCTGGCCGCGTGGAACTGGGGCATAAAAAGGGCGTCCGAATTCCAGAACTCCGTTTCCACCACTGGGCCGTCGAATTCCTCAAATCCCAGCGAAGCGAGTTTATCTTTTACGTCTTCAAGAAATTGCGCGTAAGGGTTGGTTCGCCCCGGCACAAGCCTTGTCGGCGGTACTTTTACGTTATAGGAACGGAAGGCCTTACCCTTCCAGGAATCGGTTTCCAGCATTTCCGGGGTTAGGGTTCCGATTTCATCGCCGGTAATTCCAGCGGCTTTAAGCGCGGCGGCGGCCTCTTCTGCGGGGACAGAGCCGTCTTTTGCCACGGTAAAAGCGAAAATCACCTTTTCGCGGTCAATCTGGCGGAACGGCGCGTCTGCCGCGCCGCGTTTTTTGGCGATGTCCGCAATGGCGCTTTTTTCTTCGGCGCTTAAAGCGGCTTCGGAAATAAGGCCGTCTTCGCTTTGCACCGCTTTTTCCAACAAACCCCTGATAATACGGAAACGCGCAAGTACCGGATTTTTTGAGAGGTCTGCAAGATGTTCAATAGGAATAGTGAGAGTTACATTTTTGTCGCTGTCCATGGCAAGGATGCCCAGTTTGGAAAGGCTGCCAAAGGCGCTGCCGATATCCTTGTTTTCCATGCTCAGTTCCTGGGCGATTTCCGGCAGGCGTTTCAAGGCGGCTTTGTGCTCTATCACCTTTCGTATCAGCTCAAGAATGCGCTCTTCGGGACTACCCTTTTCTTTCCACTGCCCGCCCAAGCCTGTCAACTCGTAAAAAACAGCGGTCTCCCGCCGGATTTCGCCGATCAAGCCCTTGGCCGCAAGCCACGAAAGGGCCTGATTGCCGTTTCCGCTTTTCAGACCTAAATCTTTCTCAATTTTTTCAACCGAAAGCTCATCGCCTTTCTTGTAGGACAGAAGCACCTTCACTTCAAGGGGATGAAGGTTCTTTACCGTAGTTTGAATATCAATGGACATAGGGGCATATTACATTTTTTTGAAGGTTTTTACTATAGGAAACCTCAATAAACCTTAGTTTGTTACTGAGTTCATCGCAACAAATAATCTATGCAAAAGCTGGATACAGGTGGGTGTGGGTACCGCCGGGCATTCTCTTTGTTCCAATTCCTTATTAACGTGAGTTCGATAAAAAATTATGAATACTCCTATGGCGGCTGTGCTCTGCCTGGTAGATGTTTTTCATAAAATCATTGACTGACTCTATAACTGCCCGTTTCCGCAACAGTATCTTGTCTCTGATATCCATCAGCTTGTTTTTCATATTTTTACGCAGTCGGGTGATCAGCTGAATGCCCTTTTGATACAGGTGTTCAAACAGCTCTTGGGAGATATAACCACGATCCCCGAAGAGTTTCCCGCTCAATTCCATGCACAAGTATGTCAATCACATCAGGATTCCATTCGTCAATATTGCCTGCTGTAAGGCAAAAGGAGCATATCTCTCCCTGCCCGTTGATAACCAGATGCAATTTAAAGCCGTAAAACCACTTGAAACAACGGTAACCTGACAGATGTGTTCTGCAATAGACTTCAAGGACCTTGCAAAAGTCATCGACATCGCAATAGATTCTGGTTATACTATCTTCGTTCGTAGAACCCCTCCCGTTTCTTCTGTAATGAGTTTTTTTGCTATTCCATTATACCGAATTCGGGTAGGGTTTCGTTATTCTGTCGAACTCACGTTATCATAACAGTTATTTATAATGCTGGAGATCAATGTTAATCATGGTTTTACCTGTTTGGATATAGCCAATTGGGCTCGCGATGCGGCTATCGCCAGATACCGGATTAAGAAAATAATCTGTTTTAACTTTCTCATCGGATTTTACCTTCGGGAGCCCTGCTTTTTATTCAATGCTCATCTCCAATGTTTTGCTGTTTATATCAATTTCTATATCTGCCACACAGCCATTAAGATCGAAACCGCAGAATTCACGCCACGCTTCCAGGTCAAGGCACATAGTAGGCTCAGGCTGCAATATGCGCAGGTAACCGCCCCATTTTGGCATCTTCGCATAGGCATTCCCGTCCGCCTGGTTATGATCATTTGGGAAATTAATCGCCGCGTTGCCACAATCGTAGAATAAGTTATTGAAAAACTTGCATTCCCGCGCTGTTCCGCCCTGCTCCATAATCCGGAAAGGGACTATTTTGGAGAAATATCCGGATTTATGGCATTTTCCGATGAGATTATTAACGATACGCAGCGTGTCCGTACCTTCCCCGTAAATGCCGTAGCCGTTCTCCACATTGAGCTGCTGCTCTTTATACCATCCCGATGATCCAGGTTCCTTTGGTATGGCATCGCGATCAAAACGGCCTTCTACGTTCCAGATGATATTGTTATCGATCATTGTTTCATGATCCCTGCCGGCTTCCATGAAGATATGTTCCTGCGAGTCAATGCCGTCAATAAGCAGATTCCCGGATAAACGGCAGTTGTAGTTGTTCACGTCCATCCAGATCGAATCACAGCCAATGCTTCGGGCAATCACATTCCTATGAAACAACGCATCTTCGGCATGGTAAAAAATTTCCCTTGGGAAGCTGGGATGATAAATCGTTCTCTTTCATATTGTCTCTGTCATTATTCCAAAGTAAATGAAGCTATAGTAGCGTAGCCTATACCGTAATTGTCTAAGATATTCGTCACAAAGCCCGTTTCTTCGTCGCCATCCCGCCCATCCTGGGTAACTTTCGGAAGGTTTATATTGTGCTGCGGCCATTGTCTGTCTGACAGTTGATTGTTATTTTCCACAGAAAATATATTGCACGCAATATATGCCGGGTATTCCCCTTTGCCGTCAAGCGGCCCGCCGTTAGGCCCGCATGAAGTCATTTCCACCTGTGGAATAGAACCGTCCGCCATTATTTCTATCGGCTCAAGACATTCCTGGCGGCTGAACTCATTCCCGTTGGTATGTCTGTGGTAAAAAATATACCATTTTCCTTTTATTAGGCGAAGCCAATACGGTTTAATTCGATGATGCTTCCGTGGTTGTTGCCGCCGCAGTTCATAGGTTTCCCCACTGGTTTATATGAACCAATATGCAAATCGGCATTGCTAATAATAACACCGCCGTAAACAAAATCCTTAGTCGGGCTTTTGCTGGTTGCATAACAAAGCTCGTTCATTGCTATTGATGAATAGATAAAATAATAGGCCGAAATTCGAGTTATTTAAGGCAGGAGACCAAGAGAAAGGCCAGGCAGCCTTAATGGACAAGAATGCAAAAAAGGCTGCATCATTTTACTGAGCAGGCTGTAGCAGTAATGCCTGAAAAGCCCGATCATGTTCCGTGCCAAATGAAATACCAGCCCATGCCGTTCTTTTAACACGCCCCACACAGTCTCAATAATGCTCCGTTTCCTCAATAAATGCCCTTGCTCTTCAGTCATCAGACGCTTCATATTCTTCCTGGCGGCAGACAAAATGCGCTTATGCTTCTCAAATAGGCGCATAAACACCTCCTGCCTCAGCAAATACCCCGCATCGCCGACAAATATTCCAGTCAGCCCATCAGCGAGCGGCTCAGTTTGTCGGCTGTCATGTTCGCTTCCAGTCGAAAAACGCAGGCTCACCGGATTCCCTTCCGCATCGCAGGCCCCATGCAGTTTGAAGCCGAAAAACCATCCCTTGCTCGTTTTCCCGCGCGAAGCATACCCCTTGGTTACACGGTGCGTTGGTATGTTCCAGTTGGCGCACACGCTCAATGCGGTCGAGTCAAGAAAAAATATCCCGTCCCTGCTCATCCGGCGGTTTAGCAGCAAAAAATACTGCAGCAGCAATACGGTAGACGGAAATGACCGGTTTGCCGCCTTCAGAAAATTTTCATAGTTGGGCAGACGGGGAAAATATGCCTTATAGGTATTCTCGGCAAGGCTTGCAAATGCTTTCAAATCGAATATGTGAAAATAAAAACGCATTATATTCAGCGTAAGCACCTCGCTGATGCTTAGCTGCCTTTGCGGCCCTCGTTTGGCTTTCCATGAATCCAGCATTTTTCGGCCGTCGACAGTTTTTGCCAAAGCATTGATAAAATCGTCAATTATGCAATATAATGTGACCAGCATCGTTTCGTTCATAGCGCTCATCCTCCCAAATGTTTTTTGTTGTTAATAAACTATATGGAGTGATGGGCGTTTTTTCTACTCGTTAAAACTCGAAATTCGACCTAATAGATATTGCTTTCCAATACTGCCTTTATGAATTAGTTGTCAGGCGGCTGTGACCAACATCATCAACTTAAGCTAGCTGAAAGCAGGAAACACCCTTAAGATGAGAAAAGGGGGCTATGGGAGAGCATAAAATACCATACAGGATAAAAACGCTATTAACGGAAATCTCATGCAGCGAGATAATAAAAGCGGCACGGCTTGACGGGGACGAGAGCAGCTGGAGCAGGGCGAGCGCATATAAATTATGAATGAACAGGCTCCGAAGCAAAGGAAGAATGAAACAGCAAATGTTCCAGATACTCATCAGGCCAAGCCATCTGTT
>Ga0268262_10006671_pt1 | contig 11015 bp, 8 predicted proteins | sample TergutNc150P3_FD_190354 | JGI IMG/M metagenome (GOLD analysis project Ga0268262, IMG submission 190354) | Nasutitermes corniger P3 segment gut microbial community from laboratory colony in Florida, USA - Nc150 P3 (SPAdes) (version 2) | ecosystem: Host-associated > Arthropoda: Insects > Digestive...
AATTCCCTGATGATGAAAAATACGGCGAACCTTTAGGTGAGCCGTTGCGCCGCACAATAGCCGCCTTAACATGGTACACCTGTAAAACACGGAAACAAGCGGCTATTGTGCAGGGGCATTGGCTGATGATGACAGCAACTCATGTGTCATAAAAACAAGTCAAAAATTATCTGTCATTAAGAAAAAATTTTTTTTCTTCCTATTATACACTTTTTCTTTATGACAGATGACAAATAAATAATAGAAAATAGATAAATAATATAAAATAAAATATTATATAGGGACTTCTTGAATTCGGAGCTTAGACTTGGCACACTTGGCACTTTTTCCTTATGACAGATGACAAATAAATAATAGAAAATAGATAAATAATATAAAATTAAATATTATATACGGACTTCTTGAATTCGGTGCTTAGACTTGGCACACTTGGCACTTTTTCATCACAAGGCGCAATTTTTTTTGAGGGGGGAGCGTGCGCCCCCAAAATTTGCCATTTTTTGTTAAAAGCAAATTTTTTTCAAGACAAAAAACCTCGATTTTACGGCTGCTTGTTTGCCCAATTAAAGGGGCGCACGGGGGAACCACCTCCAGCGCCCGAAGGGGCGTAGATGAAAAAAATCAAAACGTTCCAGCGCCGAACAGATTAACAAGGCGAACAAATGAGGCGGGATTTATCCCACCGTTCACGCCGCGGACATACCGAGGTACGTAAAAACAATATTACAGATTATTAATAGCGTCCCTATTAAAAAATCCCTACCCGCACCCGCAGGTTGTAGATGAAAAAAATCCAACCGCCCCCTATTCCCTCAATCCCACCCCTGCCCAAAATTTCTCCGTAGCTGACCTGCACTGCCTATAACCCATTTCCTTAAACCGCAAGGTAAAAAACCTCTCGCTTATGGCGTGTTCGTTATTTTCATCGCACCATTCTGAATACGCCTTATAAAGCACCCTGATATTAATTTTTACTTCTTTTTTCAAAATACACCTCTCGTCAATAAAATTGCCGATAACGTCCATTTCCGCCCTGTACTCGTCAGTGGCGGATAAAATAATATTCGGCATTTGCAGCCTTTCCTTTCTCCAAACAGCAGCCCCTTCCAAAAGCCAATTAAGAATACCGCTCGCTTCTTCCCGCAGTTTGTATTCAAGATGTTTATCCTGTTTGTCTTCCGTAATCTTCGTCAAAAAGGGAATCAGCTTAATCCGCCGCCAAATTCCGTGATCCGTACCCTTGATAACAGGCTTATGGTTAGTAGCCATAAAAATCTTGAAAGTAGGAGTGAAGTTAAAAAACTCCCCATAAAGAAACCTAGCCGTCATTTGGTCATTGCCCGTAATTTTTTTGATCAAAGGTTCGGAAAGCCGCCGCCCCTCCTCAATTTCCGTAGTGGCGACAAACCGAGCTCCCCGAAGACGTGCAACGTCATTAGTGTTGCCGTCCCCCGATTTTCTCATAAAAGTCTCCGTAAAAGTGGAAGTAGCGTAATCGCCCATCAGATACATAACCGTATTGAGAAAAGTCGATTTGCCGTTAGCGCCGGTTCCGTACAGGATAAACATAGATTGTTCCGAAATGTCCCCCGACAAAGACCAGCCCGCAGCCGTTTGAAGAAACTTAATCAATTCAGGATTAAAGTTCATAATTTCACTGATAAACTTTTTCCATAACGGACAATCCGCCGCCGGATCGTAATCCACGTTTGCGAGCTTGGTAATCAAATCCTCCTGCCTGTGTTCCCGAAATTCCCCGGTAAAAACGTCAACAGTGCCGTTGCGGACGTTTAACAGCCACGGATTAACGTCAAGGTCCTCAGCTGTAATGTTCAACTCCTGAATGTATTGGGCGGTTCTAATCATCGCTTCACGCCTTCTGATGTTTTCACTATTCTTCACGAAATTCATAATTTCTATCCGTTCCCGTGAATTGGCCGTTTTTAAAATTTCCTGATAAATATTCCGTATAGTTTTAAGCCCTTTTTCATGAATCAAAGCATTGCCCTCGTCGGTTTCCCAATTCGTGCCGTTCCACACAAGCCATTTTTTCCACGCCGTTAAATAGCGGATATCCCGCTTATTCTCCCTAAAAAGCCTTTCGGCGTTTGTAGTGTCGGAATATTGGACTTCCCCATTTGTCAGTTTGCAGACCAGTGAACAATCAGCTTTCCTTTTGGCTTTCTTTTCGGCTTCATAATCGACTTCATAATCGGCTTCATAATTTGTCATAATTTAACTCCTTTAATGTTTTTTGAACAGCAAAAGGTTTTTTTGAGCAAACCCCCTCTATTCTTCATTCAAAGGTAAGAATAAATTTACAAGAATTAAATAAGTAAAATGTGCAATTTTTAATCAGGATTTTAAAGCGATTTTAGGGGAATACAGGTCAGATTTCAGGCGCTTTCTTTCTTATCGTCTTTCATTAAATCAAGTTCAATATCCCATGCGTAATCGATATATTTAGACCCTAATTCTTCATTCTTTGGAACGCCTTTCCCCTCTTTTAAGGCAATGCCGACTTCCATCATAGCGTCAACGTCGCAGTCAAACATTAGCTCTTGGTATAAGCAAAAAGACTCTTCCAAATTTTTAGCGACGCCGTTACCATTGCTTAACATTTTCGCCAGTTGAAATTTAGCCTTGTCGTCGCCCAGTTCGGCGGCTTTTCTCAACCATGCTTCGGCGGCAAAAGTATCACGTGGAAAATATTCGCTTTCAGTATAAATTCGAGCCAATAAACGCATTGATAACAAATCGCCTTCTTCGGCTTTTTTTACAAAGTTTTCAAATTTCTTTTTTAATACTTCGTGGTCTTCATATTCTTCTTCATCTTCTGTCATTATTAAACACTCCGATAAATTAAAATTATCGGTCTGTGTTGGCAACTCCAATCACAGACCGACATCATTTTTAAATGTACCTCCTTTTTGCTATTTTGACAAGAACTAATCCGGCGTTAATCATTCGGAAGCCCTGGAGAATAGTTTGTTTTTGATACATACCAGTCCGACGTGTTAAAATGATTTTGACGCCATTCATAACGGCAAACGCTCCTCATGTAGTTAGAGCCAACAGTCGATGTGTCAACAGCGTCATAGGCAGTAGGCTTTTCTCCGTCCGCACTTTCCCACGCTCCCACACTGCATAAAAATTCAGTTATAGCCTGAAAATGCGATTGGCTATTATTCCATGTTGCGCTTGGTTTATCATTCATGACAACAGCGTCTAAAATATTTCCGCTTGCGTCCTTAATATAAACAATATCTGTCTTGTAAAGATATTTTTCCGAACCCGCTACCCACAAATCTCTTGCGGTAGGGCAACTGTCAATACCGCCCGACAACGCCAAATTATCCCCCAATTCATCTTTACAATTACTGTCAACCGTCCTCAAATGAAGCGTTACATATTCGCCCTTCGCAACATCAACGGCGGGAAAATTATAAACAAACGGATTACTTGCGTTATTCAAAATATGAACGCTAATTCCATTTAAATTTCCCGCCGTCAATATTTTAAACTCAATGAACTCCGCACGTTTAGCCGAATATGAATATTCCGTCTTTAATTCATTTATTAACAGCATGGTGATATTCGGCGGCACTATAGGCGGTATAATTTCAGGCGGTTCAATTATTGGCGGCTCTGTCTCCGGCGTTTCTACTTCAGGCGGTTCTACTGGCGGCGGATCTACTGGCGGCACTACAACAGGCGGATCCACTGGTGGCGGATCTACAGGCGGTTTCACTTCCGGCTGAATAACTTCAGGCGTTTCGATGACAGGCGGCACTACTTCTGGTTGCTCAACTGTCGGCGGTATTACTTCCGGCGTTTCTTTTTCAGATTGATTTTCTTCCGTCTTTTCCGCTTCGGGCTTTTCAATTTCTTTCTGATCAATTTTCGGCGGTACTACTTCGGGCGTTTCAGGTTCTGTTTGCTCCTGTTCGTCCGTAACATTTGAATTGCCTATTTCCGGCTCATTCTGGCCGGGATTTGTTGGTTTAGTTTCTTGAGTAGGTTTATCTCCGCCTGATAAATCTTCCTTGCTTGAAACTAAACCATTTGAACAGCCTAAGATGGCTACCGTTAGTAATGATATAATCATTACCAAAACTAAAAAACGTTTCATTTCTTCCTCCAAAAAAAAATTTAAATGTTGCACAAGCAACACCTTATATACGGTGCGGACTTGCGTTTTTGCATTACTTTCGGAGAAAAAAAATGAAAAATATTTTAAAAATTTTTTTTAAGAGACTTAATTCTAATTATTTGGATTAAAAAAGAACATTATTTTTAAATTTTTTCTAGTCGAATAACACATAAATTCTGTGTGTTATTCGGCCATTTTGGTCCGATAACGTTTTGTATATGAAACTTTTGGCGTAATAATTAATATAAAGTGACCAACTATTACGCATACACCGCACATACAATGTATTATTCGACCAAGAGTGTCGCTTTTACCCACAAATTATCGTGTTATTGGACCAAAAAGGTCGAATAATACTTAAAATTCGTACTGTATACGACACTGTAACCCTGATTGGAGATAAAGTCAATGTGAAAAATACAATTTTTGAAGAAAATTTAATAAAAAGAGGCGTTTTTTATATGTCTGATTGAGATAGTTTTACGGCTGTCTGCCTAAAAATCCTCTTTGTCAATATTGTCTAAAGGGCTAGTTATCGACAGGGTTTTACGCCTTGCAACATGGGTGTAGCGTTCAGTAGTGAGAAGTGAGGCGTGTCCCAACAGCTCCTGAATGTAACGAATGTCCGTGCCGCCTTCCAGTAAATGAGTAGCGAAAGAGTGCCGCAGACTGTGAAGGGTGGCGTCCTTTTCAATTTTGGCTCTTTTAAGCGCCCGCTCGAAAATATGCTGTGCGGAGCGTGAAACTATATGTTTGTTTGGTTCGACACCGCTGAAAAGCCAGTTTGAAACATTGTACCGGGAATAATATTCCGAAAGTGCGTTAATAACGGTTTCCGATACGAGAGTATAACGGTCTTTACGCCCTTTGCCGGAGTGAATACAAATTGTTTTCCTTGAAATGTCTATATCCTTTTTTCTTAATTTTACAACCTCTCCGGCCCGAAGGCCCGAAGCGTACACCATCATCAATAAAAGCCGGTGCTTAAAATTATGTTCTAACTTGAACATTTTTTTTAATTCTTCTTTTGACAGCACTATTGGCAGACGCTTATCCTGTCTCGGACGGCGCTGCTCCGAAATTATATCCCTCGGCAAAACTCTTGAATAAAAAAATTTTATTGCGCTTAAAGCAAGGTTCAAGGTAGCCGCCGAATAATCCCTGACTTTTTCTACAGAAGCCAAAAATATTTTAATGTCTTCCGATTGAATTTCTTCCGGCGACTTTTGAAGGCTATGGCAAAGGAAACGGTTGTAGAAAATATAACTGTGCCTCGTTTGACGGCTGTATTTGACCGCCCTCATTTCGTTCTCAAGTTTTATTTCCCACTGTTTTGGGAATTTGTCAGACACAAGCGGCGGAAGCGGAACAGAGACAGTATCAGTAACGGAGTTATCTATTTGAGGAACAGAATTATCTATTTGAGAAACATGATATTTATTTTTTGGCTTGTATGAAACATTGTTTTGATACCATTGCCTGTTCCAGAAACCATACACCTGCGGAACCGCTGATTGTTCTTTAATTAAAACCATTGGAACGCCAAGAGAATTTTCCCAAAAATCACCGCATAATTTCTCTACGTTAATATTTTTTTCTAAAATAAATTCATTGCAATTTGTATCCCATTTTCCCCCACGGGAAACAAAGAAATGATAAAGCTGCTTGTCATAGCCGAAAAGCGGAACCCTGATTTTTTCTGCTTCACAGAAAATGTAAACAATTTCCATAGAATAAAATCAGTATAGTATAACTAATTTAAAAAAGACAAGAGTTTTTAACTGTTATTGATTGACATTTTCATAAATTATAAAAAAATACAAACCTTAATATTTCATAGCGTTGTTTTTAAACAGGTACACCATATATGGGGTATGCTTTCAAAATTGAAAAAAAAGTAAAAAAATTTAAAAAAATTTTCTGCGAAAGTAATGCAAAAACGCATGTCCGCACCGTATATAGGGGTATGAGGAGTGATCTAAAAAAAGCTGAAATAACCCTTACCGAAGTCATTTTGTAACTTTTTTCTACTTGCCATTTTTATCATAATAAACTACAATTACAAGCAGTTGAACTTGAATTGGATAATATGATATGAGTACTGATTTATGCCAATATGGAAATCATAAAATTAATTTTTTAAATCGTAATTATGAAGATATTGCAAAAGAAATAAGAAATAAACTTGATAATTATAAATTTTCTAATGAAGAATATTTAAAATATATAGTCATCAAACAAGAAGAAGAATATATTAATAGTCCCTTTACTAAAAACAAAGAACGCCACATAGAAAATATAAATAGATATAAAAACCAAAATAAATGGGAATGGATATATTTTCTAAATGAAGAAGATGAAGAAGATGAAAATAATGTTATGGAAATAGTATTTCGAGGATTTTTAGACTTTGAATTATACTTTTCTTATAACAGTATTTATTTTTTTGACCCTCCTTATATATATAGAAATTGGTTTGACATTGATAAAAGATTAGTAAATGAATGGCGGGAATACATGTATCAAATAATAAAAATATTTGGCGGAGACCGTGTAATTTACTTGCCGGATCAAGGCGCAGATCATTTTCTTGATAAATTTGACCATTTGCCTTTTATTACTTTTGATGAAATAGAAAATGAATTAATAAAAGAATATGGAAGAAACGAAAAAAAATTAGGAAACTTTACAAAAGAAGACGATATATGGTACTATATTGATAATTTTGATGATTTAGATAATAGTAACAAATTATCATTTGAAGAATTTAAGAATTGGTTAGAGGGTAAATTATGAAATTCAATTATTATTTAGTCGGTTCAGGTTGGGCTCGTTTAGATATAGAAATTAATGACCTCAAATTTGAATATTGGGATAGTCTCTCTATGGGCGGCAGTTTATATGAATTATTAGAAGGTATATTAGCTGTTTTAGAAGTAAAATGGGATTTTCAAATCGCTGATCTTAGTGATTACAACGATAAAAACAAATTAACTTGGGTAATTGATGAAGAAGACGCAACAATAGAATTTATATTTGAAGTGAATAAGGAAAGAGAAAAGGCATTATTAAAAATAATACAACATCGTAAAAATGATGAATGTGTTTTTGAAGGAGAAATTAATTTTATTTTATTCCTGTATGAAATAATAAAATCATGTGATACAATGTTAAATAAATATGGAATTATTGGTTATCCTGCAAATGGTCTTAATTGCGGCGATTTTCCGTTGGCTTATTATTTAATATTAAAAAATTACCTAAGTAAAGAAAAACCATTGTCAATGGAATCTATTACTGAAATATTTGGAAATAATGACAAACCAGACCATTTATTAAAAACAAATCTTGATAAAGAATTGTATCTAATTAAGTTACCTTTTCCAGAAAAATAAAGTTATTTATCTACATATTTTCATATTGTAAAAAAATTAAAAATACTATAAAATAAATTTTATGTTATAATAATCAAGAGGATAAAAATGGCTGATTTATCAAACCTTATACCATTAACCCATGAAGATGCAATAAAAGCGTTAAAAAAAGGGGAAATACTTGTAGATGGCAAACAAAGCTATGATATAGCTCATTATCACTATTATCATGGAGGAATATTGTCTAGTGATAGTTATTATGACCTTGAAGGCGATGGCAAAGAAATAGAGGAATCTGAACTACCTCAACTTTACCGCATTGGTAAAGGTACATTCGGCAGTACAGGCATGGAAACATGGGACAATTCCGATAAAAAATTAAAAAAAATGATTACAGGATTATTGGACTCCGGCAAATATTCCAATTTAATTAAAATTTTTCATTATGACGGTTTAAAGGCATTGATTGTTCAAATAGCAAATGATAGAATCAGTCCTTTTACCAAAGAAATGGCAGAAAATATGTTAGATCAAATTGAAAAAAACATACTAGAAAATGATACCCCAAAGAAAAATAAAGAAAATAATCTATCTGCTTCTTTTAAAAAAACAAGTAAACCAAAAAAGGAGAAAAACATGAAAACAAGAAAAACCATGACCAAAACAGTCAGAGCGAAACCGAAGCCAAAAGCGCAGACAAAGGCAAAGCAAAAAGGCAAACAACGTCCCAAAAGTAAGTAATTCCATATAATTACTGTCAAAATTATTAATATAAATATAGTGGTATTTTTTGTAAAAATGTGGTATTCTCGGTATATGGTAATTACGAAAGCAACGCCAAAGATTAAAATCATTAAAAATCCTTTGAAAGAGAATAAATAAAATGGCACAAATATCAATAAAAGACGCCTTAAAGAAGGCGTTTGTAAAAGTAAGACCTGAAAGAGCCGCAATAGAAAGATTAAAAAAACACCTTATTACACTTATTGACGGAATTAATAATAATCCTTCCGAAAGTGAAGAATTTATAAAAAACCTATTTTCTGATTTTCTTAAAAATACATGGTATGCCCCTGATTATTTTATTAACACCCATAAAAGAGTAGATCTTGTAATACATGAAGGAGATGAAAATTCCCCTGTATGCGTATTAATCGAAGCAAAAAAACAAAACAATAAAAATGAGATGGTAAGCCGTGAGAATTTAAATTCAAAAGCGTTTCAGGAATTAGTATATTATTATCTAAATGAGACAATAGAAGATGAAAATATTAATTTAAAATATTTATTAATAACAAACGCTGTTGAATGGTTTATATTTGACGCAAAACAGTTTCACGACCATTTTTATACAAACAAGACACTCGTTAAAAATTATAAAGAATTTAAAAACGGTAATCTTGAAAGTAATAAAACCGACTATTTTTATACAAAAATTGCCTCTCCTGAAATTGAGAAATTAAAAAATGAAATAGAATATTGTTTTTTTGACATATCTGAATATGTCGATATTATCCGCAATAATAATAAAGAAGAAGAAAACAAACTGATAGACCTCTATAAAATACTATCTCCTATTCATTTGTTGAAAAAAACATTTGTAAATGACAGCAATACTCTTAATGATAATTTTTATTTTGAATTATTATATATAATGGGATTAACTGAAAAAAAAGAAGACGGTAAAAAAATTATAACCCGTTATGAAAAAGGAAGCCAACAGTCAGCCTCCTTAATAGAAGAAACTATTTATCAGATAGAAGAAGTAGATGAAGACATGATTAGGGATATATCCCATGATTTATGTATTACATGGATTAATCGTATAATATTCCTTAAATTACTTGAAAGTCAACAATTACAATATCAAAACAATAATTTGGAATATGCTTTTCTCAACAGTAAGACAATTAAAACATTTAATGACCTTAATATTTTATTCTTCAAAGTATTGGCGGTAGAGACAAAAAATAGAGATGATAATACCAAAACAATTTTCTCAAAAGTTCCATATTTAAATAGTTCGCTCTTTGAAACAACATTAAATGAAGAAAAACATAAAATATACTCTTTACGAAATGAAGAAATGGATATTTTCCCCTCAACTGTACTTAAAGATGAAAAAGGCAATAAAAGAAAAGGAAAAATAAAACTTCTTGATTATCTGTTTGAATTTCTTAATGCTTATGATTTTTCAAGCGAAGGCGCTGAAATAATTCAGGAAGAAAATAAGACACTTATTAATGCCTCTGTTTTAGGGCTTATATTTGAAAAAATAAATGGTTATAAAGACGGCTCATATTTTACCCCCGGTTTTGTTACTTCTTATATTTGTTCAGAAACAATAAAGAATGTTGTCATTGAAAAGTTTAAAAAAGAAAAAGGTTGGGATATTAACAGCATAGATAGTATATTTAACAAAATAAACAATGACAAAGATATTGCCGAAGCAAATAAAATAATTAACAGTATTACATTAGTAGACCCTGCTGTTGGTTCAGGACATTTTCTTGTATCCGCATTAAATGAATTAATTGCCATAAAAAGCGGATTAGGCATATTAGTTGACGCCGAAGGGAAAAGGATTAAATGTAATATTGAAGTAAAAAATGACGAATTAATAATAACTGATGAATGGGAAAAATATTTTGAATATAAGCCTAACAATAAAGAAAAACAACGAGTACAAGAAACATTATTTCAGGAAAAACGACGTATAATCGAAAACTGTCTTTTTGGGGTTGATATTAACCCTAATTCTGTAAAAATATGTTGCTTGCGTTTATGGATTGAATTGTTAAAAAATGCTTATTACACAAAAGAAAGCGGATATAAGGAACTTGAAACCCTGCCCAATCTTAATATTAATATTAAAGAAGGGAATAGTCTTATAAGCCGTTTTAATGTAAATGAAGATTTTAACAATAATGTTTTCTCATTAAAAAACTCTATAAAAGAATATAAAGAAGCCGTGCAAAGTTATAAAAATTCAAATAATAAAAACGAAAATAAAAAACTTTTGGATAAAATAAAATCTATTAAAATGGATTATAGCGAGAATATAGCAAAAAATAATACTCTATATATTGAGTTAAAAAACCTTGAAAACAAGTTAGGCAATCTTGCTGGAGAAAATATTGAATTGGAATTTATAACGGAAAAAGAAATCGAGGAAAAAAACAAAAAAGTAGAGAAAGTAAAAAAAGCAATTTCGGGAAAAAAACAAGAGATAGATGATTTTCTTCATGGTGTAATATATGAAAATGCTTTTGAATGGCGGTTTGAATTTCCTGAAGTTCTTGACCTAGATGGTAAATTTATCGGCTTTGACGCTGTTATTGGTAATCCGCCATATATATTTGCAAGAAACAGTATATCTAAAGGCATTACAAATTTAGATAAAGAATATTTTTATAAAAACTTTACATTATCTGAATATCAAATAAATTTATATCCATTATTTATAGAAAAAGGAACTAATGTATTAA
>Ga0268262_10006672_pt1 | contig 11012 bp, 5 predicted proteins | sample TergutNc150P3_FD_190354 | JGI IMG/M metagenome (GOLD analysis project Ga0268262, IMG submission 190354) | Nasutitermes corniger P3 segment gut microbial community from laboratory colony in Florida, USA - Nc150 P3 (SPAdes) (version 2) | ecosystem: Host-associated > Arthropoda: Insects > Digestive...
CGCAGGCGGACAGTACAATAAGATCGGCTCCCAGCAGATTCATTCCCGCCACTTCATCGGCAAGCAAAATGCCGTTTTCCGTCCCCGCTACCGGATTTTTTGCCCAGGTGTTAGCACCCGCCAGTATCAGGCCGGAACGCCGCAGCGGGTTTTCAAAGGCTTTCTGTTTGCCTCCCATCTGCTGCAGCCGCGCCTGTTCTTCGTAGTTCTTTTTTATATCCTGATTGAAAAAACCGTGTGTCGCCAAATGAATTACCACCGTTTTTTTGCCGTTAAGCGAAATAAACGATTCCTTGTTACCTTTAACGCCGTTGTACAGATCAGCCGGTATTTTGTTACCGGTTAACAGTTGATAAATACTTTTGCTTTCTGTGTCGGTAAATTGTAAATAGCCCCAGGTAGTTTCACCGCTTGTTTTCTTCTGGTAATCTGCGGTATTAACCACGGACAAGCCGTCCCTTTCCGAGCCTGACCGCGTTCCCGGTATATTATACGCCAGCGCTTCTGTGCGCATGGTATCCGCGTCAACCGTGTAATCAAGGCCGCCGTACACGACCGCGGAACTGGGCTTGCCCGCAGCCCTGTTTTTTATGTAAACGACTTCGCGGGTACTGGAAACCATGTTCAGGTTGTATTTGTCCGCGAGTCTTGAATTTTGGTTTACCGGAATGGCGTTGAATGCTACTTTTTGGAGTAGGCCGGAAGGGGAGTAATAAACGGTAGTGACGCCTTCCAGTACTTTCTCCAATGGCCGCCAGATTGCGTCGTAGAGGGCGGGGCCGTTTTCGTCGTAGAGAATTTGCACCTGTTCCTGCGGTTTCTTGTCGTCAAGTTTGGCAAAAAGTTCCGTCAGCGCGTTTTCTTCGCATAAGGGAACCCATTCAGGCGCTTTACTGTTTGGCTTTATTATCAGGGCGGCGTATTGTGTCTTGTCTGTCCATTTTTTGTCGTAAATTCTGAAAGAGACAAATTCGATGGCGGCTTCACATTGTTGCAGACTGTCCCGCACATTATGCCATTGCATTGACATATCCGCTTTTAAGTCGCGGAACGCTGAAGAAGCGCGGGTAAGCTCTTTGTCCAGCGCGTCAGCCTGGGTTTCAAGGCTTTGCAGGTACGTTTTATTCGCGACTTCATTTTGGGTGTCTTCTTGTTGTTGCAAAGTGCTTATCTGCTGGCGTAGCCTGCCCAGCTGTTCAAACTGCCCAATTAGGGCAGTGTCACCCGATGAATAAATTGCGTCACGCACGGTATTAGTTGTCCGTAACAAAAGGCCTTTTGTGAACAGCGTATTGGTATAGTTTAATCCGTTTACGGTTTCAATAGGATACAGCCGGGATAAGGAATAGCTTGCTTCAAAATCTCGTGATACCATATCCAGATATAAATTACGCTGTTGTTCTGACATAAAAGAAAAGTTTTGATTTATAGTGTTTATCCTAAGTTCGCACAGTTCTTTATTGTAGGTTTCGGCTTTTATATAGTCATCCATATTCCAATACAGAACGCCCAAGTTATTTAGCGATATGGCATAATCGGGATGGTTCTTACCTAATGCCTGTTCCCTGACAGTCTTTGCTTCCAGATAGTACGGCTCCGCTTTGGCATAACCTTCAATCTCACTATACAGAACACCCAAGTTATCTAACGATGATCCATAGTAGGGATGGCTTTTACCTAATGCCTGTTCCAAGATAGTTTTTGCTTCCAGATAGTACGCCTCCGCTTTGGCATAGTCAGCCATAGCACTATACAGAGTACCTAAATTGTTTAATGATATGGCATAATAAGGATGGTTTTTACCTAATATCTGTTCCCGAATAGTTTTTGCTTCCAAATAATACGGTTCCGCTTTGACATAATCTTTAATTTCACTATACAGAACACCAAGGTTATTTAATGATATGGCATAACCGGGATGGTTCTTCCCCAATACCTGTTCCCTAATAGTTTTTGCTTCCAGATAGTACGCTTCCGCTTTGGTATAGTCCCCCATAGCCTTATATAGAACACCAAGGTTATTTAATGATATGGCATAATCGGGATGGTTCTTCCCCAATACCTGTTCCCTGATAGTTTTTGCTTCCAGATAGTACGTCTCCGCTTTGGCATAGTCCCCCATAGCTTTATACAGAACACCCAAGTTATTTAGCGATGCGGCATAACCGGGATGGTTTTTACCTAATACCTGTTCCCTGATAATTTTTGCTTCCATAAAATACGGTTCTGCACGGGCATAGTCCCCCATATCACTATATAGAATACCCAAATTGTTTAATGACCCTGCATAATAAGAATGATTTTTACCCAATACCTGTTCAAAGACAGTCTTTGCTTCCAGATAGTAAGGTTCCGCACGGGCATAGTCCCCCATATCGCTATATAGATTACCCATATTATTTAACGACAAGGCATAATCGGGATGGTTTTTACCTAATACCTGTTCCCTGATAATTTTTGCTTCCAGATAGTACGTCTCCGCTTTGGTATAGTCCCCCATAGCTATATACAAATTTCCCAGTTTATTTAACGAAGACGCATAATATGTATCCCCTGTCTGAACAAAAAGGTCTTTGTTTTCCAGTAATAAAGTGATGGCTTCATTGTATTTTGTTTCCTCACTGAGTGCGTCTGACTGTTCAAGGATTTTCTCCGCCTGCTGCTGTAGACTGCTAAGGGCATCTCTTTCCTCAGCAATCCCCTTTGCAAACCCCACCCCCTGCGCAAATACAACCAACACAGCGGCAATCAGCAGCATCCTCAACTTCATAACACAACTCCTTTGTGATCTTTGTGTGAAATCCTTCGATCAAATATCCAATCCATTTTTCTTCCCTCTTCTTTGTTATTTGTTACCTGTTAATTGTTATTTGCTATCACAAACCCATAAAACCCCTCCGGCGCGTACACATACGGGTGCTGCATCCCGCCCGAAAGAAGCATAACCTTGCTGTACACATATTCCCCCAGGTTAAACAATCGAACCTCGTTATTCACCGCCGCTTCCCCGTTAATTCCCGAGATAAGGGCTGCGGTAAAAAAACCGTAGGGGACGGCGGCGCTTCCTTCCCATGAACGTTCGTCTTTTTGGCTTGAGGTTATAATAACCGTACTTTGGTTTTTCAGGCTTCGCGCCAGGCCTTTGTCGTCCGCCCCGCCTGAAAAACACGAATCGATAAAGATCAACTTTCGTCCGGGCATTTCGGAAATAATACCGATGTCATCCAGAGAGACAGCCTGCGGCAAAAAATAATACCCGTCATTTTCTTTGCGTTCCTCACCGTGACCGGAAAGATACAGAATCAACACGTCGTTGGCGCTTGCCTTGCCGAAAAAATCACTGATATTACTGATAATATTTTCCCTTGTGGGGATTATTTTTTCTCCGTCGGCGATGATCCTGGTGTGAACATTACGGTAACGCTTTCCCCGCTGGGATTCAAACAGGGCCTGTATTCCCTTCGCGTTGTTGACCGCGTACTTCAAATTACTGCCGCGTCCGTTAAGGTTTCCGTTTGAGCCAATAGCCAGTACCCATACATCAGGCGCCGGAGCGCCTGTTTCAGAAGTGTTTACAATATAAATAGATTTTCTGCTAACGGTAACGCCGGTGTTGCCGTTGTTCTTTCCCCTGTTTGCGGCGATAATCTCGACGCGGTTGGAACCGGCATCAAGAGCAACCGGAATCGAAAATTGTAATTCCTGCGCGTTATCTTTAACCACCAGACTGGTGTTTTCCGCGGCGAGTTTTTTCGCGCCGGAAAACGCGCCCAGTTCGTCCTGTCCCAGCAGGCGGCCGTTTATCACAATTTGAACGCTGTACAAAGAATGGAAATTATCTTTTATAGAAACATCAATTACCGCCCTGCCGGTATCGCTTTCCTGCGGGGCGCTTATGCTTATTGCCGGAGGGGCCGTTATGCGCCGTTTTGTGTTCTGTGTAACGGCAGGATCGGGCGCGCCTTCCAGCCGCGCCTGTACCGTTTCGGCCTGAAAGAAAACGGCGCTGAACTGATCCATACCGTAAACTTCGGTTCCGATACGCACATTCAACCGTTCGTCGCCGCGGGGGCTGGCGTTGTAGTAGCCATCCGGGGTAATACAGATCCATTCGTTATCATCAAAGGAAATAAAGGAGGCGATTTTTTTTCCGGTCGCGGCGTCCCACAGAATTATGGTATTGTCATCCATGACAGAAACAAATTTACCGTTTGAGTTTGTTGAATTGATAAGATCGGGGGATGCGTTGTCGTCTTGCTCCAATAGCTTTATCTTTCCGGTTTTGATATTGACGTTTGACACAACTCCGTCAGGCGAAACAGTTATAAGGCTTTCGTTGTCAGGTGAAAAAACCATAGAGCTGATTCTGTCTGAAACATCAAACGCTTCTATAAATACTCCGGTTTTCGCGTTCCATATTTTGACGCTGTTGTCCTGGTTTAAGGAAACTAAATAACGGCCGTCGCCCGATAAAACGGCGGAGCTGACTGTATCGGAATGTCCCAGTTGGGGATATACCTGTATTTCTGTTTCCGGCTTAAGACTACAGGAGCCGAGAAAGATAATCAAAAATAATATCGGCATCCTGATAACCCTGAATATGCGAGAACGCGGAAAGCGATTTTTCGAGCAATGCGCGGGGCTTTGCCGCGTCGTTTTCGTACTGCCTGAAATACAGAACACCCAGCGCGTAATATGCCCCGCTGTCGTCCGGATTTATGTTTATAACGGTCTTAAGGTCCGCGATCGCACGGTCTGTTTCGGCATTGTATTTTCCCATATAGGCGGCGGCCCGGTTAAAATAGGCGGATGTATTATGTGGTTCAAGTTCAATGGCTTTACTGAAATCCGTAATTGCCGCGTCAACATAGCCTTGCAGAGTATACGCAATGCCGCGGTTTACATACAGGGCGGCGTTGTTTTTTTCCGTTTTAATGGCTTTGGTATAATACGCCGTTGTCGCGGAAACATCCGCTTGTTTACGGTCAGCCGCCATAGCAATACCTGTAAGCGGCGACCTGATCCCGACGCGCGCCCCTTCGTTTCCGTCTGAAACAAACGAGACGCCGTCCTGTCCCTTGTGCGGTTCTATTAAACCCGCAATCCAGTCATTGCTTACGCGCGTTCCTGTTCCGTTGTTAATCCTGATTAACAGCGCGATAAAGAAAACCACAACAAAAGCAGCCGCCGCCGCGAATACTATCCGGTAATTTATGGGGAAGGGAATAATAGTGGTTTTATGCGGACCTCCTTTAATTTCAGCGGCGGGAAATCCAGCGTTGACGGCGCTGCGGTAATTTATCGCCATCGCGTACAACTGCGGGTTATAAATCAGGGCGGCGGTAAGCATGGTTCCGTATTGCGCGGCAAGAAGGGCAGGGGAGTAATGCTGTTCATCAAGACCGGCCTGCGCGCGGAATTTTTGAATAACGCCGTCCTGTTCGTCCGAAGAAAGCATATACAGCAGGGCAAGTATTTTTTCCTTATCCGCGCCCTTCATACGGAAAATTCCGCCGATGTTTTTTATTTCATCCCGGTTCAGGCTGTTGTACTTTGAGATTGCTTCCAGGCTTATGCCGAACCGCCTGCGGATAGCGTCAATATGCATGGTTCTGTCGGTATCCGTTTCCATAATATTACCTCACTTTTTTTTGCTCTTGTTGATACTATCAACAACTCTTTTTATTAAAACCAAAAACAACCCCCGCAGTTCATTATCTTCGGGGATTCCGGCAGCCGAACAAAATGTTGCAAAAAGTATTTTCCGTGAATACTTGCTTATACTCAGGTTTCCTTCGTAATCTGTATCAAAAGGAAACCGGGAAAAATGATCGGGAAGACATTCAATGAATTGCTCAAGCGCGTCCTTGTCCAACTCCCGTTCAAATTCATCCCGAAAAAAGGAAGTCCAGGCAAGATGCTCTTCGGCGCTGATGTTTTTGCTGTCGCTGACAAGGTCATAACCGGTAAAGGCATTGTTTTCTTCATCGCCGCCAAGCGCCCTGTCCAGCGAAACGGGCCGATGTTGTTTCAGAAAGAGGCCGTGAATAATGTCCAGTTCCCTCCGGGAATACTGTTCTTCAGGCTGACGGGCAAAAACAATACGGTGCAGCAGATTTATTTTTTCACGATAGGTTCCGGTCAGTTTTACCTTTTGAAGCTCCGACAGGATTTCCCCGTTAGCCGCGTGTTTTTCCGCTTTTTCAATATGGTTGTTTATGGTTTTTCTCTCAGCCGCGCTATAGGTATCTTCCTCATTTTCGGAACGGTCGTTTTTGTACAAATCGGCCATTCTGGATTTAAGCTGGTTTATAAAAACATCCGGCGCGGTGGGAATGTATAGTGATCCGCCCGCCGGAACGCTCTCAAGGGTTTCCTGAATCATTTCAAAAAACGCCGTTAAGCGGTTAATCCCCCAATCCGCCGTTTCGGGAATCTGTTCGCGTATGGTATCGTTGAGCAGTTTGGTACCGGATTTCAGAAGTTCGTCATCGGTATTGTCCGGCGTTCCACGTTCAAAACCCATCAGGGTATAGCACCGGCGCGCGTAATAGCCAAAGGCTTCGTATATGCTGGGAGGGCGGCGGCGCATCCGGTGAATCACCAGGGCGGAAAAATCCCAATCCTTCCAGACCGGCTTGCCGTTGTAATCCAGTTCATCAAAAAAACGGCGGGGAATGCTGTTTCCCCGGTTCCGCGCCGTATTGTGCGCCGTATCGCCTGATTTGGAAAATTCGGCGGAAAATTTATCGTTTTCTATATCAATAAAAAACCGGATAAGATCAGCGCAGCCGTATTTTTTGCGCGCCTGCGCCTCATTCCAGGACGCGGTATTCTCCGGGAACAGACTTGAAAATATTTTTTCTTTGCTTTTTGACAGGGCGTTTATATCAAGAGTCCATTTCCCGTGTTGTTGCATAAAATAACGCGCGATACTAATATCACTGCTGTTGGGGGGGATAAAGACAAGGCCGGGGAAATAATCATTCAGAAGCAGTACCATAGTACCCGCGTCCGGTTCCTTGTGGAGAGCCAATCTGTACCCCTGGTAAAAAGAATATCGGTTGTTTTTATTGAACCGATACATTATAGCACGGCGCTTCTTTTGTGTATATAATTCCGGTCCGGCTAAGGTTTTCATACTTCTCCTTGATACTATAGTATGAAAAACCACCCTGTTTTTTCCCCGGAACAGAAAAAAAGCGGGCTTTTTTACAGCCCGCTTTTCAATTAAACAAAAGGGTGTTTATTTTTTCTTGTACAGCACCTCAAGAATCTCGTCGGTATCGACAAATTCCGGGTCAATGGTTTTAACCTTTTCAAAAGCTGTAATGGCTTCATCTGTCTTCCCGTCTTTGTAATAGATCATGCCCATGACATAATAGACGCCCTTCATGCTCTGAAGGTTTGTTTTTAACACCACTTCAAGATCGTTTAAGGCTTTGGACCTGCTGGAACTGTCGTTCTTCTCGTTGTAGGCAATTCCACGGACATATAACGCGTCGGCGTCGTTCTTGCGGATGGTAAGAGCCTGATCGCTGTATTTGACCGCTTTATCGGCATCACCTTCCTTACCCCGATCTATGTACAAACCGGCGAGCATGATACAGGCGTCGTAATCCTGGGGGTTAGCGGTTAAACTTGACTCGTACTGCTTTATCAGCTTGTCAAATTCATCAGTTGACCGGTTAAGAGCGCCCCTGCCCGTGGTATTGGTCATGGGCAGTATCTTAATCTGTAAATTTCCGGTGGTCATTACCGTTATTGAACCATCCTTGTTATACGTCGGCTGAAAACCCTTTGCGTCATATTCATAAACAACGGTAGTAGGGTATTCTCCCGGTGTATAGCCGTCAAGACTGGGCTTGATTTGTCCTGAACTGCCGGATTGGCTGCTGGCGCATCCCCAAAAGGCAATTCCCGTTACAGTTAAAACGAGCAATACAATCTTTGTTCTCATCTTTTTGTCTCCTCTATATATTATAGTATGAAAAACTTCCCTCTTTTTTTCCCTGATTCCGAAAAATTTTCATTTTTTTACTGTGCCAAAATCAGGAAACCGAATAAGAACGCGCTTGCATTCTTCGAACTCTGGTTTATCACTTTTAAATAGTGATATTTTGAAGCATTGGGTGAAAAAACCGCAAAATCAAAGGGATACCGGGAGTCGGTGTTCTGCGAGACTTTTCTGCCGTCGGTATTGCCCACAGCGTATTGCTCAATAACCTCAATATCGCAGTTATTTACCGTATTTTCCCCCGCGCCTACCAGAAAATAAGCGCCTTTTGCCGGTTTCGCGTTATAATAACCCGCAGCGCTGCCTTGACGGATATTACCGCCAAAAAGCGCCCATTCATTGGCGGGAACCTCGGAATCAGGCGGGAGCATTGTAACCAGATATTTAGAGAGAACCAGGGTATTTTGCAGGGCCTCAACAAGAGAGGTAAAGGTAAAATTCGCGTTCTTTTTTTGCTTTAAGATAACAAGAGAAACGAAAGCGGGCCTATTGGACACATTTATTAATTCAAAACAATGCCAGCCCGAAACGGAGGGTTTAAAACGGACTACAGGCGCCGCGTCAGGGGCGGTATCTTTTGCGATGACCGTTCCGCCTGTTCCCTGTCCCTGATAGACCTTCAGGTAAATCTCAGAATTTTTCGTATGCGCCGAAGCCAACATCAGGTATTCTACGCCGGCGTCATATTGCGAGTTGAGGGATACACTTTTACCCGCCTCAAGGTAAGTCCCCAAAAGCGCGTTACCTTCATTGTATTCATAATCGGCAACCTGAATGATTGTCGAAACCGTTAGAACATTGACCAACGAATCGGTCAGATAGTCGAAAGCTGTCTCAGCAAAGGCATTTACCGATAGAACGGCAAGCACAACCAGGATGAATACTCTTTTCTTCAATTTTATGCTCCTTTAATGTATAATTTTAAGGAATTATATCTTAAAAGAGCAAAAATATACAAGTACCTTTGGAATTTTGGTGTATTTTTTGGGAAAAAATGGGGTGGTTTTTCATACTGGAGAGGGAGAGGAATGAGGAGTTAGGAATTAGGAGTGAGGAATGGGGATTGGGGGATATGTAACGAATAAAAACAGGGGGATTTTTTAATGAGAAGGTTTATCGGGTTGGCTTGCGCGGTGTTGGCGTTGGGGGGATGCGCGAGCAGCAGCAGGAATGAGCAATTAGCAATTAACAATGAACAATTAGGAGATAGCGATGGGCGTGTAACAATTAGCAGCAAGCAGCGGTATTTTGGCGAAGAAGCGGGCAAACTGCGGGTGGATGGGCTTGAAGTGGAGGTGTTTCCTCAGTTGGGGCATGCAATTGGTGTTGATTCCGTAGCATTTAGTCCTGATGGAAAGTGGGTACTTTCTGGTTCCGATGATACATTAGTAAAACTGTGGGATGTGGCAAGTGGACGTGAAATCAGAACTTTTTTTGGGGATACTGGACGGGTTACATCCGTAACATTCAGCCCTGACGGCAAACAGGTGCTTTCTGGTTCTTTTGATAAAACAGTAAAACTGTGGGATGTGACAAACGGGCGTTTAGTGGGAACCTTCTCGGGGCATACCAGTGTGGTTCGTTCCGTAGTATTCAGCCCCGACGGTATGCAGGTACTTTCCTGTTCCGATGATAAATTAGTAAAACTGTGGGATGTGGCAAGCGGTCGGGAATTTCAAACCCTTCCGGGGCATTCAAGCGGAGTACGTTCTGTAGCATTTAGTCCTGATGGTACGCAGGTACTTTCTGGTTCCGATGATAAATTAGTAAAACTGTGGAATGTGGCAAGCGGTCGGGAATTTCAAACCCTTTCGGGGCATTCAAGCGGAGTACGTTCTGTAGCATTTAGTCCTGATGGTACGCAGGTACTTTCTGGTTCCGATGATAAATTAGTAAAATTATGGGATGTGGCGAGTGGTCGGGAACTAAGAACCTTTTCGGGGCATTCAGATAGAGTGTGGTCCGTAACATTCAGCCCTGATGGTAAAACCATTATTTCAGGTTCAGAGGATAAGACAATAAAACTCTGGGATGTAGTGAGTGGACGAGAACTAAGAACCTTTTCGGGGCATTCAAATGGTGTTAAATCTGTAGCGTTTAGCCCTGATGGTATGCAGGTACTTTCCGGTTCTTATGAAATGTTAAAACTATGGGATGTGGCGAGTGGTCGGGAACAAAGAATTTTTACAGGGTATTCATGTGGGGGGGCTACCGTAACATTCAGTCCCGACGGCACACAGGTAGTTTCCGGTTCCCATTATAATAACACCATGAAACTTTGGGATGCGACAAGTGGGCAGGAGCAAAGAACCTTTACAGGGCATAAAAATTGGATTTGTTCTGTATCGTTCAGCCCTGACGGTAAAACAATTGTTTCAGGATCAGAGGATAAGACAGTAAAACTGTGGGATACGGCAAGTGGGCGAGAGTTGAGAACTTTTTCGGGACATTCAGATTGGGTTAGATCCGTAGCGTTTAGTCCTGACGGTAAATATGTACTCTCCGGTTCCAATGACAAAACGGTAAAACTGTGGGACGTGGCAAACGGGCGGGAACCAAGAACATTTTTGGGGCATTCAGGTGTTGTTACATCCGTAGCGTTTAGTTTCAACGGTAAATATGTGCTTTCAGGTTCAGAGGATAAGACAATAAAACTCTGGGATGTAGTAAGTGGACGAGAACTAAGAACCTTTTCGGGGCATTCAAATGTTGTTATATCTGTAGCGTTTAGTCCCGATGGTACGCGGATACTGTCCGGGTCCAATGATTCTACCATCAAACTGTGGGATGTAGTGAATGGACGAGAACTAAGAACCTTTTCGGGGCATTCAGATGGTGTTACATCTGTAGTGTTCAGCCCCAATGGTACGCGGATATTGTCTGGATCCTATGATTGTACAATTAAACTATGGGATGCGGTTAGTGGGCGTGAACTGAGAACTTTTTCGCGGAATATATCTTGGATTGATATCTTAGCGTTCAGCCCCAACGGCAA
>Ga0268262_10006673_pt1 | contig 11010 bp, 10 predicted proteins | sample TergutNc150P3_FD_190354 | JGI IMG/M metagenome (GOLD analysis project Ga0268262, IMG submission 190354) | Nasutitermes corniger P3 segment gut microbial community from laboratory colony in Florida, USA - Nc150 P3 (SPAdes) (version 2) | ecosystem: Host-associated > Arthropoda: Insects >...
TCCGCGACCCGCACCCCGCCTTCCAGCTTGACGGCGTCAACCTCGGCTTCCTTGAGGAAGCGGCCGGCGTTTTCCACGGCCGCGGCGTCGGATTGCTGATAGCTCAAAAAAGGCATGTCGCCCACCACGAAGGTGTTGGGAGCCCCCCGGCGCACGGCGTCGCAATGGCCGAGGCACTGCTCCATGGTCACCGGCAGGGTGCCGTTATATCCATAGACGCACATGCCCAGGGAATCGCCCACCAGGATCATGTCCAGGCCGGCGGCTTCGGCGAAGGCGGCGGTGGGGTAGTCGTAAGAAGTGAGCCAGGCGATCTTTTCACCTTTCCGCTTCATGTCGTACAGATCGAACAGGGATTTTTTACGGGCCATCATAATCTTCTCCTGAAAAAATTCGCCGCCTTAAAGGCGCCAATTTCCAACTGCCCTCCGCCGGCCGGGCACCGGCGGAGGGGACGCGGCTTAACACAGGAACGGCCGGGACTGTGAGCGCCCCTACCCCAAGGGCCCGCGGGCTCAGTCGGCCGCGGCGATCAGGTCGATTTCAATGTCCAGGCCGTCGTCCAAGCCCTTGACCGCCATGGCGATGCGGGCCGGGGGCTCAACCGGGAAGTAGCGCCGGTAAACTTCGTTCATGGCCGGCTTCAAGGCCAGGTCGCTGAGAAAGATGTTGACCTTGAGGACCCGGTCCAGGCCGGAGCCGGCCGCCTCCAAAATGGCCTTGAGGTTGTCCAGCACCGACTCCGTCTGCGCGGCTATGCCGCCCCGCACCGGCCGGCCGGTGCGGGGGTCTTCCGGGGTCTGGCCGGAAACGAAAACCAGCCCGCCGTACTTGACGGCCTGGGAATAGGGCCCCGGCGCCGGAGCCTCTCCAGTCAAAATGATTTCACGACGGCTCATTTCAAACCTCCAGCCGGATTCCGGGCGACGCGCTTGGTGCGGCGGTCAAAATGGTTTCACGCCGGCAAATATAAAAACTCATTTGACGCCCAGTTGACGGGGGAAATCCGCCAGGCACTCGCAGCCCTTTTCCGTGACCACAATGGGCTCGCTGCATTCGAAGCCGAATTCGTCCAGCCAGACGCCGGGCATGACGTGCATGGTCACTCCGGAGACCAGGACGTTTTTGTCGCCCGGGCGCAGGCTGACCGTGTGCTCGCCCCAATCCGGGGGGTAGTTGCAGCCGAAGGCGTAGCCGATGCGCGATTCCTTGACCACCTTGGTGCCGCTGATGGCCCGGCGCCAGACGCCTTCCACCTCTTCGCCGGTGACCCCGGGCCGGATGAAATCCAAAACCTTGTTCAGCCCGTCAATGACCCCTTGGGCCACTTCAGCCAGGGCCGGGGGCGGGGCGCCAAGGTAGAGGGTCCGCGACAAGGGGGCGTGATAACGGAAACGGTTGCCGGCCAGTTCCAGGAGCACCAGGTCGTTTTTCTCATAACGGCGGTCCGTCCAGGAGAGGTGGGCGGTGGAAGTGCGGAGGCCGGAAGGCATGATGGGAAATATGGATGGATAGTCGCCGGTGAATTCGGCGGTGCCGGCCAACTGGGCTCGGACCACCTCCCCGGCGGCCTCGCCCTCGCGGACGCCCACCTCAATGACCTCCATGGCCTTTTTCATGACTTTTTCGACAATGCGGGCCGCGTCCCTCATATAGGCTATTTCATTCGGCGACTTTATCAGCCTCACCCAGTTGACCAAGAGGTTGGCGTCGAGTATCCGGGCCGCCGGGAGATTTTCAGTGAGCGAGGCCAGGCACTGGCCGGTGAAATAATAGCTGTCCATCTCCACGCCCAGCCGGCGCTTTTCCGCCCCGAACTCCGCCAATAAGCCGGCCACGAAATCCATGGGGTGGCGCAGGTTGGACTGGACGTAGCGGTCTTCGTAGCCGCGGATATTCTCATCGGCCAGCCAGGAGGTCAGCCGGGCGCCGTTTGAATCCTGCATCCGGCCGAACCAGACCGGCTCCTCCCGGTCCATGAGCAGCAAAAGGCCTTGGTGGACATAAAAGGACCAACCGTCATAACCGCTCAGGTAATTCATGTTGGCCGGGTCGGTGACCAGGAGGACCTCCAGGCCGGAGCGGTGCATGCTTTCCTTGGCGCGCCTTACGCGGGCCTGATACTCTTCCAAAGGGAACAAAAGCTTGGGATTCATTTCAATCCCTCCTCATATGTTTGAAGGCGGCTTGGCCTTGCGGCCCGTAACGGGCGGCGGCTATGGCGGCCAAGGTCTCGGGGGCGGCATTGCCGCCGCTGACCAAAAGGACCACCGGACCGGGGCCCTTGATCCTGCCGGCCAAGACGGCGGCCAAGCCCACCGCCCCCGAGCCTTCGACCACCAGGCGCAGTTTATCGAAGGCGTGAAACATGCCGGCGGCTATTTCCTCCTCACTGACCAGTTCCACCTGGTCGGCATAGCGCCGGGTCAGTTCGAAAGTGTGGCGGTTATCCAGGCCGACGCCGCCCAAAAGGGCGTCGGCCAGGCTGTCAACTTCGGGTATCTCCACTGGCCGGCCGGCTTCCAGGCTGCGGATCATGGCCGGGGCCACGGCCATGGAAACCCCCACGGCCCGGATCGACGGCCGGATGGTCTTGGCGGCCAGGGCCACTCCGGCGAAAAGGCCCCCGCCGGATAGAGGCACGACCACCTGGGCCGCTTCCGGCAGATCCTCCAGGATTTCCAGGGCGACGGTGCCCTGGCCGGCGATGACCAGGGGGTCGTCGAAAGGAGCCGCCATGACCAGCCCCCGATCCTTCTGGATTTCCAGGGCCCGGGCGTAGGCTTCATCCTGGCCGCCGCCCTGGACCACCACTTCGGCCCCCAGGGCTCTCAAAGCCTCTATCCGCCAGGCCGGCACCCGGGCCGACAGGCAGATGACCGCCGGCAGCCCCAGGCGCCGGCCCAGCCAGGCCACGGCCCGGCCGTGGTTGCCCGTGGAAAAGGCGATGACCCCGCGCCGTCTCTCCTCCCCGCCCAAGCTCAAAAGCTTGTTGGCCGCCCCCCGGACCTTGAAACTGCCGGTAGTCTGCCAGCATTCCAGCTTGAGATATATTTCAAACCCGGCCGCCGCCGACAGTTCCTCGGCCGGCACCAAGGGGGTCCGGCGGACCAGACGCCGCCCCAGGCGGCGGCGGGCGGCGAAAACGTCGCCGAGTTCCGGGTGCGCCTCTTTCATAATCCGGCCTCGCTTTCGGGACGGCCGGCGGCCAGGAAACGGCCGGCGACCCGCAAGAGCCATTCCAGGCCTATGGCCAGGGCGGCCTCGTCCAATTGGAACTTGGGATGATGATGGGGCCAGCAGGCGGTCTCGCTGCCGCAGCCCACCGTGGCGAAGACCGAAGGAACCCGGACGGAGAATTCCGAGAAATCCTCCCCGCCGAGGTTGGGACAGGCGACCAGGCCGCGTTCCGAGCCTAAGGTTTCAACCGCCGCGGCCCGGCCCAGGCGGGTCATTTCCGGGTCGTTGACCAGGGCCGGCTGGGAACAGTAATAATCCACCCGGGCCTCGGCCCGGAAAGAGCGGGCGATGTTTTCGCACAATTCCCGGAAACGGGCCCTCGGCCGATGGGGCCCCTCGTCCCGGCCGTCGAAAAGGTAGCGGAGGGTTCCTTCCAGTTCCACCTGAGCGGGGATGATGTTGGCGGCCGTGCCGCCGCTCAAGCGTCCGAAAACCAGCGAAGAGGCCAGGAAGGGGTCCAGTTCGCGGCTCTGGATGACCTGGGCGCCGACAATGATCTGGGCCGCGGCCAGCACCGGGTCCACGGCCTTATGGGGCGCGGCGGTGTGGCCGGCCCGCCCCCGGACCACGACCCGGAAATGGTCCATCCCGGCCCAGCCGCCGCCAGGCTCCACGGCCATCAGCCCGAGCTTGAGAGGCGCCCACAGGTGAAGGCCCGCGGCCGCGTCCACCCGCGGATTTTCCAGAACCCCGGCCTCGATCATGGCCAGGGCCCCGACTTCCTCCTCGTTGGGCTCGAAGACGAACTTCACCGCGCCGGCCAGTTCTTCGCGATGGGCGGCCAATATCCTGGCCGCCGTGACCAGGATGGCCGTATGGCCGTCGTGGCCGCAGGCGTGCATCAGCCCTTGGTTGACCGAGGCGTAGGGCAGGTAGGTTTCCTCGGTCAGAGGCAGGGCGTCCATATCGGCCCGCAAGAGAAGCACCGGACCAGGCCGGCCGCCTTCCAAAAGTCCGGTCACGCCGGTCTTGGTGACCCGGTTCACCGCCAGGAGCCCGGAGGCTCGAAGGGCCGTTTCCACCACGGCGGCGGTCCGCTCCTCCTGGTAACCGGGTTCGGGATGGGCGTGCAGATCCCGGCGCAGGGCCACCAGGGCTTCGTTTTCGCGGGCTACGGCTTCCTTGAAATCCATGGGCCGGACCTTTAGTTCAGAAAACCCCGGGGGAAGTTCATGAAGGGCTCGCAGCCCGTTTCCGTGACCAAAAGGGGTTCGCTGGATTCAAAACCCAGGTCGTCTTCCCAGATGCCGGGCATCAAGTGCAGGGTCATGCCCGGCCGCAGAACCGTCTTGTCGCCGGGCCTTAAGCTGATGGTGCGTTCGCCCCAGTCCGGCACATAACTGGCCCCGATGGAATACCCCAGGCGGGAAGGCTTGACCACCCCGTAACGGGAAATGACTTGGCGCCACTCGCTTTCCACTTCCTCGGCCGTCACCCCGGGGCGAATGAAGGCCAGAACCTTCTCCACCCCGGCCAGGACCGCGTCGGCGATGTTTTTGAGCTTGGGCGGGGGCGTGCCCAGAAACACGGTGCGGGAGAGGGGGCAGTGATAACGCTTGTGGACCCCGGTGAGTTCCAGGAGCACCAGGTCGCCTTCGGCGTAGGTCCTTTCCGGATCCCAGCCCAGGTGGGCGCAGGCGGTCCGCTGGTTGGAAGGCATGATGGGGAAGATGGCCGGGTGATCCCCGGGGGCGTCATGGGTCCCCATGACGCAGGCCTGATAGACCTTGGCCGCCGCCGCCCGTTCCAGGCGCCCGGGCTTGATGGCTTCCAGCGCCGTCCGCATGACCTCGGCCGAGACCCGGGCCGCCCGGCGCAGGTATTCAATTTCCCGGGGCGACTTGATGATCCTGACCCAGTTGACCAGCCCGGTGCCGTCCTTGATCCCGCCGCCTCCAGGCAGTTCCCGGTCAAGGGTGGTCAGGCACTTGCCGGTGAACCAATAGTTGTCATGCTCGGCCCCGACCCGGCGGCGATCCCAACCTCGCTCCCGCAGGAGATCGGCCACGAAACTCAAAGGGTGCTTCAAGGGGTTCTGGACATAGTCGTCGGCGTAGGGCCGGATATGGTCGGCCCCAAGCCAGGTGGTCAGCTTGGCCCCGTTGGCGTCCATGCCCCGGCCCCACCAGAGGGGCATATCGTCATCCAAGGCCACCACCAGCCCCTGATGGACATAGAAGGACCAGCCGTCGTAGCCGGTCAGGTAGTGCATATTGCTGGGGTCGCTGACGATGAGCACCTCCAGCCCCCGGAGAAACATGGATTCCTGGACCGCCCGCAGTCTTTGGCGGAATTCCGAAAGCTCAAAATTCATAGGAACCTCCATCGGCTCAGTTCCAGCCCCGCCAGGCCATGGCCGCCCGGATCCTGGCCAAGGCGTTGACCCAGGCGCCCAGACGCAAGGAGACGCCGGTCTCCCGGGACTTGGCCTTGCTCTCTTCATAAGCGGCCAGGATGCGTTCCCGCAGCTTGGCCCGGACCGTCTCCAGCGGCCAGTAGTCGTTGGCCAGCCCCTGGGCGCGCTCAAAATCGCAGACTATGGCCCCGCCGCAGTTGGCCACCACGTCCGGGACGAGGCAGACGCCCCTCTTCCGCAGTAATTCATCGGCCTCCGGGCTGACCGGGGCGTTGGCCGCCTCCACCACCAGCCGGGCTTTCAAGCGGTCGGCGTTGGCGGCGGTGACCACGTCCTGCACGGCCGCCGGAATGAGAATCTCGCAATCACACTCCAGAATGTCGCCCCGGGCCGCGCTGGCCCCGGGAAAACCGGGCGCCCGCCCGGTTTCGGCCACATGCCGGAGAAGGGCCGGTATATCCAGGCCGGCCGGGTCGGCCACCGCGCCGTGGAAGTCTGAAACGGCCACAATTTTATAACCCATCTCCTTAAGGCTGGCGGCGGCCACGGAACCGACCTGGCCGAAACCCTGGACCGCCACCCGGCTGCCTTTAAGCCCCAGTTCCCGGGCGGCCCGGTCGGCGCAGAAGGCCACCCCCCAGCCGGTGGCCTCGAAGCCGCCGCGCGAACCGCCCAGTTCAAAAGGCTTGTCGCTGACCGCGGCCGGGGAGTGAAAACCGGCCATTTGCTCATACTCGTCCAGCATCCAGGCCATGGCCCGGGGGCCGGTGCCCAAATCGGCCCCCGGCACGTCAACCCAGGCGCCCTTGGGGGCCAGGCGGCGCATGAAGCCTCGAATGAGGCGTTCATACTCGCCCTCGCTCAGTTTAGAGGGGTCGGCCTTGATGCCGCCCTTGCCGCCGCCGGCCGGGATGCCGGCCACGGCGTGCTTGATGCTCATGAACAGCGACAGGGCCTTGATCTCCTCCGGGGTCAGGTCCGGCTTGACCCTGGTGCCGTCCTTGGCCGGGCCGGTGGCGTCCTGGTGCCAACTGCGGTAGGCGGTGAAAATCTCCTTCCGGCCGTCGTCCAGACGCACCGGAATGGTGAATTCCAGGAAACGCATCGGGGTCGAGAGGCGATTTAAAATTTCAGGTTCCAGGTTCATGGCCTCGGCGGCCAGGCGGAGGTTGTGCCGGGCTTCTTCCCAAACATTTTTCATGGCGCGCTTCTCCATTTTACGTGGCGGGCCGCCTACGGGGCAATTATTTCGTCCAGCCCGTCTCCCCGGCCCGGCGGACAGGGCCGGGGAGTTCCCGGGAATCAGGGGCCGTTTCCCCTTACTCCGGAGGAAGGGGAAACGGCGGTCACGGACTCGGCTTCACTTGAGTTCGGCTTCCAGGGCCTTGACTTCGGCGGCCAGGGCCTTGATGAGGCGCCCGGCTTCCGGGCCGGCCATCTTCACGAACTCGGCCTCCACCCGGGGGGCCAAGTCGCGGAAGGGCTTCTGTTCAGCCGGCGTCAGTTCGTAAAAGACCAGTTCCGGCTTTTTAGCCAGCATCATCTTCCGGCGCTCGGCGTTGATCTGGTCGGAGACGTCGATGGTGTGAAGGGTGGCCTCACGGGCGGCGGCGCGTATGGCCTCCCGCCGGGCCGGGGCCAGGCCTTCGAACCATTTCAAATTTACCGCCACGGTGGAGATGAAGGGCATTTCAAAGGGATTGGTGAAATATTGCTGCTGTTCATAGAAGCCCATCTCCTGGTGGGCGAAGAGAGGCTGGATATTGCCTTCTATCTGCTTGAGCTGCAGGGCTGAATATATCTCCCCATAGGGCACGGCCTGGGGGTTGGCCCCGTAGTTCTTGTAAATGACCGCCAGGAGAGGGTCGTTCATGATGCGGATCTTGAAATTCCTGAAATCGCCCAAGGAGCGCAGGGGCTTGTTGGAAGACCAATACTGCCAGCCTTCGGGGAAAACGGCCAGGAGCCGCAGGCCGTGATCGGCATAGGCCCGGCCCATGATCTCATAGATGGCCGGGCTGGAAGTCATGACCTTCTTGTTGACCTCCATGTTGTTGGACCAGATGTAGGGCACGGCCAGAAGGCGGATCATGGGTATGACGGAACCGGCGTGGGAACAGGGCATGTCGAATTCGATGGCCCCGTTCATGGCCTGCTCCAGGGTATCGACCGCGTCACCTAAGACGCCGTAGGGGTAGATTTCCAGGTTCCATTCGGGCACTACGGCCGACAGGCTCTTTTTGAAGTGCCGGGCCCAGACGTCCTGCATGCTGCCTTCGATTTCCTCCATGGCCAGCTTGACGGTCTTTTTCTCCTGGGCCAGGGCGGCCGGGGCCGGCCCCCCGGCCAGAAAAACGGCCAGGGCTGCAACTAACAGGCGGCTTATGGTTTTCATGATTTACTCCTGAAACGCTCGAGGCGGAAAGAGTTCCGAGACGGGCCGGCCCCCTTGGGGCGCCGGCGGCGAAGGCTTCACCGGAAGGCCAAATCCCTGAGGAACAGGGAGAGGTTCGGGAAAATGATTATCAGGACCGTGCACAAGACATAGGAGATCAAAAACCCGAACACCCGCCGGACCGCTTCAAGGTAGGACTGCCGGAAAACGGCCATGGCCGTGAAAATATTGCAGCCGAAGGGGGGAGAGACCGCCCCGATGGCCGCCTGCATGGTCACCAGGACGCCGACCAAGACCGGGTCGAGGCCGGTCGCGACGACCACCGGGTGGAAGATGGGCGACAGGATCATGATGGCCACGATGGAATCCACGAACATGCAGGCTATGAAATAGGCCAGGGAAATCACGGCCATGAGATAGACGGGGCCGGGGGCGGCCCCCAGGAGGGGCGGCAGGACCTGGTTGGGTATCTTGGCGTAGCCGATGACCCAGGAAAAAACCGCGCCGCCCCCCACCAGGATGAAGACCACCCCGGTGACCAGGCCGGTGGACAGGGCTATCCGGTAGATGTCCTTCAATTTCAGGCGGCGGTAAACCAGCACTTCAACGATCAAGGCGTAAAGCACGGCCAGGGCCGAAGCCTCGGTGGGGCTGGCCAGCCCCGAATAGATGGCGCCCAGCACCAGGACGGGAAAGCCCAAGGCCAATAAGGCCTTCTTGAACTCCCGGCCCCGCTCGCTCCAGGTGTTCCGGGGCCGCACCCTGACCGATCTCATGCGGCCGGCGGCGAAGTAGCAGTAAAGTGAAAAAACCAGAAAGACCAAAAGCCCTGGCCCGATGCCGGCGATGAACAAGTCGCCCACGGAAGTGCCGGTGGCCACGCCGTAGATGATCATGGAGATGCTCGGGGGGATCAAAAGGGCGATGCCGGCCGAATTGATCATGAGCCCGGTGGCGAAGGAGGGGTCGTAACCGTCTTCCAAGAGGCGGGGCCGGAGCGAACCGCCTATGGCCACCACCGTGGCCTGGCAGGAACCGGAGACCGCGCCGAAAATGGTGCAGGCGGCCACCGAGGTGATGGCCAGGCCGCCGCGAATGTGCCCGAAGAAGGCTAGCACCAGGTCGGTCAGCCGCCGGGCGGCCTGGCCGCTGGAAATGATGTCCGCGGCAAAGATGAACATGGGCACGGCCACCAGGGAAATGGGCTTGACCCCGCCCATGATCTGCTGGGTCAGGTTCATGGGGTCCAGGTCCGGGGAGAAAACCAGGACGGCGGCGATGGGGGCCGCCAGAAGCGGCACCATCATGGGATAGGTCAGGAAAAGAAGACCCAGCATGGTCCCGAAGAGCAGAATGGTCATGAGCTCAAGCCCTCCCCTCCGGCCGCGGGCGGCCCGCCGGACGAGCTTCCCAGGCCCAGGTCGTTCTCATGCTGGACGGCATACGACACCCAGGTGCCGGGGCTTTGGACATTGCGGATGAAGGTCAGTACATACTGGAGGCCGGTGAGCAGGAAACCCAGAGGCATGATGAGGTAAACATAATAGACCGGCCACTGCAGAATGGGGCTGACCCGGTTCTGGGCCCCCACCCGGTCAACGTAGCGCCAGGAGAGCCAGGCCACATAGAACAGGACCAAGGCCGTGGTCAGGGAGACGAAAAGGGCCAGGGCTTTACGGGGAGCCCCCTTCAGGATGTCGTTCAAAAGAGACATCCTTATATGAAGGCCCGTGCGGGCGGCGTAACTGGTCCCGATGAAGGTTACGAAGAATATGAGAAACTGGCTCAGTTCCTCGGCCGGGTGGAAACTTCGGTTGAAAAACCGCAAAAGGACGTTGGCGATGAGGATCAGGGCCATCAGGAACACGCTCATGGCAATGACCTTTTCCTCAACCTGCCGGAGCAGGCTGTCCAGCCCTCTTAAGGCGGCGGCGCCCATGGTTTTTGTTTTCAAGCCTTCCCTCTCTTCTCCGGCGGCCGAAGAATCCCCCCGCCCGGAAGAGCCGGGCGGGGCGCCGGTCTCAGTCGGCGGCCGGCAGATGCAGATCGGCGGGGCCCTGGCCGGAGAGCGTAAGTTCCGGCGAACGGCGCTGGACTATCTCCCGGAGAATGGAGCCCAGCCGGACCTTCATGCGCGCCATTTCATCATGCCGGGCCGCGGTGACCCAGGGCTTGTAGATGTCGCTCTCCGACGGGCCGGGCTCGATCTTGAAATAGACCGGCGCGGCGATGCGGGCTATTTCCGGGGCGTCGTAGGCCCGGAACATGCCGCCGAAGGAATCGACGATGATCATATAGACATCCAGGGGCATATCCACCGTGGCCCGGACGGCCCCCAAAATGGGCAGGGAGACGTCGGAGATGGGATTCATGGTGTCGGCCCCCAGTTCGGCCAGAAGCTTGGCCCCGGCCGGGCTGCACTGGCCGCCGAAGACCGACCACTTGAAGATGGTCTCCCGGGGGATGAAGCCCTCGGCCCGCATCTGGCTGACCAGGCGCAGGCAGCCTTCGTCCAGGACCAAAAAACCCCGGATGCCGGCTTCCAGGCAGCGCATCATGTCCTCAAGCCAATAGGAGATGCTGTCGCAGCCCCGGTGGCGGGCGCCCTGGGGCAGCCCCTCGGGATAGCCAAGCTCCTTGGAACCCACGTCCCAGCCCTTGCGGTGGCCGATGACCATGATGAGTTCCACTCCCTCGCCTTGGGCGTGGCGGGCCAGTTTCCTCATGTCTTCAAAATCCAGGTAGGCGCTGCCGCCCACGGTGCAGATGGCCCGGTGAACGGGCAGGCTGCACTTCCTGGCCTCATCCATCATGGCCACAAAATTTTCGTAATACTCGATCCCGGCGATTTCGATGCGGTATTGAGCACCGTCGGGAAAAGACTTTTGGGAGGTGGGCAGATCGTGGGCGTCGCGGCCGGGCAGGCCCGTCTTTTCCATGAATTTCTGGATTTCAGAGAGATGCTTGGCTTTGAACATGGCCAGGCCGTCCTTTCTTTCAGTTGGCTTTTTGGCGGGCG
>Ga0268262_10006674_pt1 | contig 11008 bp, 6 predicted proteins | sample TergutNc150P3_FD_190354 | JGI IMG/M metagenome (GOLD analysis project Ga0268262, IMG submission 190354) | Nasutitermes corniger P3 segment gut microbial community from laboratory colony in Florida, USA - Nc150 P3 (SPAdes) (version 2) | ecosystem: Host-associated > Arthropoda: Insects > Digestive...
CCATTATTAACAAGCGCCTCAACGAATCGGTCGGAGTCGTAGGCTGTCAGTTCCGTGTTGATTCAGTACAATCCCTAGTAGAGCAGACCATCAAAGATTACGATGAAGTTACCAGTATGGCGATTTATACCAACACCGGGTTTATTTTGGCAAATTACCTGACGGATATGATAGGAAAGCAGCTGGTAGACGAAACACAATACGGAAATTATTTAACCAAGGTTAACTATGCCGTTAAAAACGCGAAAGAATGGGAAGGTCAAAATTACGACCCGGCGTTGCGTACAAACATGGTAATGGCCATAGCCCCGATTCCCCTGGCGGCTTCCCCGACAACATGGGCGGTAATGGTCGGCTCAACAGAAAAGTACATCCTAAAAGACGTCAACTTTATGATGCTGTTTGTACTTATTTTGGCTCCGCTGTTCATTGGAGCGTCGGTGATAATTATATATAAAGTCCTGGGCAGGACTACCCAGCCGCTCGTCAATGTAGCGGAAACCCTCAAGGATATTTCCGAAGGCGAGGGCGACTTAACGCGGAGCATCGAAGTCGAATCCGATGACGAGGTGGGGGACCTTTCCAATTACTTCAACAAGACGCTTGAGAAAATCAAAAACCTGGTGCTTCTTATCAGGAACCAGGCCGGCGTGTTGAAAGATATCGGCAGTACCCTTGCCAGCAACATGACCGAAACCGCCGCGGCGATTAACCAGATTACCGCCAACATCCAAAGCATCAAGGGGCGCGTTGTTAACCAGAGCGCCAGCGTAACAGAAACCAACGCGACTATGGAAAATGTTATATCGCACATCAACAAACTCAATACGCATATTGAAAACCAGAGCCACAATGTTTCAAGGGCTTCGTCCGCCATCGAAGAAATGGTAGCCAATATCGGCTCGGTAACCAACACGCTGGTCAGCAACGCCGCCAATGTAAATTCGTTAAAGGACGCTTCCGAAGTAGGGCGTAACGGATTGCAGGAAGTTTCGACTGACATTCAGGAAATAGCCCGAGAGTCCGAGGGCTTAATGGAGATCAACCTGGTAATGGAAAAAATAGCCAGCCAGACAAACCTGCTTTCGATGAACGCGGCGATAGAAGCCGCCCACGCGGGGGAAGCAGGCAAGGGCTTTGCCGTAGTCGCCGACGAGATACGCAAGCTGGCTGAAAACTCCAGCGTGCAGTCCAAAACGATTGGCACGGTACTGCAAAAGATAGCGGAATCAATTAAAAAAATTACAACATCCACCGAAGACGTTCTTACCAAGTTTGAGGCGATTGACACGGGCGTAAAGACGGTGTCGGATCAGGAAGGGAATATCCGCAACGCGATGGAAGAACAGAGCGAGGGAAGCAAGCAGGTTTTAAAGAGCGCGGGCGGTCTGAGTGAACTTACACAGCATGTAAAGGGCAGTTCCGAGGAAATGCGCGGCGGAAGCCAGGAAGTCCTGCATGAATGTCAGAACCTTGAAAAAGCGACGCAGGAAATAACCGGCGGCATGAACGAGATGGTATCCGGCGCGGAACAGATAAATGTAGCCGTACACAATGTCAACGATATGACCATAAAGAACCGTGAAGCCATTGACAATTTGTTAAAGGAAGTTTCGCGCTTCAAGGTAGAGTAATAGTGGTTTTCGGATTAGAGCGGGGCCAACGCACACTCTTGCAGTATCTTTCATTTTGATATAAAATCGAAAGTGAAATGAAAGTATTTCGCAAGAGAAGCGATGGTCGCTGAACTAACCGAAAGGGAGCGGTTAATACTGGACCGGCTTTCTACAGACGGCTCGGTTTCGGTAGGCGTTCTGGCAAGGGATTTGGGGCTTTCGGAAGTTACCATCAGGGGCGATTTTCGGGTCCTGGAAGAAAAGGGCTGGATCAACCGCAAATGGGGTGGAGCCGCTCCCGCCCTGCACAGGGATATTCTGGAAAGGCAGAAGGTCTGCCAGGAGCAGAAAAACTCAATAGCCAGAGCCGCGGCGGAGCTAGTCCGGGACGGGGACGTTATCATGATAGAAGCGGGCACAACCACGGCGTTGATTGCCCGCTACCTCTCCGGAAAGCGGGACATTCACATCGTTACGAATTCAACCCTGGTGTTTTCCTATGCCAGGATGTTTCCCAATTTACAGATTACTATGACAGGCGGCGAGTTCCGCAGAAGTACCGAGTCCATGGTCGGCCCCATAGCGCTTGAGACCCTCAACCGCCTTAACGTGCGGCTGGCCTTTGTGGGGACAGACGGCTTTACAATAGAAAGGGGCATGACTACCCATCTCATGGAAGGCGCGGAGATTGTCAGGATGATGAAAGCCCACGCCGAGACTACGGTACTTACCGCGGATTCGAGCAAATTCGGCAGGATAGGCTTTTCCTATGTCCTGCCGCTCTCGGCAATGGATCTAATACTTACCGACTGGGAGCTAAGCGACACAGGGGAAACAGAGTTGCGTGAAGCGGGAATAAACATTAAAAAGGTGAAAAACTAATGGCGCATATCTTAACAATGCCCCGTCAGGGGAACACGGTAGAGTCCTGTGTAATCACAAACTGGAAAGTCAAAGAGGGCGACATTGTAACACCGGAAACCGTTGTCTGCGAAGTGGAAACCGACAAGGCCGCCTTTGAGATTCCGGCGGGCGCGGCGGGAACTGTTCTGAAACTCCTCTTTGCCGCAGGCGATGATGTTCCGGTTTTAAAGCCTATCGCGGTCATCGGCGCGGCGGGAGAGGACTGGAAAGCGGCGCTTGGTTCGCAAGAAAGCTCACACAAAGAACACAAAGGCAAGGAGGAACAAAGAGAAAAAGATTCTTCCTGTTTTTCCCTCTGCGCCTCTGCGCCTCTGCGTGATAAAAATTCAGAAATGCATATTTCTCCGCGTGCGCGAAACCTTGCCGAGAAGGAAGCTCTGCCGCTTGAAGCGGTGCTTGGTACCGGGCCCGGCGGCAGGATCATCGAGAGGGATGTGATAGCTGCGCTGAAAAACAAGCATCCCTTGACCGCCGCCGCCAAAGCGGCAGGAACGGCAACGGTTCCTTCTGTAGGTTCCGGCATAGGAGGGCGGGTTAAGGTGGCGGACTTGGCCTTCTCCCCACCCCCTACTCCCCCATTCTCCAACGAAGGCGCAATCACCGAGACTCCCATCAAGGGTATACGCAAAGTTATTTCTGACAGGATGCTTAAGTCCCTGTCGGAAAGCGCCCAGTTTACCATTAACGCTTCCGCGCCAGCCTCGAAGCTTCAGGAGTTCCGCATGGGGGTAAAATCTCAAGGCAGCCTTGCCGAAGAGCTCGATCTTACAAAAATTACAATAAACGACCTTGTACTTTTTGCCGTGGCAAGAACGCTCCCGCGTTTCCCTTATATGAACGCGCACAAAATCGGAGAAACGATTAAAACCTTTGAACGTGTTCACCTGGCTTTCGCCGTGGACAGCCCAAGGGGGCTTATGGTACCCGTTATACGAAACGCCAATCTGCTTTCGCTGGCGCAGATTTCCTCGGATGCAAAACGGCTGGCAACGGCCTGCCAGAACGGCACTGTAAACCCCGATGAACTAACAGGTTCAACTTTTTCGGTGTCCAATCTTGGGAGTTTTGGCGTCACGGGCTTCACGCCGGTGCTAAATATGCCGGAAGTTGCCGTCCTGGGTGTTTGCGGCATTGAGCTGAAGCCGGTCGCTGTTTCTTCGGGAGACGCAAACTCAGGCAATTGCGCTGTCCGCTTTGAGCCGCATATTGGCTTTAGCCTGACCATCAATCACCAGGTGATTGACGGCGCTCCGGCGGCCCGCTTTTTAAAAGCGCTGTGCGAGGCCGTGGCGCATATAGATTTGCTTTTGGCAACGGGGTAAAACTGTGGAACACTTAAATATTTTAAGAACATCTTTCCAAAAAATTCTCACGCAGAGCTCGCGGAGGCGCGGAGAACGACACGTTATTACTAAATTTTGCGACTCCTACATACTTTTTCTTATTTTCATAATAAAAATAAATATGAAAGATGAATCTGGATTTCTCATTACTCATAGCCCTTTGCGTCCTCTGCGCCTCTGCGTGAAAAATTTTATTAAAGTTTTAGCTGTTACTGTCTACTTGGAGGTTTTATGTACGATACGATAATTATTGGCGGAGGGCCTGCGGGTTACCTGGCCGCGGAGAGGCTGGGACATCATAAAAAGAAAGTCCTCTTGATAGAAGAACAGCATCTTGGCGGGACCTGTCTTAACGTGGGTTGTATTCCGACCAAGACCCTGCTCAATTCCGCTAAACTTTACGTTCACGCGAAAGAGGCGGAAAAGTTCGGCGTAAAAGCCGAGGGGCTTTCCTATGACTGGAGCGTAATTCAAAAATGGAAAGCCGAAGTGATAACGAAACTCCGCTTCGGCATCGAAAGCCAGATGAAAAGGTTCGGCGTGGAAGTGATTAACGGCAGGGGAGAGATTCTCAGCGCGCCGTTCGGTGAAAATCCGGCAAAGGTCAGACTCATTTCGCCTAACGGAAATGCAGAGCATGAGGGAAAAACGATTCTCGTCTCGACAGGCTCAGTTCCTGTACTGCCGCCCATACCGGGCGCAAAGGACAATCCCCTGCTTGTGGATTCCACCGGACTTTTGGCTGTCGAAAGCGTACCCAAGCGCCTGACGGTTATAGGCGGCGGGGTTATCGGCGTGGAATTCGCCGGGCTCTTTTCCGCGCTGGGAGCGGAAGTAACGGTAATCGAAATGATGGACGAGATTGTTCCCTTTATGGACAAGGAGCAGGCCCCCTTGCTCCGCCGCGCCATGAAAGGAGTGGACTTTAAGCTGGGCTGTAAAGTTGAAAAAATTGAAGGCGCGGCGGTGCATTACACGGACAAAAAAGGCAAGGCCGAAATAAAAGAGGCAGACCTTGTTCTGATGGCCGTTGGGCGAAAATCGGTGACTGACACCTGGGGAGCCGCTACGGCAGGCGTCGACTGTAGTCCTAAGGGCGTCGCCGTTGACGACAGGATGAGGACCAATATTCCCGGCATTTGGGCGGCAGGGGACGTTACAGGCAAAAGCCTCCTTGCCCACTCGGCCTACCGCATGGCGGAAGTCGCTGTTGCGGACATTCTTACTGGCAATCATGCCGACGGTAAGGCAAACCACATGCGCTACAACGCGGTGCCATGGGCGGTGTACGGGATCACGGAAGCCGCCGGGGTCGGCATCACAGAGCAGGAAGCCGAAGCGAAAGGCATTGCCATTCTAAAAGCCGTTCTTCCAATGAGGGTTTCCGGCCGCTTCGTCGCGGAAAATACGCTGATGGGCCAGGGGGCCGTAAAGGTTATCGCGGACGCGAATGACCGCCGCATCCTGGGAGTTCACGCCGTGGGCGCGTATGCTTCGGAATTCATCTGGGGCGGCGCGGCGCTTATCGAACAGGAATTCAGAATTGACGAAGTAAAACAGCTTGTTTTTCCACACCCCACGGTGAGCGAGCTCATCCGTGACGCGGTATGGGCACTGGAGTAATTATGCCAAAATCAATCTTGGTAGATCCCAACGAACTACGAAAACCACAAATCCTCAAACTGAAAGACATACCTATCAATCAGTATAAGAGCGACTTCAAAAAAGAGGTTGAGTTGTACGGCAAGGAACGGCTTGTACGCGTCTGGCACGACATGGCGGTAATTCGCGAATTTGAGTCAATGCTCAACGAGTTTAAAACCAAGGGAACATGGAACGGGATTGAGTACAACCACAAAGGGCCGGCCCATCTTTCCATGGGGCAGGAAGCGTCCGCGGTGGGGCAGAGCGTAAATCTCACCACCGACGATTTTATTTTTGGCAGCCACCGGAGCCACGGTGAAATAATCGCCAAATGTTTTTCCGCCCTTTGGCAGCTTTCACATTCCGCGTCGCGTAACGCCGAGGGTGAGAAGAAGCTTGAAGCGATAATGAAAGGTTATCTGGAAGGCGAGACCCTCGCGGCTGCCGAAAAGATCCCCTACAAAAACATCCGCGACCTTGCGGAGAACTTTGCCCTCTACGGAACCCTGGCTGAAATTTTCGCAAGGAAGGCGGGCTTTAACCGCGGTCTGGGCGGTTCCATGCACGCCTTCTTTACGCCCTTCGGCTCCATGCCCAACAACGCAATTGTGGGCGGCTCCGGGGACATTGCCGTGGGTGCGGCGCTTTACAAGCGGATCAATGGCAAGCCGGGGATAGTCATTGCCAACATCGGTGACGCGTCGATGGGCTGCGGCCCGGTCTGGGAAGGGATGATGTTAGCCGCAATGGATCAGTACAATACCCTTTGGCCCGAAAGCGCGCGGAAAACAGCCGGGGCGGTCAGCAAAGGAGCGCCGCCGATACTTTTCAATTTCTTTGACAATTTCTACGGCATGGGGGGACAGACCTCAGGCGAGACCATGGGTTACGGCGTAATGGCCAGGGTCGGCGCGGGCGTCAATCCCGACAACATGCACGCCGAGCGGGTGGACGGCTACAATCCACTGGCGGTGGCGGACGCGGTGGCGCGGAAAAAAGCCCTGCTGCTTGAGGGAAGGGGCCCGGCGCTCCTCGACACCATCACCTACCGAATCTCGGGCCATTCTCCCTCGGACGCTTCCAGTTACCGCACACCGGAAGAAGTGAAACTTTGGCAGGAGGCCGATTCCATCGAAGCCTATGGCGCGTACCTAATCGAAAATAAGGCCGCGACTAAAAGCGAACTGGATTCTATACGCGAAGGTATAAAAGCGAAACTGATAGAAGTGGTGAAACTCGCCACAAACGACGAGGCGTCCCCAAGAGCAAGCGGGGCCTTCATCGAGTCGGTGATGTTCTCCAACGGGAAGGCTGAGAAACTGGACGAGCGCGAACCGGAAATAATTCAAAGCGTGGCGGAAAACCCGCGTGTCAAGGCTCTGGCGGGAAAGGCCCGCTACGGCTTCGACGCGGAAGGCAAGAGCGTCTCTAAAAATAAGGTGTTTCAATACCGTGACGCGCTGTTCGAGGCCGTCCTTCACCGTTTTACGATTGACCCCACCATGGCGGCCTGGGGCGAGGAAAACCGCGACTGGGGCGGCGCTTTCGCTGTTTATCGCGGCCTTACCGACATCCTGCCCTACCACCGGCTTTTCAACAGTCCTATCTCCGAAGGCGCCGTCGTGGGCGCTGGCGTTGGTTATGCGCTATCCGGCGGACGGGCGCTGGTGGAGCTAATGTACTGCGATTTCATGGGACGCGCCGGGGACGAAATTTTCAACCAGGCATCAAAATGGCAGTCCATGTCCGCCGGGCTCCTAAAAATGCCGCTGGTGGTGCGGGTTTCGGTGGGCAACAAATACGGCGCACAGCACAGCCAGGACTGGTCGGCCCTTACCGCGCACATTCCCGGCCTAAAGTCCTACTTCCCAGCCACGCCCTACGACGCCAAGGGAATGTTAAACCTTGCGCTTCGCGGCACCGATCCGGTGATCTTTTTTGAAAGCCAGCTCCTTTACGACGTGAGCGAGCAGTTTGAAAAGGCAGGGGTTCCGGAAGGCTACTACGAAGTTCCCGAAGGGGAGCCCGTTATACGCAAGCAGGGCAGGGACATCACCATTGCCACTTTGGGGGCCACGCTTTACAAGGCAGTGGAAGCCGCGAAAAAACTGGAAACGCGATTCGGCCTTTCCGCCGAGATCATCGACCTGCGTTTTATCAATCCCCTGAATTACGAAAAAATCATCGAGTCGGTCAGGAAGACCGGAAAGATACTCCTCGCGAGCGACGCCGCCGAGCGCGGTTCTTTTCTCCACACCGTAGCCAGCAATATCCAAACCCTGGCCTTTGATTACCTTGACGCCCCCGTAACGGTTGTCGGGAGCCGCAACTGGATCACCCCGGCGGCGGAAATGGAAGAGCTATATTTCCCGCAAGTTGACTGGATCATCGACGCCATTCACGAGCGCATACTGCCCCTGCAAGGTTACAACCCGGTAACGGTGCAGACAACGGGAGATTTGCTCAGGAAAAATAAGCGCGGCGTTTAGATCAAAGGTAGTTTTGGGGGCTCACGAACCATCACGAACCCCCGTGCCTTAACCTACCAAACCTTGACTTCCCCCTCCGGTTTTGTAACTTTGACATCATCGCCTGAAGGTTCTATGACAAAAAGCCCCCGATCCAAGGCATAGTTTCTTGTGTTATCGTCTATTATCGTGGCCGCCATTGCTCCCATGAACTTTCTTTTGTCGCTGTGCTCATCGGCGTGTTTCCTTATCTTTTCCATGCGTAAAAGGTGTTTGTCTATGTCCTCCCTCCGCAATGTCGTTTTTACTTCCACCGCAACCGCCTGTTCTCCGTTTTCAAGCATACCGTCAATTTGAGCGTAGACGCCTTCCTCAAATTTATAAGAGACTATACGGTTAAAGGAAAAACCTAACATCTTAAATTTTTTAGGCAGGCCGGGGGTTAACAGGTGCTCAACGATTGAGCCTAATGTGTTGCCCAGGCCGCCTATGTTTTTTTGGGTTTCTTTTATGGCTTTTTCAGTTTCTTTTATGGCCTTTTCGGTTTCTTTGTGGGCTTGCTGGGTTTCCCGAATGGCTGCCCATGCTTCATCTCTTGCTTTGTTAAGGCCGAAGATGCTTTCATGGGTCTCTTTCATGGCTTTTTCGGTTTCTTTGTGGGCTTGTTGGGTTTCCCGAATGGCTGCCCATGCTTCATCTCTTGCTTTGTTAAAACCGAAGATATTTTTCTGGTTTTCTTTTATGGCTGCCCATGCTTCATCTCTTGCTTTGTTAAGGCCGAAGATGCTTTCATGGGTCTCTTTCATGGCTTTTTCGGTTTCTTTGTGGGCTTGTTGGGTTTCCCGAATGGCCGCCCATGCTTCATCCTGAGATTTTTGAAGTTTTTTGAAACCTTCCTCTATCTCGTCCCAGGCTGCCCTTCTAGTGTTCTTTTTAACGGTCTTTTTGCCAGGCTTCAGACTTTTGGTCTGTTGAGCGTCTTTTGCCGTCTTTCCTACGGGCGCTTTTGTCCGCATATTTCCCCCTGCGTTATTAATATACGAGTAATATTGGTTTCGGTAAAGACAAACTCCTAACACCGAATCTCTGTTATATTACTGCACGGGGATTTGTTTTGCTTTGGTTTTTAGAATAAATTCGGGATAAATTCATATATTGCGCCACTCCCCAAACGAAAAAAAGCCTGCCCGGTTTCCCGGGCAGGCCCATAATCGACATTAGTCCCCTTTAATTAGAACTCAAAGTAAATGTCAACCACTACTGTTTCATCTTCATCCCTTAAATTGTCGTTCCTATACCGTATCTTGAGGGGAAAGTTCTCGTAAATAGTGACCTTGCTGCCGGAAAATATACCGGCGGCGGATATTGCGCCTATATTGCTCGCCATAGCACTGCTGAATAACTTAATACCGGTGGGTTCGGCTTTATCAAACATGGCCTCTGTAAATGTCAAGGTCTTAGGCCTAATATCGCCGCCCTTTTCATACTGCCCCGTAAGCGTCCAATAGTCTTTTATCGCATCCAGAAGTTTACGGTCGCCATCGGCCTTAAGTTGAGTCATAGTCTTAGCAGTGAAGGAACCGTCATACCGTACCCAAAGATTGGCGGCGCCAGGATATTTCGGTTTGGCAGGGTTCAGGCTCTGGAATTCATACACCGGAAGGGGGACTTCAACTTTGCCGCTATAAGTTTTTTGATCGCCATATACTTTCGGCACATACTGCATCGTCATGTTCCAGTTACCGGTGTCCTCGTTAGGCTTTAAAAGGACAGGAAAATTATTGGGATTAGAGGCAGGTTCCGGGGTTACGGAGGCGCTTCCTAAGAACAAGTATTCAGCGTCAGGCTCTTTCCCAAGGGTGTACCAAACGTTGCTGTAGAAATCGTCCCAGGTGATCGTATGGGCCGGCTTGTCGTCGTCGTATGTTACGTTGAACTTAAGCTTTGCCGCCTGTACCTTTTTCAGCTTTGCCGCGTTTCCTTTCTGGACTCCATTCTCGACCTCTTTGTTTGTTAAATCCTTAGCGTCGTCGTCATAAGCGAGGAACTCGCCTTCCGGGGCGTTAAACTCAATCTTGACTACTTTGTAATATTTGGAAATTTGCGCGCTCTCAACATGCTCGTATTCCCAGCCGGAATTAGCGGAAGGCGCAGGTGGGTCAAACAAGCCGCCGTTATCAATCCAATTTACACTACCGGGAGTCCCGGCGCTAGTTTTCTTTCCAATCCCAACCTTAATAGTCTTCCCGTTAACCACCTTAGTCAAATCCATGGCGGGATAGCCTTCGCTAACAGGGATATCTTTCTGGGCTGTCTGGACTTTCTCCCATTTCGTCCGATCGGGATCAGTTTCAGTAAGAGCTATAGAGCGGTCAAGGGTCTTATTCCACACTATTTTCCCGTCCTTATCGGCCACCCACTCGTACTGGCCCCTGAGGCCGAGCTTCGCAAAATCGGGCCTTTGATCCGCATACCAATCCAGGGCGCCGCTGTTGTTAAAGGCCATGGATTTGAGGGGGATAACGCCGGGCAACATAAACTCGTTGGAAAAAACCATGCTGCCCTTGTGGGCTATGTAGAACGGCCCCACTCCAGGATCAGCGGCATTGTCAGTAGCTTTGTCGCAGTTCGCGGTGGCGTAAAAACCCTTATCCGCAAGCTTATCGCCGGTTATAAACTCAGCCTGGGCGCTGTTGCTCCACACTACCCGCACGGTTACCCCGGTCAAAATCGGCGGCAGGCCCTGGTAACTCAGGGCCGTAGGCTCGCCCTGCACCAATATTGCAATCGCGTAAGGAGCCGTCGCCACCGTAGGATTCGTATCGCCGGTGCCGGGACCGGGGCCGGGGCCGGGATCCGGATCGCTGCTGGTATTACACCCAATCGCGAACACTAGCGCAAACAGGCTTAAAATAACAAGTCCCCCCCTTATTAACGAACGGAGACTGAACCGTTTTTCTTTCAAAGCTTTCATAAAATATTCTCCTTAAAATATCTTTTCTTGGTCTCTCTT
>Ga0268262_10006675_pt1 | contig 11006 bp, 11 predicted proteins | sample TergutNc150P3_FD_190354 | JGI IMG/M metagenome (GOLD analysis project Ga0268262, IMG submission 190354) | Nasutitermes corniger P3 segment gut microbial community from laboratory colony in Florida, USA - Nc150 P3 (SPAdes) (version 2) | ecosystem: Host-associated > Arthropoda: Insects >...
CTCTGCAAAATCAGCTATGCAGGTGATAAAATAGAGAATTGCCTTTTTATCCATTTTTGTACTCCAAAAAATGTTAATACAACGTTTATTAAATGTAGTAAATTTTGGAATTTTTCTATATTACCCCCAATGGCAAAAATACTTGTAGTTGATGACGAAGAAATTATGCGTGATATGGTGGCAGATAGCCTTGAGCTAAACGGGCATCGTTGCACCGTTGCGGCAAATCCGCAAATAGCTTTGGAGCAAATTTCGGTTGTGAATCCAGATTTAATAATTTCAGACTACAAAATGCCCGGAATGACAGGGCTTGATTTGCTGAAAGCGGTGAAAAAAGACCGCCCTTCGCAGCCTTTTTTGATGATGACCGCATTTGGTTCCATTGAAATGGCAGTAGAGGCTTTGCAAAACGGTGCAGACCATTTTATAGAAAAAAAAGATTTTGAGCACGCAGAAATAATAGAACACGCTGTTGCTATGGTACTTGAAAAATACAAGTACAGAATGGAAAATACCGTTTTGAAAAAACGCCTCTGCGAAAAAAATTTCATCGGGCATAGCGAAAAATTTGTGGCACTCAATAAATTTGTGGAAACCGTTGCACCCACAAATGCTTCTGTTTTAATAACGGGAGAATCCGGGGTTGGAAAAGAGGTTTTAGCCCGCGCCCTGCATTACCAAAGTTTGAGAGCTGGCGGTCCATTTGTAAAAATAAATTGCGCCGCATTGCCGGAGTCTTTGATAGAGAGCGAACTTTTTGGGCACGAGAAGGGAGCCTTCACAGGAGCCTTGAAAACTAGGCGCGGCAAATTTGAGCTTGCAGACGGCGGCACTCTTTTGCTGGACGAAATAGGCGAAATGCCGCTTGCCGCCCAAAGCAAACTCTTGCGTGTTTTGCAAGAACGCACAGTTGTACGCATTGGCGGAGACGATGAGATAAAAGTTGATGTCCGCATAATTTGCACCACCAATAGGGATTTGAAAAAAGAAGTGGAAAACGGAAATTTCAGGGAAGATTTGTATTACCGCCTTAGCGTTGTGCCTGTGCATATTCCGCCGCTCAGGGAACGCACAGATGATATTCCAGATTTGCTGAATTATTTTATCGGTAAATTCAACGAGGAGAACGGTCGTGCTGTGGAAGAGGCAAGCGAAGAAACGGTGTCTATGCTCCAAGAGCAGATGTGGCCCGGCAATATTCGCCAGTTGGAAAACGCCGTTGCTAGGGCTATGGTATTTTGCAAAGGCACAATTCTGACTCCAGAATTTTTTGAAATTGAAGGTGGCAAAAATGTGTCTGCTGGCAAAACAAAAAAGAAGGCATAATGCGAAACTCAGACGAACCATTCTGGAGCATAAAAAGGCAAAAAGCCTATAAAATTTCACGCATCATCTGGATAGCGCAAATAGCAATAGCACTGCTAGCTTCCGTTGGTTTGATAATATATCTCCTCTACGCTTAATTGCCCAGGGGCAAGAGCGTTTCCGATTGAGGCATAAGTCAAATTAGCACCCTCTTTCAAAGAACGGACACGGCTTTCCTTTCCTTGCTCGCCCATTGCAAAGGCAGAGAACAATTCAAATTTTTTTCCGTATTTTTTTGCGAAATCGTACAGAGGTTCTGCATCGCGCTTTGAATGAGCCATAGCAGCTACTTTGCACCCTTGAACTCCAAGTTCTAAACATTCCTCGGCAAATTCGCTTAATTCTCTTTCGCTTGGAACTCTATCAAATAAATGCCAGGAGCAAATTATTTTATGGCTGTTTTTTTCGGTTATCATTCCTCTTTCCAAGTCTATCCAGTCTAAGGATTTGTCAAATAAACCAATTCTTTCGCTTGCTCTGATATTTTTCCATTTTCCGCCGTCTTTTTCTAGCCTGATTGTGCCAAGCCTTAGAGCTTTTGGATTAAGCTCATAAACTTTTTGCGAAAGATTTGGCCAGTCTTCCATATTTTCAAATAAATCATATCTTATTTCCAAAATTCCGCACTTTTTTATTGAAGTAGATTCCATTCCCGAGCCATTTTCAATAGCATTTTGCAAAACATCAGGGGCAATTAACCCTGCTATGAATTTTTTTCCCATAATGGAAATGTAAAAAATTTTTATATATTTTTTATATATTCTACATTGTGTTAAATCCATTAGGCATATTTTTTTCAAGGCTTGCGCCAGAAGACAAAAGTTTCATAAAGAAAATAGGTGTCTTTTTGGTTCTTTTGCTCATTGCAAGCGGGACTTTGTTATATTTTAATTCAAATGTTATTTATTCAACTTTTGGGAAAGAAACAATTGAGAAAGTTCAAGAGAAAATTCAAGAAATTACGGGGCTGCAACTAATTGACAAAAAAGATTCCACGACTTTTGAGCTGCCACCTCCTCCGGATATTCCAGAAGATATAGACGAAAAAGCGGAAAACCTAGCTGATGCCGACACTACCGGAGTTTCCGATACAACCGGATTAGCTAAAACAACTGAAATGGCTGAATTAGATGAAACAGATGAGTCGAATGTGGATTTCAAAACAGCCGAACCGGAGATTCCAATTTCCATACAAGGAATATCTAGAATGTTTTTGGAAAATCCAAAACTTGCCGCACGAGTGGGGCATTTGCTTTTGGAAGCTGGCTATCCAGCAGAGGCGGTTTATATTTTCCAACGCGGAATCACGCTGGACTCGGCACCTGTGCCGGTTTTGGTGGATTTGGCTTATGGATATTTTTACTCAAAAAGATTTGAAGCTGCATTAAGCGGGCTGGAAACCGCACTAGGTAGATATCCGGGCAACCCAGATTTGCTAACCGCGAAAGCAGCAATATCGGGGCAGAATCCAGATACAACCCAAAGGAGAGGTGCAGAGAGCATGTTCACAGCCATACTGAGAAAAAATCCAGAGTCGGCAGAAGCGAATTATCAGTATGGGCGTTTTATAATGCAAAAAGGGGACTTTAAAAAAGCACAGGAATATTTGGAAAAAGCGATTAAAATTGAGCCGTACAATTCACGCTATATAGCACGACTGGGAATGGCAGAGTTCTATTTAAAGCGTGATTCAAATGCAGAAGACCTTTACAAAAAAGCCTTGAAAATAAACCCTTACGATTACCACACTTGGTTCAACCTTGGAGAACTATACCTCAGCAGGGCAAACGAAAGTGGCAGTGTATCGGAGGTTCGCAAAAAAACAAAAAATGCTTTGGAATCATATTTAAAAGCCATAGAACTGGATTCTTCGCACGCGAATGCGCATTACCGCATAGGTGTTATATTAAACGTGAACGGCGGGTACAAAGAAGCTATACGGCATTTGACAATAGCTTCTGAAAAAATGCCAAAAAACACTTCTGTTATGATGCAACTCGGTTCTGCTTATATGCAACTGGGCGATACCGCTAAATATATCGGTTATTTGAATGATATTTTGCGATTAGATCCCTTTGATAGAGTGGCGGGAAGTGAGTTTAAAAGATTAAATAAATTGAATAATTAATAATGGAGAATAAAAATAAATATGAAGGGCATAGTCAATGTAACAAAAAGAGATTTGGTGAATGATATTTCGTCTAGAACAGGTTTGCCACAAATAGAAACAAAAAAAATAGTGGAATGTTTCTTAGACTCAGTTGCCCGCTCTTTGATTGATGGCAATAATATTGAGATTCGCGGTTTTGGGCGTTTCAAAATTCGCAACAGAAACGGCTACAAAGCGCGCAACCCTCGCACCGGAGAGCCAATAGAGATAGAGGCTGGCAAAAAACCGGTATTTGAACCGAGCAAGGAATTGAAGAAGGTGCTCAATAAAGATTGATGAACTCTTCGCATTCAAGTGCGGCCAAGCACCCTGAGCCTGCGGCTATTATGGCTTGCCTGTGGTGCGGGTTTTGAACATCGCCTGCTGCAAAAACTCCTTCTACGCTTGTTTTTGTGCTGCCAGGTTTTGTCACTATAAAACCCTGCTCATCTAGCTTTAACTGCCCGCCCAAAAATTCCGTGTTTGGGTTATGCCCAATGGCGTAAAAAAATCCAGATATTTTGAGTTCAGTGTTTTCTTTTGTGAGAGTATTTTGCAAAGTCACCGATTCCAAAAATTTGCCTCCCTTGAATTCAACTGGAATGCTGTTCCACATAATTTTGATTTTTGGATTGCTCTTTATTCTCTCTTGCAAAACAAGGCTTGCTCTGAATTCATCTCTGCGGTGGATAATCACCACTTCGCTTGCGAATTTGGCGAGATGCTCTGCCTCTCCCATAGCGGTATCTCCACCGCCAACAACAGCTATGGTTTTATTTCTGAATATTGGAAGTGCCCCGTCGCACACAGCGCAGGCAGAAATTCCCTTTTGCCAGTACTGCTTGCTGCCCGGAATGTTCAAAACTTTTGCAGTTGCCCCCGTTGCAACTATAACGCTTTTTGCCTCTACTTGCTCGCCGCTTTCCAAAGTTAGCACAAAAGGCTTTTTTGAAAAATCAACGGAAGCAACCGTTTCTGTAACTATGCGAACAGAGTTTTTCAAAGACTGATTCCGCATTTGCTCCATAAGTTCGGAGCCTAAAATTCCGTTTGCAAAACCTGGGAAGTTCTCAATGGTTTCGGTGGTTGTAAGCTGCCCGCCAGCGGCTATTCCGCCTGCCATAAAGCCCTCAAACATAAGAGGCTCTCTCTTTGCCCTGCCCAAATAAATGGCCGCAGTATGACCCGCAGGCCCAGAACCTACTATGACTACTTCTTCCATTTTCATTACCTATATTCGCATTTTAGCATTTCTTTCAAATTCAGTGTCCACGGATCAGTATAATGGGTTATGGGGAATTTTGCCACCTCACAGGCTTTTTCATAATCTCCCATTGTATAGTAGGTTTCTGCGCGTGCTTGGCTAACAGGCCAAGAATACCCGGCCATTTCTTCTATTTTGTCTAGGGTTTTTAGAGCCTCTTGAAAATTTCCTTGCCCCATATAATAAGACCATACAAATCCCAAGGCTTCCGAATTTTTCGGATAAGTTTCAATTGCCCGTGTAAGAGGGTATTCCAAAAATAAGTACTTGGAATAAATTTGCTTGCCTCTGTCGTAGACCAAAAAAGCCACAAGGGGAATTGAAATTATTAAAAACATATTGCGTATTTCGAATATTTTCACACGAACATCCTTAGCGCGCAAAGGCATCAGGATTTTTACGCAGAAAATCAAAAATATCCAGTGAATTATTTGTATAAAGGCAAACATGGATATTGCTTCTGCAACAGCCATTGTGGAGAGCATAGCGGCAAGCGCTCCTGCTATACATATAAAGCGAGGATCTCCGGTTTTGAGGTAACGGAAAATGGATACAAACCAAGGGATTGCAAATAGGGCACAGTAATAGAGCCAGCCTAGCCAGCCTATTTCCGTTAAAATTTGCAAATATTGGCTGTGGGCATCGGAAAAAATCATCGCTCCGTATCCCTCTATATTAGACTCTTTCAGAGCAGGCCAGCGTTGCATAACATTGGCACCATAAGACCCAAAGCCCACGCCAAAGGGTTTATCTTGGACTATTTTCCACCCTGCCAGCCAATTGTCAATGCGTGTTGATGCTTCACCTCTGGATGTTGAGTTTAATATATTGGAGTTGACGACTATTATAGGGACAGATATTATTATTAAGAAAATCAATGCGGAGAAAGAGAGAAAGATTTTTTTTGGCAATTTGAATTTTTTCCACGAGAACAAGGCAATTACGAACAGAATTCCGCATACAAGGCCCAGCCAAATTCCAAGGGCGTGCTGGCCACCTATTTCAATTTTTTTTGTGTGGATGCTTGGCCCTGCGATAATGAAGATGAATGCCTGCAATCCTATAACCGCAGAATATTTTTTCCAAAAAGCGCTAGGATCTTTGAAATAAATAAAGATTGAACTGAATATAGTGACCATATAAAAGAATGTTATTTCGTTTTCCAGTGGAAAAATAGTGCTTACTGCCATTTTTTCATCGTGGGTAATCACTCCAAATATTTGCAACACTAAATGTATATTTGCGCATATTACCATGTTTCTGGGGAGCCATTTGCCGTGGCTCTCTTTTTGCGAAAATAGTATTAAAGTTGCAACAAACATTGAGAAACACATTATAGCGTTGTTTGTGGAGTGTTCCAAATGCCTGTTTATGCTTGCAAATAGTATTGCGGGCATTGCGAGATAAGGCAGGTTTTCTATGGATAAATCGGGATTAAGGTGTTTTTTGAGCGTGGCTACAATTAAAGTGACGAGTAATATAATGGCTATTGCAGAACTTTGCAATATAGTTGGCTGCCGAAGAGGGTAGCAAATTATGAGCGAAACAAAAGGAATTAGAAACATTTCGCAAATATAGTAATTTTTTTACTATATTCTTTGCACGTATGGATTTGAGAGAGAAATTGTCGCTTGTGCAGAGAATATCGGAATATTCTATTCGTTTTAGACTTATATGGATTCTCGTTGCGGTTGTGCTTTGTTTAGTGGCTTTGGTGCGCATAGATGGAGTTTTGGGTTCGCTTGTGATTCTGGCAACGCAAACCTTGGATGTTTTGCATAAATTCGTGGCAGGTGATTTCCACTTATTAACTCATAACTACGGAGCTATTTTTGCCATTTTTGCCCTATTTCTTTTCAGATGGAAATTTTTTGGCTTCAAATGCTCTTTGCTTTGGTTTTTCTTTTTGCTTTTCAATTGCCTGCTGCTCCTTGTAGTTGAAGAATTCAAAAATATAACGGAAATTCTTTTAGCTTGCATCTTTGTAATTGCAGTTACGAATTTCTTTTTTATACGCGGATTTGTCGCAAAATCTATGTTGCCTTTTATTCTTTTAGCTTATTCGCTTTCGGCTTGGTTATTATTTTTGAAGGTTGAAAATTTGGCTTGGTTTGGGTTTATTTCACTATTTTTTGCAGATGCCTTTCATTTTATCTCTACACTTAGCTATCAGGTTCGCCGCGCAGAGCACAAAAAAACATTAAAGGGTGCAATAGTGCATAGCGTTCGCAAAACCATTCCAGTTAGCTTGCTTTCCATTATTCTGCTAATTGTTCTGGATATAATTTATTATTTCATGAAATTGCCATTGCTCGCTTCTGAATATTTGCTGCACTCAATACTCATATATATTTGCTATGCTGTATGGATGCCATTTTTCACTGCGGCCATTTTATCTTTTTGCCCTCTGGAAAGCACATGCGAAAAAATGCAAAAGAAATCAAAATAATCAAAAGCCCTGTGGCTTTGCAAAAATTTTCAAAAAAAATGCAAGCTTTAGGGAAGAGCATAGGTTTGGTTCCAACTATGGGGGCTTTGCACAGGGGGCATGCTTCTCTTATTGAAATGTCTGCAAAACACAACGATATTACCATTGTTAGTATTTTTGTGAATCCCACGCAATTTGGCGCAAACGAAGATTTTGCAATATATCCGCGCAGGCTTAAAGCAGATGCCGAGATATGCGCTGCAGCAGGAGCGAACATTATTTTTGCGCCTGAACCGCAAGCTATGTACCCTTTGCCGCTCCAAACTTTTGTGCACAACCCAGGCCTTGAACATCTCTATTGCGGCAAATACCGCCCCGTGCATTTCGCAGGCGTTTTGAGCGTTGTGGCAAAACTATTCAACATAGCCTTGCCGAGCAAAGCATATTTTGGCGAAAAAGATTTTCAGCAACTCCATTTAATAAAAAAAATGGTTCAAGATTTAAATTTTTCCGTTAAAATCATAGGCGCAAAAACAATAAGAGAAAAAAGCGGCTTAGCAATATCCAGCAGAAACGAATACATGACCCAAAAAGAAAAAACAGCCGCAAATTCAATATATGCAGGAATGATGGCTGCGAAAAAATCCACGGCTACGGTTGCAAAATTAAAAACCATAATTCAAAAAAAGATACAGCAAGCCGGCGGGAAAATTCAATACATTGAAATAGTGAACAAAAACGATTTAATGCCTGCTAAAACAACAAATAATGCTGTTATTTTATTAGCTTGCTATTTTGGCAAAACCAGGTTGATAGACCATTTGGAGTTGTGATTTTATGGCAAAAACAATAAACTTGAAAAATTTACTTATATTCGCTTCAATCGCAATAGTTGCGATGAGCGTTATTGTAAGAATAATCATGTATATAAAATGCCGTTCTCTATGGTTGGATGAAGCCATGCTTGCAGAAAACATAGTTTCGTTAAATTGGCTTGAACTGCTCACTCCGCCTTTAATCAACCTCCAATCCGCACCTGTTTTGTATTTGATTACAGTAAAAGCAATAGGTTCTATATTTGGATATACAGAAGGGTCTTTGAGAATATTCTCATTTTTTGCATTTATCGGTTTATTGATTTGCGAAGTGATATTTTTGAAAAAGATTTTTAATTATAATAATTGCAAAATTGCTTTTGTTGTGGTTATGAGCGCATTACTCCCGAGTTATATCTGGTATTCCAATGAATTGAAACCATATATGAGTGATGCGTTTTTTGTTCTTTTAATCACTTTGCTGTATTTTTATTATACGCAAGGCAAAATAAAGCTACCGATATTAACATTTTTATATATTTTGATTTTGGGGTTTTCATCCCCCGCGGTGTTTTTCATAGGAGGAGCATTGTCATTTGAATTTGTCTCTGCTATCTTGAATAAGAACAGAAAACAAATGCTTTATATTGCCATATCGGGGATAGTCATTCTTGCGGTATTTGCTCTGTATTATCATTGGTGGATGCAGCCTGGATCTGAAGGTCATCAAATGTTTTGGAATAACAAAGCTAGGGACCGAAATATAATACTTAGAGTAGGGTTAATCTTTTCGGCTAAAGACCATCTTAGCCTTTTCATTTGGCTTTTTGTGCCGTTTGCGTTACTTGGTATTTATTCATCGTGTAAATCCAAAAACAAAATAGCCTGTTACTTGGCATTATCTTTATCGCTTGTCTGTTTGGCTTCATCAATAGGCAAGTGGCCTCTAGCCGGTCGTTTATGGTTGTTCTTGCCAGCAATAGTTTTTATTTTCACTCCAATTGGAACCGATATCGTTTTAAATAAAGCAAAGAATAAAAAAATTATGAACGCAATTGAATTTTCTTTCCTTGCAGCCCTTACTTTGTATTTGTCTGTAATCTGTTTAGAGTACGCGAAAAATAGAATGTATTACCCAACAGAGGAAACCAACCCCCTGATTTCTTATGTTAGGGAGAATATAAAAGACGATGAAAAACTATATGTTTATCCGTTTGCAATATACCAATTTCGTTATAAGAATGGCTACAATGCAACAAAAATCGGAAATGCTGCGGATAACAATATAATATATGGAAAATACGCCGGAGAATGGGATACAAATGTTTTAGGAAATGAGCTGCAATCAATTCTTGAAAACAAAAAAACTTACTTGCTATTTTCTCATTACTCTGAAGAAATCAGACATGGCTTAACCTTTTTGCGAAAATATGAAACTCTTACTGAAATAAGCACTCGCCTTTACCATTTTAAAAGAAATGAAATTGAAAATGGCTTAGAAGTTTTGCGAAAATACGGAACTCTTACCGAAATAATGAATGTGTACGACACACCTCTTTACTACTTTGAAATAAATTAATTTGTCAACCCGTCAATTTGACATGTTTTGGGATTTGATGTGTAGCAGTCGGGAAGTTTATTGGTAGCTGTTGAGTTGTATTTATCAACCAAATATTTAGGGCAAGTGACCTCAGTCCACTCCACTTCGGGGTTATCTGCCGCCATAAACCACTCAGCATGCCACAAGCAGCCATCTAAAAGCAGTTTTGATTTGTTATCAAATGCTTTATGGCATTTATCGCTAAGGCATCTTTGCCATGTTTCCAAAGTGAATCTATCACTTGTTGTACCATATTTTTGAGCGTCTGCGCCTGCTGGGAATATGCATTCGCTTAACAAACCACCCATTCTAAGCCCTAAATCCGATTCAGAGGAACCAATTTGCTTAGAGAAACAGTCAAATGCGCCTAAACCACCACCCGGAATCATAATATCAAAATGTTCTTCACCAACAGTACCGGTATTGTTTGCCATCACGATTAAGGTTTTGCCTTTGAGCGCTCTATGAGTCACTCTTGGCTTGCTATCGTAAGTCCATTCATTGTTGAATTGCAATTGAGCGCATTTGCCGCACGGGAGAGTTGTTTCTAGCGTGGCTGCAAATGCGTAGGCTAATGTATCGTTTACTGCGAATGGAGACATGTCAAAACAGGTATAAGCGTGGCTTTCTTTTGGAAAATTTGGATGGTCGCTTACCCAGTCTTTGTAAGTTTGACTTTTAGGCCAATCTTGATCTGGCTCTTTATGACATGGTACTGCTGTGTAATAGGTTCCCCACTCGTTGGAGCGCGGATTGAGATAAAGAAGCGGAATTTCATTTATGCCGTTTCTATCGCAAGCTCTGCCAATAACCCAAGGATTTGGTTTTCCAATATTTCCTATAAAAGAGCAAGAAGGTCTGCAACCATCCCAATAGCGCGTGGTTACGCCTTTTTTAATACCCTTTGCCCCTGGCTCAAGCGTAGGATAATCCACATACGTATTACCATTGATATCCGTTTTTGCAGAGCTAGATCTAGGTCCTCTGGAGCTGGAGCTCTTTTCTTCGGAGGAGGAACTAGATGGTTCTTCTGCTGTGGAAGATGAAGACACATATATGCTTGAACTACTGGGTTTTGGAGCAGCGCTTGAGTTTGGTCTGATGCTTGAGCTTGATGGTCTAGGTTCTACGCTAGAACTGGATTCCTCGTGGTCTCCCCAAAAAACGAGCAATAAATTGAGTTTGCCATCGCTGCATCCTAAAACAGCAATTACCAAAGCTACGGCAACCAAAAATAAGCGCATAAAATAAATATATAAAATTTTAGGCAATATGTATATAATAAATGCTGATTAACTCACAACCTCAATTTTATCCAATCAGCATTCCCCCCTTGAATGGAGATTTTTTAACAAAAATCACCATTTGTCCCCCCGTTTTTTCCG
>Ga0268262_10006676_pt1 | contig 11006 bp, 5 predicted proteins | sample TergutNc150P3_FD_190354 | JGI IMG/M metagenome (GOLD analysis project Ga0268262, IMG submission 190354) | Nasutitermes corniger P3 segment gut microbial community from laboratory colony in Florida, USA - Nc150 P3 (SPAdes) (version 2) | ecosystem: Host-associated > Arthropoda: Insects > Digestive...
GTAAAATCGGAAATCGGCCACAACGCCTTGTGGTATAAATTTGACCAGACGGTCAGGGAGTTGGGCTTGAACGAGGGCGTCCGCGACCGGCGGCAGAAAGTGGTTTTTCACACTCTCCGCCACACCTTCGCCTCTTGGCTGGTCCAGATGGGCACTCCGCTATACACCGTCAGTCGGCTGATGGGCCATAGTGATATAAAAATGACCATACGCTACGCCCACCTGGCCCCGGAAAATCAGAGATCGGCGGCGATGGAGTTGGAAGGAATTTTGAAAGAACGCTGAAATATACTAACTTCTGTTTCAGCCGACCGCGTCTTTCAAGGCCTTCGCCGGCCTGAAGCGGACGGCTTTATGGGCCTTGATGGTCACGGCCTCGCCGGTACGGGGATTGCGGCCGGTGCGTCTAGCCCGTTTGACTACCGTAAATGTTCCTAAACCTGACAAGGCGAAGCGGCCCACCTTTTTCAAAGTCTTGGTGGTCTGGGCTAGAAAGGATTCAAGAACTTCCTTGGCCTAGACTTTTGTGAGGCCGGTCTCCTGGGCCAATTTTTCCACAAATTCGGCTTTGGTCATATTTGTTCTCTTTATTGTTGATTTTTCGGCATTATATTGAAACGCCCACCCGCTTCAAGTCCAGCCCCAAACGTCCTTGCCTAAAAGCCAAATCGACTATACTACGCTTCAAAGATGATTATATCCTGGGGCAAAACACCGTCTACCACTGGCTGAAAAAGAACGGCTGTATGGTCACCAACCGCCTAAAGACCGCCAAGCCTCGGGTCAAGAATTCAAGTAGCAAGGCCGAATACAGCGACCAGCGCTGGGCTATGGACGTGACGCATATCCCTTGTGGCACGGACGGCTGAGGTCATTTGTTAGCCATAATTGATTGCCATGACCGGGAAATAGTCGGCTACGAATTCTCACGCCGAGGCCGGGCCAAAGAAGCGGAAAGAGCCTTGGAGAATGCTTGTCTGCACCGTTTCGGAACGTTACGTCCGGCCCATCAAATGCCAACGATAAGAAACGATAACGGCTTGGTGTTTCAAATCCGTCGTTTCCGGGCCACCTGTCATGATTATAGACTCTCTCGGGAATACATTACGCCTTATCCTCATATGTTAATGAATTGATATCTGAAAAAGGGGAAAAGAGGCCGGCAAGGTGGGGGATGGAGCTTTTTCCCATCGCTTAGGACCCAGGCTCGGTCAAGATGGCTTTTTGGAGGTATAGAGCGAGCTCACCTTCTTCCCCCGTGCCTAAATATTTTGCAATTTTCTGTAGGTTTAGCGGAGCCATGTCCACAAATCCCTGTTTTTCCCCGTTTTGGACGTCGAAGATGTTGATAATCTGCATTTCCGGCCCATCGTCTAAAGCCGGATAGATTATGGTGGCCCGCTTTTCTTCCCCCAGGCCGCTTAGGGCATAAACCGCCAATTGGTAGAGCATATGCCCGGGCAGGGGCTTTTCCCAGAGATCACGGTACTTGGCGTCCAAGAGACGCACTACCCTTTTTGCTTTCAGCAAGGCGAAATCCGGCCGCGGCAGGGGATTCGTCTTCCTTCTAGGATTGTAACTGGGGTCATAAGCCATTAAATACTTGAGGCTATATTGATCCTGGACCGTAATTTCCTCCGGCAGGAGCTTTAGGAGTCTCTTTATTAAGGCTTCGAAGAATAGGTTCATATCGAAGAAGAACCCGGGCAAGGGGACGCTTCTATTATCATTATCCAAAAGAGGCGCCTGGCTCTTATACAGGATGTCTATGATATCTAGGATAGGCCTATAATCCTCGGTCAGCCTGTTTAACCCGGCGTAGGCCTTATCCAGCCTCTGGCGGTCCAGTTTTTCTTGGTTGATGAATTCCTTAAGACTTTTTATGGTTCTGGCCAGCGTATATTTCAAATCCAAATCCAGGGCTATATTCTGGGCCAGGGTGAGCCCGGCCAGGATAGTCCGGTTGAGTTCGGTATCCTCTTCCCGGAAGTGATAGCGGCAAGGAAGAGCGCTCCCGATTAAGCCCCCGTTGCCGGCGATCTTCCCGAAATCAATCCGCCCTCTCAGGGCCTCCAGCCTCTCCTCCCGGGGCATATACCCCTTGGCCAGCCCTTGGCGCCACAACTTGTCAATCACCGCATGGAGAGCGTAAATCAGCCAGTCGAACCATCCCGACAAACCTACCCGGTAGACAGCCCGGTCATATAGCTTTAGATCCCGGAGATCGTAGGCGTAACTGAGCAGCCTTAGTAGCGGGAGACCATCCAGCTTGGGCTTGATGTGCAATGTAAAATCTCCCATATCGACCTGCCCGATATGGGAGTTGCATTCAACCCTGATTCCTGTCCTTAATTCCGTAATACTAACGATTCGCTTGGCGTCTAATAGCCCCGCCAGCTTCCGGATCCGGTCTGAGGAGAAGGAAATATCGGGAATATCTTCCTTTTCCCACTCAAAGAGGCTAACTTCCCTCCCGCTCATTGACCGCTTTCATCCTCTTCCTCATCTTCTTCCTCGGAGCCGTCCTGACTATCCGCCGCTATTTGAATTTCCGGGCAAAGGGCCAGCAAGGCATTGGCCAATTCATTGAAATCTTGGTTAAATATGCCATAATCCAATCTCTGTCCATTTTTGTCGACTAGGTACGGCCCCAAGATATCCGCCAGCTTATCGTAATCATTACAGCAATAATCTTCCAGCAAAGGGCAGATATCCTCCCGCAAAATCTTTTTGAAAAGTTCCGGGCTATTAATCGGCTTATCTTTGACCATGAAGTAAGAATGCCCTATCTGCTGGTTCCGGGCTTCCCTCCCCAAATGCTTGCAAATCCTCTCATTTAAATTTTTGAGCCATTCCCCCAATGGGAGCGTTTTTATAGAGGTTTCCTCCAATAATTCATAATCCGGCAGGAATTCCATAAACCCGAATCTTCTTCTCAAGGCTACGTCCAAAAAAGCTATGGATCTATCCGCAGTATTCATGGTCCCGATCAAAAACAGATTGGGCGGCACCATAAATTCCTCTCCCGAAACCGGCAGGTTTATCGTTTTTTCCCTCTTATTCGCTTCGATAATGGTTATGAGTTCTCCGAATATTCTTGAAATCTCCCCCCTATTGATTTCATCGATGATCAAATAATACTCCCTATGGAGGTTTTTTCCCGCGTCCTTACATATTTCCTTAAAAATCCCGTCCTTTTTCTCAAACACCACCTGGCCGTTTAAAACCATGGGCTTTATGCCTTCCATAAAATCCTCATACCCATAACTGGGATGAAAACAGCACATCCGCACCAGTCCCTTCTTCCCTCCATGTCCCCGGACTTCCTTCTTTTCCTCCTCATTCAATTCCATCCATTTTTTATTAAAAGCCTTCCAAGCCGCAAGCGAAAAGGCCGCTTTTTCCGCATAATAGGTTTTTCCTGTACCTGGGGGGCCATGTAAAATAACCTGTTTTTTTCTTTTAAGTATCTCTCCTATCATCTTGGTATTTTCATCTGGATACGGCATTATGGTTCTAATCATTTCCCCTTCGTTCCTATCCTGAATCCCTACGGCCGCCAATTGCCTGATTTTCAGCATATTTTGTTCTTCCTTATATATTTCGCAAATACCTTCCTTGTTCTTCTCGGTTGTTATCAGCTTAGCTTCTCCCAAATAAAGCCATTCCACATTCCTGGTGTGGGGGAAATCCAATCCTTCCTTAAACTCATAATTCCCAGTTATCTTCCCCACCCCCAGGACTTTCTCGCCCTGAGCGACGGTTACCAAATCATTAGTATTCATCTCCATATAAAATCTAAAAATTTCATTGATCTTCGGCCATGACGTTCCTTCTTTATCCTCATATTTTTTCACAAAATCAATCTCCATCCATTCCTTTAATTCTTTATCCTTTCGCCCCACATATATCCCTAGATCCCCCAATTCCTTCCAGCCTAGACAAACCTGGCCTTTCTTTTTCATGAACTCCCAAGCCCTACCGCCAGAGGTCACTTCCTCGTTTCCAGGTTTTCTTTTCGCCCACGCGTCGTTATAGCCGCCTAAGTTAATATCCATTCTGTAATAATTAATCGGATTCCCATAAAGTTCCATTAGAGCCCTTTCCACTTGGGCCGTGGGCATCGGTCGCATATCCCTAACTACATGGATCATCTGGCCGGTTAAGCAATACAACATCCACTTATTCGCCGGTTGTATTCCCAAACATATAAGCGCATGCCTATGGAAAAAACCCGCGTGGTAAGTATCAATCTTCTCCGGAAAGATCATGTGATAATATTTATGTATCCACCCATATTTATAAATCTGGCATCCATTTACATCAATCAAGCGATTCTCCAAATCCGAATAATCATAATCTTCCCCCTTGTTTGCCTCTATCCACTCCGCGCCCCGCATAATAGCATCCCGTATCTCGCTCCCTTTCTTAATAGCCTCAGCCATCCCCATCTCCGTCTGCTTCTGCCCATAAACCCACTTCTGATCCGCTTTCCTCTTATACATAATATACTTAAGGGCGCTTCCGCCGGATATGCTCCCAAAATGCTTGGTTTCAAATATATTATCTTTCTTAAATTCCAGCCAATAGGCCAAACTGTCCTTATTCATTACATTAAAGATTCCCTCTATTAATTCTTCACCATTTAATCTCCTAAGAATCTCAAGACTGAACCTCTTTCTGAACTCCTTATATTCCTCTTCCAACTTATCCTCACCCGGAAATTCACCCTTATCCACCATCCTATCCCTGGTTTCCACTATCAGGCGCCTAACTTCTTCACTCCAGAATCCGTAAAACATGGACCTTCCTCACATTTGTCTTTGATTTTATTAATATTATCACAATAATTCTCCCAAGGCTACACCAGGGTTAAGCGATTGGGTAACTACTTGAAATGATAATTATTTCTCGCAGAATGAAATTTCCTCGGAACGGGATGATGCAATACTTGGAAGATAAGTTTAAGCTAGGATATTTTTGAAAAAAAGATTTAGATTGCGGGGAGATTTAAATTCTTAATTTTGAGGGAGAGTCACCGCGAGAGATTGGCGGAAATGCAGAATCAGGTGGTATAATAAAAGGTGAGAGGGGGGTATATTTCAGCGGATTCAGACGCAGCTATGCGATGTCAGGGTATGGATTGGCCTTGGATGAGAGCCGGCTGAAACTTTGAACCCTGGGATTTGGCTATAGGTATTGAAATAAATTAAAATTTTTTTGTATGGCCGTACGGTTCGGTTGCCACCCGGTCTTTGCAGAATAGTAATTATTGGCAGGGGGCCAGAGGGCAAAAATAGATTAAATCGAGTTGCAGACGGTCTCCTCTTAAAATATACCCGAAGAGGGGGAATTCGTCGCTTTCTTGATAATTAATGACAAAGCTGGGTGGATTTGGCATTATTTCTCTGGAGGTATCAAAAATAGAGATAACGAAATTCTGCCGTTGGCCTTTTTCCTCGATATAGCCGGTTAGATCTTCATTAATCAGGACATTGTCCTTTTTTTCTAAAACATCTGGCTTAGGGCAATCGCGCCAATTATCATCACATTTATAGTAGGTTCCCGGCTTTAGGCGGGCCTTGTAATCCCGGTCTAAAGCAGAATCGTGGGATTTAAGCCAAGCTGCGGTTAAATCCTTATCAAGGGTAAAACGATTTTCACCAGATCCGGTTTCAGGCTTAAATGTTTCTTTAGAGCCTTCTTTTTTCCAGGGGCTATACTCATATATCAGTTCGGCATTTTCCCCTATAGACGTCCAATTGAAATAGGTAAAATGACCGCAGTCGCCATCTGGTGTGCATAGCGAAAGTCTCCCGGAGCCATCGGGCCAGAAAGTATAATACGTATCCTCAGTTTCGTTACCATAAACTCCCGACTTGAATTCCCCGGCCGCTACTGTCGTGGCCGCGGTTCCCATAATGAGGAAAAGGAAGAGAGATGAAATCAGGCAAGTGATTGACTTAGTGAAATATTTCACGGTAAAACCTCTTTAATTTGTAAATTGTCGCTCCAAGTATAAATCAAAAGATTCATTGTGGCAACGGAATAGTCATCTGGCTTGGTTTCTGATTTAGGCGATTTAGGGGAACTTGGCTTTTATCATGGCTATATCCAGGTTAGGACGCCCGCTTAAAAAATGGATATAAATCAGTAGAAGGATTTAAGAGACTACTATAAGTAAGAAACTTTTGATAAAATTAGTCTAGCCAACATAGTCGTGAGACGTTAACTAATCTATTAAAATGATGTGATATTTTTGCTTAATAGAGTTTACCCGGAACTATGGTCGCTCATGGCTTCATTTCAGCGTTGAGCCCTTCGGGCGAATGTGCCCCCGCTGAGAAGCGGGCAGGAGGGTGCGGTGGGACTCCCGCACATATCCTGCCAGGACTTAATGTAATTTTTAACCGGATAGTTTTGTTTTGAGATTCGTATTTTTCAGGATTCCGAAAAAATAAAGAGTTTTGCGGAAAGTAAGGGAAAAATTTTGTCTGGCCTTAAAAATTCCGGATTGAAATAAAACTAAATTGAATCGGCTTGAACCATAGCAAAATTTTCATATATATCGTGAAAGTTCTTGATTTTCCGGCCTTCCAGGGATGTGTGATGATGATTTTGGCACAGCAAATGAAATGCAATTAACTCTTTTCAAAATTTAAATCCTATGCCGCTCAGGCCATTTCTATAAATAGAGCATTAGACCATGACCGTCATCACGGAAGATTTATTCTCTGATTCAATAACATATTAAAACGCTTTTTCAAACATATTAGATTCAGCCAGAATCTAATTAAATCAAAGAAATTATCATATAGAGCAATATCATGCTATACGCTTCATTATGAAGGCTTTACCATGCCACATGATATAATGCTGCGCAATATACGAACTCTTTCAAGCCGCAAGTGTTCTGACAAGCCCAATCCGCATAATGGCTTGTCGATACCAAGTGGGGAACTAGAAGGGAACCGCCACGGAATAAGATGGGAACAGGCACGGAATATTAAGGGAACCACCACGGAACAAGAAGGGAGCAGGCACGGAGTAATACGGGAACCACCTCGGAATAAGGAGGGAGCAATCGCGGAAACTGCGGGGAGTGATACTCCAGAGTAGAAAGCCGCACCGATTGCTCAACCTCTCGGCCGGTTAAAAATCCCCTCTTTGGATTTTTCTGCCATTTTTCGCCCGTATGAAATCCGGCATAATACGGATACATTGGTGGACTGGACAGGCAAAGTGAGACCACTTTGCGTCCAGCCCCAAGGCCCTCCGGGCCTCGGGGTGCTCTTATTCGCCCTTTGGGCTCAACGAGAAATGAATTTTGCTTCTACCAGCTTCTTACTTTTAGAAGTTGGGCTTTGGATTTTTTTTGCCGCCAGAGTTATACTTTTGAAATCACAATCAACCTCAGCCTTGATGACGATTTTCACGCTTTACGTTTCCATTTAAAGATATATATCGCCTTTGTTGCCAGTTGGTTTTCTAATTTTGACTGAATTTATTTCATACGAAATATCTTTTCTCGCAAATACTTTTATGATAGGTTTAGGCAAGTGGCCAGCCTGTTATCCAAAAGATGCTCTCCGGGCTGGCTGGATAAAAAGCCCTGATTGACGTTGGCGCGTCAATCAGGGCGGCGTTGCCACGAGTGCTGTCAGACAGCTTTGGGGCACATGGCAGTTTCAGAATAGCGCAACGCCGATTCATCGTCAACCATAAATGACAGGAGCGTTGCCTGATGCCTGACCCCCCTCTTTCCATCACCATCTTGGGCGAACCTTATGTTCGCCTTTGGGAGCAGTTTTCAGAATTCCCTACACGCGAAGAAGTATCAAAGCGTATTCGCATTTTCAAGCCACGCAGTTTGGCTAACCTTGATTGTAAAGGACGCGGCCCGGTCGGCCGCCAGATTTTCGCGGGAAAAATCTGTTATCCCCGTAACGAAGTTGTGGTCTGGTTCGCCTCTCTGACCGGGCCACCCAAATCCCGTAACTCTACAAGCCCGGTGTTGACAACTCCGGCCACAGCCTCTTATGAATTTGACTGATAAGCTCGTTTGCGTCAGGCACGCGCCGCAGGAAGCCATAAAGGGTATGGAAAGGGTATGGAAACGGTTTCACACCCTTGAAGTTGTCAAGTCTATTAAAGCGAAGACGGCGGGCCGGCCGCCTGATGATTCTAAAAACGCCCTCTGAGCGCATATTGCTTACTCCCAGAGGGCGGCTTTGACGTGAAATGTGCAACACGGTTGCCGGGCAATCGGCAAATCAACCCGACTTTTTTAATCTACTTGGCCCACCAATAGAAGTCAAATTTTTTCAGCCGGGCCGAATGTCGGGAGGAACGCCGTAAACCTGCGGCTGGCCTGGGCCGCTGAGTTCGGCCAAGGGTAGCAATCGGTCTGCTACCCTTGACCATTGGGTTGTGCGAAGCGAACGAAAGGGGAATTATATACTTAACTTACAGCTATTAGATATCTCTTGGTTGTTATGAGGAAAATCCATTAAGGACGGACTTGACTTAATATCCGCCTTAACCTACTCTTTTCCTATCTTAATATCATTTTAGAGGGTAAGGGAGGGCGGACGATTGAGGTTTTGGGTAGCCAACTCTACTGTCCAGCCCGACCAGTCAGCCGGTTCTTTCCCTCAGACCAAACACCGGCCAGCCCAGGAGATATTTTTATGAGATACCCGGAATTATTCAAAAATGCCTGCCGCGGCCTCACTGTTTCCCAAAAGGTGATCCTGGAGTTCGCTTACAATAGGCTCAATGAGCACTGCGACAAATTCAACAAATTCATCAGAGACTTATCGCCCATCGCTCTCATAGACCTGGTTATCCGCCAAGGTTTGGCGGAATGCTTCAAATCCATCCAAGAAGGGAAAAATGATTTTTCCCAGGCCCTTGTTATATATTTAAAATCCAGGGAGGAAATGTCCGGCATCCTGACCGAGATTTTAAGGGAAAGAACCCTCGTCCAAGGCCGGGTCAAGATAAATGACCCTGCCAAGATGCTGGCGGCTTTCAAGGAATTTAACGCCTTTGTCACCCATATCCTCATTCCCCTCTTAACCTGGGAAAAATCGACCTTGAAATATGATCAACTTCATATCTGGCTGGAATACGATCAAAATTTCCATGATGAGGCTGAGCTTCAGAAAAGAATGATTCTTCTGGAAACCATGTTTTCCAAGCGGGAAGGTGAAAGGTTGCTTTCAGCCGAATTCCGGGATAAACTGCGGGACTTCAAACATGTCCAGTATCCCGATTTATTGGTGAGAAATACCCGTTCCCTGGGCTACCGGGCCCCTTGGGTGGAATTCGATCTCCCGGAACGGCCTTCCTATGCCCAAGAAAATAAGGAATTAAGCACGATTTTAATCTTCTTCGACGTATTGTATTCCAACCTGTTCATGGCTCCTTTTATTGAACACTCCCTAAACCCCCGGATAGAGGACGTCGATTCGGTTTACAGAAATAGCTTCATTGACCTATTTAAAATCATGTTTTCTAACTTTGATGAATTCCCGGAATATAAAGCCAAGCTTGAAGCACATGGAGAACCGGAGGAAGTCAGAAAAATTATGGCAGAGAGACTCAATGATAGATATTACCAGGAACAAGTTTTTAAAAAAAGCTATCTCTGCCCGGAACTAAATAAGCTCCCTTTAAGCGTGGTCAAATCGGAAGAACTTACCTTCGCGCTTAAATCCGGCCTCTCTTTAGAACTTTTGAACAAGTATATGCCCAAAATTGCCTTGGACATGGACAATTTAGACCAAGTGCCTTTAGCCCAGATAAATTGTTTCCACGCTCCCTTTTTGAAATTTAAGGAAAACGGCGAACAAAAGTATATCATTATCCCCTGGCTTCTCTCCTGTATGGAATACGAGAAAACCGTCTACCACCAGATACTCAAAACCGAAACCCAAGGCGAGGCCACCAAGTTAGCCGAAGCCTTAAGTTTAAAAATGGAAAAACTCATTATCGAACAGTTCAGCCAACTGGAAGGAGTCCGAGCCATAAACGTTCCCCCGTTCCAAATCCAGGACGAATCCTTGGATTTTGACGGCCTGATCATCGAAGAGGAAACCCTGGTCGCCTTCGTCATTGAATACAAGCACAGCATGGAGTTTCGCCGCCAAGATGATGAACGTTACAAACTTCTAAAAACCCCCTTCCGTAAAGCCATCTCCCAATTGGAGAAAAGATTAAGGGCCCTGGGCTCCCATAGTCAGATTTTGGAAAAGAAATTCAATCTTCCCCCCGATCTCCTGAAAAATCTGACCTATTATCCTCTGATAATCTCCAATACCCTAGAGTTCGACCGGAAGGTCTTTAAATTCAAAAAACCAATACCTCTTAATGGAAAAACCTATGAATACCTCCCCAAGATTTCCTACTTTGAACTAAACGGTCTTCTACTTCGCAATCGCGATATTCCCCAGCCTCTTCTCCATATAAAAAATGACATCCAAAATTACGCCTTCGGAAATGAGATACAAACTTTCATCGATTTTAGTTCGCTCCCCAAGCTTAGCGATAAAGGCCGGCCCGTCCGTTATAAATACAGCGGCCGCTCCAAATTCCCTCCCCCGAAACAATTTAAAATTATTGAAAATGATAATTAAAGGGTTTATATACTTAACTTTTTCAGGCAATAAATACAAGAAGTCACAAGCGGTATCAAAAGGAAATTTCCGCAACATATCCAATAGATGCCTAACATCAGAAAGTAAAGTATATAAGTCCCAACGAAAGCTACATATCAGGGATTGGCTTAGGTCGATGAGTTCAGTAAAAGGGTATTAGTTCGATTAATACCGATTAAGTTGGTATGCAAAGTCATATTTGAAAAGGGTGTGAAACGATTCTTATGTGGCCTCGTGTCAAGAAAAAAAATAGCCAAAAGTCCTTTTTGTATCATTTGCGCGTATAGCCACACTTGGCGGCTGGCGCGGGCCTTGCTCTAGGCGCAAAAAAGACGCCGGGATATG
>Ga0268262_10006677_pt1 | contig 11005 bp, 9 predicted proteins | sample TergutNc150P3_FD_190354 | JGI IMG/M metagenome (GOLD analysis project Ga0268262, IMG submission 190354) | Nasutitermes corniger P3 segment gut microbial community from laboratory colony in Florida, USA - Nc150 P3 (SPAdes) (version 2) | ecosystem: Host-associated > Arthropoda: Insects > Digestive...
ATCCGACAGAAAAACTGTGGAAGTGGAAAGATTTGACACATGGGAACACAAACAAAGTAATGCTCTGCGCTATGAAGGATTCGGAAAAGGCACTTATTCCTATGCGGGATACGCAAACAGGGTTATCACAGTCAATTCACAGCAAGTAAGAATAGACGCGATAATAAGCGTCAATTTGGAGCTTGAGGAAACTCTGCCTGAACAATCGAACGTAGATATCCGCGGTATAAGCATTGTGTTTAATGCCGACAAAACTACTTTTCAGATAGTCAACGGTTCTTTGTTGTGCGGAAGAAATTTTGACGGACCTTCGGTTTATCCGGCCGCTGTAATAGGTTTTTCGCAATTTATAAAAATCCGTTAGGGAAAGAAGGGTAAGAAAATGAAAAAAACAAAAATTGTTTATTTTAACATATTGATATTTTTTCTCTTTGCTCTGACAAATGTTACAGCGCAGCAGAGAGTGGCGCAGAAAGATAAAATCGACATGGACAAAGTTCTTGTCGGCGCGGCTCCTGTTTGGGAAACGAAGCTTAGCGATACAGTCAAAGGAACGCCGCACTTGCAAGCCAGCTCCGTTGTTCTTGTCGGTGAAAAGGGAAGCGTGAGATCGTTTTTTATGAGCGGTACGCCTCTTTGGGATTTTGACGCAAGGGGCACTGCCATTCAATATGTTTCGCGTTCTTATGAGGCCGCTACTTATGTTTGCAATGCCGATGGCGTTTTTATGGCGGTCAACCGCGTGGGACGGGAATTGTGGCGGTTAAAACTCGATAAACCGATTACACAGTCGCCTGTTGTCGGTTGGGACGGAAGAATTTTTATTACAGTTAATTCCGTAATTACTTGCAGAACCGCATCGGGACATTCTCTTTGGACAATAGATGTTGGAAGTCCTGTCGCTTTCCAGCCTATTCTTGACAGAACAGGCAGCGCGGCTACGGTTCTTCAAAATATGGATTTTATTAAGATAAGCCAATTCAGCCAAACAGAACGCATAAGGTTGAGCAGGATTCCGGTTTTAATAGTCGGCTTGGATGAAGGAGCTATAAAAAGCTATATACTTATGTATCAATCGGGCGAAATGGAAAAAATTGTTTATGATGAAAAATCAAGAGAAGGAAGCAGACTTTCAAAATCAAATTTAAGAAATTTGCCCGGACAGCCTGTAGCCGCGGCAAGCAAAGATGATCGTTTCGGCGTAACGCTGAGAGACGGGAAAGTTCTGTTTATGAATCCGAGCGGCAATGTTCTGTGGACAAAAAACAGTCATGAAGCCGCAGAAGAAAAAGGAACAGGTAATACTTCTTTTGAGCAAACGTCGATGATGTTTGATGAAAGAGGCGTTTATACAATAACAACACGAGGCGTCAGCGCTTTTTCAGCGGAGGGAAGACGCCGTTTTGTGCACAGGTTAAGCAATGAATGTTCGGGTATTCCCGGTTTAAGCGACGAAGGTATACTTTACGCCTGCGGAAAAGATAATATACTGCGTGTTTATAAAATTGACGTAAGAGAGCGGACTATTCCAAGGAGCAGATTTTACGGTCCCGAACCTGAAGGTTCTTACGGAATGGGAAATCCTCCTCCTTCGCCTTGGACAGAACAGCCAAAAAGCCGTTATAATGATATTGAACAGGACAAAGTCTACGAGGAAATATCGTCTATTATTCAAAGCGGACAAATCGGGGAAAATGAACCTATTTATGTCGCGTATATGATGGAGACGGTAGGTTTTTATATCGGCAATCCGAATTATTCCAGAGTACGCCCTGATGTTAAACCGGAACAACGCATAAGACTTATAAAATTGATCGCTCTTGTCGGCTCAAGGGAAACTATTCCGTTCCTATGGAATATTTTTGACACTGACCCCGAGCCGGCAGTACGAAGAGCTTGCGCCGACGCGATTGGCGTTATCGGCGTAGACCCCACGGGAAGATCGTTCTATTCATATAATTATCTGCTTACGCCGAATAACCCCAATAACGATCCTCAGCTTGTATTGGCTGCGACTACTTCAATAGCGAAACTTTGCCGTTTCTCGGGTCCGCCTCTCGCGCCTGAGGGAATTCGCGTGTTACGCTATTTTTCCAATTTAAATTCAGTGCCCAATGTTGTAAAAGAGCAAATACGCAACGAGCTTGACGGTTTGTTTAAAGAAGGCTTGGATAAACCGATAGAATAATGCGAAAAGGCTTCGCCTTTTTACTATCTCTGCAGCCGCTTAGCGGAATCAAAATCTGCGGCGGCGCTTTCGTTGTTTCCCATGTACTGAAAGATTTTTCCCCTGCTGTTATATGCGTCCGCAAACGATGGGTTTATGGCAAGGCATCTGTTTAAATCGGCGAGAGCTTTGTCTAATTCACGCTTGTTGTACCATGCGTTTGCGCGGTTGTACCACGCCGCGGCGTAATCGCTTTTTATTTTTATCGCTTGCGAAAAATCCGTTATCGCCTTGTCGTCGTTTTCACTTGCGTACCACGCGCTTCCGCGTCTGTTCCAAATTACAGCATTTGCCGGTTCAAGAGCGATAATCCTGTCGCAGTCCTCAATTGCCCGCGCGTAATTTCCCGTTTGATATAACGCATGGGAGCGATTTACAAGAGCGTCCACATAATTTTTATTTATCGATATTGCCTGAGAATAATCTTCTATGGCAAGATTCATCCCGTTAAGTTTGTTTCTTGACGCTAATTCCGCTCTGGCGAAACCTCTGTAGTTGTAAACTTCCGCTTTTTTCCCGTCAAGTTTTATCGCTTGTGTGTAATCATCAATGGCGCGGCTGTATTCGCGTTTTTTCAGCCATGCGTTTCCCCGTGATATATAACTTTGCGCAAACTCACCATAGCGGTTTATTGACGCCGTAAATTCCGAAATGGCTTTATCAAAATCAGCGTTACGGTAAAATTGTTCTCCCGCCAAATAAGAAATTAAATAGGCATCCGCTCCCATTTGTTTTAAAACGTCAAGATCGGGATTTTCAAAATTGACAGGATCGATTTCCGAGACAAGTACGCCCATTCCTCGAAGCCTGCTTAAATTTGATAATGAAGATAACGGACGGGAAACCGTGTACGATTCAATAGGCCGCTTGTTGGTTTCTGTTTCTTCAATAACTATTTCTTCTTCCGGTTCTTCGGAAATTAACGGTTCTTCAATTTGCTTTGCTTGAGTATCTTTCTTGCCGCATGTAAAAATAATAAAGCATAGCGTTATTATTAAAACCACCGCCAAGATACCGGAAAGTAAAATGAATAACTGTCTGTTCAATCCGCCTCCGATTCTCCGTCTGATGCAATCGGTTCCACTACCCTGTAGATAATTCTGACGGTTTCCGTACTTGAACGATGCTTGAGTTTTATTATGAGACATTGATCTTCAGGATAGTATATCCAGCCTGATGAATCGTAAATTTCAAATTGGCTGTCCGATCTCCATTCTATGCCGTGAACTTGAACAGCCAAGAACGGACGCACTCCTCGGACTATCATGTAGTGTGTCATATTCACAGGAAAGGATGCGGAGATATTAAGATTGCCGCCTTCCGAGTAGTATGCTCTTACGTTGGAAGAAGCTGTCCATGTCCAAATGCCTTCGTTTGAAAGCCACGACGCTCTCGGATAATAATCTGTCGGGTTCAGTATATTGTGAAGCCGTCCGGCGTTTCCGTTTGCGATTGCCGATAAAATTAAAGAGCGTCCTATCTCTGACCATTCGGTATTTTGTGTTGAAGTCGCCCAGAAAACAAGAGCTTTTCCAAGCCTCATACTGTATTCGGAATTATTACTTTCCTGACTTGTAGCGTAAACAGCTCCTTTTTCGGCGTCACGATTTAAATTATCGGAAATCAGCGAAAGCATCCGGCTTGTAAGATGTTCTATAGGATTAGTTGCGTCGGTTCTCCATCGTTTTAAATCATAATAAACTTCCAGCAGTCCGGGACAATGATCGGAAATAAGCGCATCGGGAGATGCGTTATTAATAATATTGATAACTTCGTTTGCAAGGACAAGATTATTTCTTGTAAAAAGGAAATCAAGAAGGTGTTCTTCTTTTAAGATGTCTAAAGATTTATCTTTGACTAAACGGTTAATCAAACTGTTTTTCTCGTTTTCATAAGAAGATAATGAACGATACGCGTTCGCGGTTCCTCCGACAAACACGGCGGATCTGTAGGTTTGTTTCGGGCTGTTTGCGAAATCTTGGGAAATTAAGCTTAAGGCATTCATATAATTGCCGCGCGGAATTGCTTGCGCGCCGTACGCGATAATATCGTCCTCATATTGTAAACTTGCCGCAGTTTGATTCCAGCGGTTAAAGTTTTCTGTTTGCCAGTTTCTAATGATAGTATCATAATTATTTACCTGCGCAATTACATAATCCGCCGGATCAAACGCCCTGTGTTTGCCCCTAGCTCTGTAAGCGATAAACGCGCTGTCTCTTGAAAGTATAATGGCTCCGTTTTCAAGTTCTTGCCCAAGACTGCTGAAAACATACCGCATACCGCCGTACATAACCCCAAGCTGTCCTGAGTCCTTAATAATGGAAGAGCGGCGCGGGATAAGCGGTATTGTAATTTCGGAAATGTTTTCCGCAAAGTTCGCGCTGATATTCAGCTCTTGCCCGCCGTCGGATTCAATCGATGTGAAAGAAATCGCAGTTCCGTCGGGTAAAGTAAAATTCACCGAGCCGCCGATAATTAACATTTTTTGCGGATTTACCGGCAAAATCGTCCCGTTGACATCTGTCAGAGATAACCCTTTTCCGCGTTCTTCTTTTAATGAGAAATCAAGTCCGCCGTAGAATATTTTTACGCCCCCGGCGACAGACTGATGCCCCTGTTCGTCCGATTGCTGATTTTCAAGATAACGTCCTCTTATGTTCATTCCTCCGGCTGTAATGGAAAAACTTCCCATATTGGAAAATTGTACAATTACCAATAAACAGAAAACTATGCAATAAAGCGCCGCAAGACCTAAAATTCGCGATGTTAAAGGCTTTTTCATGAAATATATCAACCCCTTGAACAAATACGGTTTATTTTTGTAACTTGCCGATTTGTTAATTATTATGTACTATATAATAACATGAAAATAGAAATCAATGGAAGCGGTTCAATTGCGCTCCGTTTATCGGTATTTTTCCTCATTTTTGGGCTTTCCCCCTGCCTTTGGGGACAGCAAAGCGAGACAGAGATTTTATCGAAGGTAGCCGAGCACCTTGTCCGCAGGGAATATTCCCAGGCGTTGGAATTATTTGACAAACTGCCCGAGGAACGCAGGGAAACCAATGATATCCGCATTATGCAGGCGACAATAATGAACGCTGCGGGCAAAACCGCCGACGCGAAAAGGATAGCAAACGCTATTATAGCCGCCGACAGTAAAAACACCGCGGCCTTAATGGTATTAGCCGACGCCGCCGCGATTGAAAACAAAGAAAGAGACAGGCGGGCGTTACTTGACAAAGTAATCGCGCTGGAGCCGAACAATGTAAGGGCGCTGAACGATTTGGCGAATATCAATATTAAAAACCAAAGCTTGCGTGTTGCGGCGAATTATTTTGATAAAGTCCTTGCCGTAGAGCCCGACAACGGTGAAGCTTTGGTAGGCAGAGCGTCAATTTACAGGTATACAAGAGAGCCGAAAAAAGCGGAAACTCTTTTAAACCGCGCCGTAACTTTATATAAAGATTGGGCAAGACCTTTTCATGAAAGGGGAAGGCTCTATAAAAGCACAGGGCTTAATAATGACGCGCTTGATGATTTTAAGACAGCCCTTACGATTGAACCGGATAATTATATGGTGCTTGTGGATTACGGAGAGCTTTTAATGGAAGTAAACCAAAAACAGGAAGCGTTAAAACATTTAAACAGAGCAATACAAGTTGAGCCGAATATTTTTATGGCATATATTTACAGCGCCGCGATAAAAGACGAGTTACGCGATTATAAAGGCGCTGAAAACGATTATACTATTTTGGTAAAATTAAAACCCGATTATTATTTCGGTTTTGAAGCTCTTGGCGTTCTTAGAATGAGAAATAAACAGTGGGCGGCGGCAAGAGACGCTTTTCTTGACGCTTACAAACAGGCTCCTAAAGAATATAATTATGCGCTTTTAGCCGCGATGAATTGGATGCGCGCAGGCAAACAGACAGACCCAAAACAATTCCTTGCGCAAGTACTGCGTACAATGCCGAGAGATACGACGGAATACGCTGTTATGAGGATGTATCATGATCTTTCCGGCGATGCCAACGCGGCTAACCTTATAGATAATGAAAAAAATATTTATAAAAAAGCGCAGATGACTTTTTACATGGCCTCTTATAATGACATTAAGGGAAACAAAGCGTTGGCGGATAGATATTATTTAATGCATCAAAGCCTTAACATAATAGGCACTATAGAATGGCAGTTAAATGAGATGATGATTGCCGAACGCGGTATTGGAGCAAAGACCGAAAAATGAGCGAGAACATAACGACAGTTTTGCTGAACGGAAATGAATTTAAGCTGATAGGAACCGCGCACGTTTCGCGTGAAAGCATTGAAGAAGTGCGGAATATTATCTGCGAAAACAAACCCGATATGGTCTGCGTAGAGCTTGATCAAGCGCGGTATAATTCTATTACACAGAACGATAATTGGGAAAAACTTAATTTAACAAAAGTCTTTAAAGAAGGCAAGGGTTTTTTGTTAATAGCGAATCTTGTTTTGGCAAGTTTTCAGCGCCGTCTTGGAAATGAATTGGGAGTAAAACCCGGCGAAGAAATGAAAACAGCGGTGCAAGCCGCCAATGACATGGGGTTAGCGTACAGCCTTTGCGACCGTGAGGTGCAAACAACGCTTAGCAGAGCGTGGGCACGCTGCGGCTTTTGGAGTAAATCAAAATTATTAGCGTCCCTTTTGGCGAGCGCTTTTACAACGGAAAAATTGAACGAGAAAGAAGTAGAGGAGCTAAAAAACAAAAGCGAGCTGGACGGTATGATGACCGAGCTTGCGAATTATTTGCCGACCGTTAAAGAAGTTTTAATTGATGAAAGAGATCGTTATCTTGCCGCTAAAATTTGGGACTCTGTGTCCGGTAAAACAAACCAAAGAGTTATCGCAGTAATGGGCGCAGGGCACATTCAAGGTATAAAAACATATTTGGAAAGATTCAGCAGGAACGAAGAATCAACTGACGTTAACGATTTGGCAAAAACGCCTCCGGCGGGCTTTTTTTCAAAAGCAGCGAAATTTATTATCCCAGCCGCAATTATCGCTCTTATAGCATACGGTTTTTACCGCGCCGGAACAGGGATGGGATTTTCACTTATATTGCGGTGGATATTATGGAACGGATCTCTTGCGGCATTAGGCGCAATCATCGCTCTTGGTCATCCGCTTGCGATTATTGTTTCGTTTGTCGGCGCGCCATTTACTTCGCTGAATCCGTTTATCGGCGTCGGTATTTTATCCGGTATTGTTCAAGCGATTTTAAAAAAGCCCCGTGTCTCCGATGTGGAACAAATGACGGAAGATGCCACGACCATTAAGGGCGTTTACCGCAACAGGATTACAAGGGCATTATTGGTGTTTTTCTTTTCCAGTCTTGGCAGTTCCATAGGCACTTTTGTCTCGATTCCGGCGATTGTAAGCAAATTTGCCGGATAATCCCCTGTTTTTTTAAGACAAAAAAATATGAAAAAAAGCAAAAATTCCCTTGACTTTTCTTTACCTACGTATTACAATTTGTAATATGAGAGCAAATTATGCCGTAAACGAGGTTATTACCACTGCCAGACTCCCCTTAGAAATAAGGAACAAACTCCTTGCCCTTGCAAGGATTAAAAACATGACAAAATCCGAGGTTATCATTAAATCGCTGGAAATGTACTACGACCGTGAAGAAGGCGATATAGATTCCTTTTCCCTTGGCGAAAAAGTTTTCGGCAAATACGGTTCCGGAGACGGCGACCGCTCTGTTACCTACAAGGAGCGGATTAAGAAAAAGCTTTCAGACAGGATGAACGCTTGGTAGATTCGGTTCTTATAGACGCAGGTCCTCTTATAGCTCTTTTTGACTCAAGCGACAAACACCATCGCAAAATAAAATCTTTCCTGAAAGGCAATCCGTTCAGGTATGTAAGCACGATTGCCGTATTTACGGAAGTTTCCCACATGCTAGATTTTAGCACCGCCGTCCAGCGTGATTTTTACGAGTGGGTGATGTACAAGGGCGTAATTATAAGCGACATAAATCAAAATGATTTACTGCGTCTTATAGAACTGACAGATAAATACTCCAGTCTGCCCATGGATTTTGCCGACGCCACTCTTGTTATTACCGCTGAAAAAACAGGTATCCGTCAAATCATCAGCATAGACAGAGATTTTGATATTTACAGACTGCCCGGCAAGGAGCAGATTAAGAATGTTTTTAAGGGATAAGGGATACCAATTGACATACACCAATAAACAGCGTATAGTATAAAAAATGGGCAAAGACGATGAAGAAGTAGCGTTTACCGAATCGGCGTTTCGGCATAAAATAAGCAAAGAAGACATACTACACGCATTAAAGACAAAAGTATTAGACGTGCCGCTAGTACGCTACCCGCAAAAAAATGCGTTAATCGGCTTTGACACGGCAGGAAACCCATTAGAAATACTATATAATGAAATAGATGATGACAAAATCGAAATTTTTCACGCTATGAAGGCGAGAAAAACTTTTTTAGCAAAACTAGGATTATAGGAGAAACCATAATGAAAATGACAGAAAAGGAAGCATGGGAATTGGATGACCTTTTAACACGCACTGATCCCGAACTCGGTCCAAATGGGACAGGTTTTCTAAGCCGCAAAGAAGCCCGACTAATGGGCATGGATACACTATCAATAAATTATCTGATGACCAAAGCAGAAGCCGACCACAAAACACCAGCCCAGATAATAGGTGAAATGGTACGAGAACGTATTGCCGCATCAGCATAAACGGTTGTTTTTATTGCTTCTCTAAAAAATATTCTCTATATTACTAATTTAATTCCGTGAGCGTGTGCGTAAAATCCCATCTGACTTTTATTTATGGCGAGATTTCGATGTTTTTCCATTACGGGTTTGCATTGCTGTAAGCGACTGAGATGTGTATTTTTTTGCCATTTCAAAAGATTTATCTAAAATAGCAATTATTTCTTCATTATACTTAGCTTGAATTTTGGCAGTATTTGGGGGCGGCATATTTTCAGGTTTAAGAAGCTCAAAACCCTCAATTAAGCGAATCAAGTTCCTTCTTCGCCTGTCTCTTCACCGGCGGCGGCTGTTCCTTTGCTAATAACAAATTTAATATTTTAACGCCTGTTTCGCTTAACGGCGGTCCTGAAAAACGGCAAAGAGCGCCGGTAGCAAAAGCTATCGATGTCAATATTTGATCGTTGTTCTTTACAATGCCGTCGTAAATTATTGATTGCAGAAATACTTGAATCGCTACTCCCTGCGGGTCTACGCCTATGTTCCCTATTGCTTTTACGGCTTCAGATTTTATAAGCGGATCATTGTCATTTTTAAAAATGGTTACAAGCCAGGGAAGTGTTTCCTGAGAACCGATTTTTCCCAAAAGCCTTATAGCCGCTATCCGCATAGTTATGTGATCTTGCCCTGCGGAAACTGTCAGCAGAAATGATGTCCAATCCCGTTCGAATCCTCCAACTCTGCCTGCATTTATTCCTTGTGTAATTTGTTCAAGGTATTGTCTTCTTTCCATTTCGTTAAAAGGAATATCATTTTTATCGGGAGTTAAAGGGCGTCCCATTCCGTAAGAGCCTTCCGGTATCGGGCCGTATAGGGCGTTTTTTTCGGGTCTTACGCGATCTTCAATTTTATATGAATAAAGTATCCAGTCCCTTCCGCCGGAATATAACACACCGTCATTTCCAAAAGCGGGTACTGCCGCGGCGTTTCTCAGGTTTGTAAACCAAAGTCTTCTGCCGTCTGCGGTAAAACCTGTGGCTCCGTTTTTGCTTAAAACATAAATGCCTCTTTCATCAAAAAGCATTTCCGCTTCCAATTCCGGTTTTCCGCCTTTTTTAAACATTTCACTTATATGGCTGTCGCCTAACCAAGATATTTCTTTTTTTGCCGTTGATAAAAGAGCTATCCTGCCGTCGTTCATGGTAACGGCAATATTGCCGCCTCTTTCTATCGCCGCAATCGGAGGGGCGGGAAGTTTCGGAAAATCATCATCTTTATTTGCGCTCTGGTTTTTGTCCTTAGGAGGTGCGTTTATATCTTCCATTGTTCCGTCTCTGTAGAAAGCAATAATTTGCGTCCGCGCCGCCGCTACAGAAACAATAACAACGGGAGGTTTGGAAAGAGACCATTTAGCGGCTCTTCCAAGATGAGTAACACGGTAAACATCGTTATTAGTTAACGAAAAAATTATTCCCCCGCTGCGATCCGGTTTCGGCGCTATGGAAAATGGGCTGTCCAATGTTATCGTCCACAAAAGATTTCCCGATGCCGTGTAACAAAAAATCTTTTTATCAACAGGGATAAATAACCTGCCGTCCCAGCCTGTAACCACAAAGCCTTTCAGAGGGGTTCCTAAATCGCGCCGCCACAATTCGCGACCTACGCGGTTAATAGTAATAAATATACCGTTTGTTCTTGAAAAATAAGTTGAACCTTCTCTTGAGCGCGAAACAAAAGGGCTTAATCTTCCTCTTGCCGAAAATGTCCAAAGCGGTCTGCCTGCCGTAGAGTACGCCTTGATGCTTCCGCCGTCAAGGGCGACAACCGCAGATTGCGCCTGAACAGAGGGCAGGGAAAGCACCGACCCCCCTAATGCCTGACGCCAAAAAGGGTCGCTTGTTACAAGCCCCTGCTCTCGGGTATTTCCCTGCGAAAAAACCGAGGCAGAAGCAAAGAAAAATAAAACGCAGCTCTTAAAGAAAAACTTCATTATTTTAAGTATACTACATTTAATGGCAATTGGAGACGTGTACAAATTACAAT
>Ga0268262_10006678_pt1 | contig 11004 bp, 10 predicted proteins | sample TergutNc150P3_FD_190354 | JGI IMG/M metagenome (GOLD analysis project Ga0268262, IMG submission 190354) | Nasutitermes corniger P3 segment gut microbial community from laboratory colony in Florida, USA - Nc150 P3 (SPAdes) (version 2) | ecosystem: Host-associated > Arthropoda: Insects >...
TATCCATGCCCTCCACGCCCAGCTTCCCCTCCTTCGAGGGGACGGCCTTGCGCTTTTCGCGCCCCGGGATGGCGGGCACCACCACGTGCCAAACCTGCCCCGCGGGGAGGAAGCTCTTCAGGTACGCCCGGAGTTTGAAGCCCGCGCCGTCGCTGTCCGTGGCGATCACAAGGCCGCGCTGCGCCGCTAGGCGCTGATAAAATACCCGCCGCTGGGCGTCGCTGTAAATCTGGAAGCCGTGGGTGGGCAGGATCAATGCGTCGAACAGGGAAGCCAGCCGGATGGCGTCGTATTTGCCCTCGCAGAGGATCGCCTGCCTCAGCGGAATTTTTTCCATCTTTATTCCTAACCCCTGACGCCCAGCAGCCCGATCACGCACTGCTCCATCACCAGGCGGTGGTCCATGCGGGAATTTTTCAGGCGGCGGTCGGCCTGGGCCAGCAGCTCCAGGCAGCGGCGCAGCTGCGGCAGCTTCAGCCTGCCCGCCAGCCGCCCCGCGTTTTGCAGGCGGAAGGCTTTGCCCTTGTAGTCGAACAGCTTTGCGGGGTCCTCGGCGCGCAGGCCCGCCCGCATGGCGGTGAAGGCCCGGTAAATGTCGGCGTAATTGGCGATGAGGGAGCCCAGCAGCATTTGGGGGGAAACCTTCTGGCGGAACAGCTCGTCCAGCAGGCGCAGGGCCAGGGCGCCGTCGCCGGCGGCCACGGCCTTGACCATGTCGAAGCTCTTGGCCTCGACGGATTTGACGCACACGGCATCCACCTGGGCCCGGGTCAGGGCCCCGCCCCCGGCGTAGAGGCACAGCTTCTCCAGCTCGTTCTGGAGCAGGTTCAGGTCGTCCCCCACGCACTGGGAGAGGTATTCCGCCGTGGCCTTGTCGATGGAGCAGCCCCGCTTCTTCGCCCCGGCGGCGATGAGGCGCAGGGTCTGCGCGGCGTCGGGCTTCTCCAATTGGGCGATGTGGCCGCAGCCGTTCACTGCCTGCGCCAGGGTTTTGTATTTCTTGGGATGGAAATCCACGGTGTCCATCCAGAAGACCAGCACGGTGTGGGCGGGCAGCCGCTCCAAAAAGCCCAGGAACTCCGCGTCCCCGTTGGCGGCTTCCAAGTCGAAATCCCGCACCAGCACGCAGCTGCGGCCCTCCCCCAGGGGCATGGCCTCCGTGGCCTGGGCCAGGCCGTCCAGCGTGACGTCCTTCCCCTCGAAGCGGTGGAAATTGAAATCCCGGAAAGCTTGCGCGCTGGGAGGGGAATCTACGGCGGCATCGCACAGCTGGCGCGCGTAGTGCTGCTTGAGGTATTCCTCGCCGCAGCACACCACGTAGAGCCGCGCCAGCTCCCCCGCCTTGATCTGCCGCTTGCATTCGGCCTCATCAATCAGCGCCAAGGGCCCCCGCCTCCTTCCATTCCCCCGGCAGCCCGCCGGAAAATTCTATGATGAACGCGCCGCCCGCCGCCGCGACGAAACAGGCGCTGTCCCCATGGTCCGTGTAGAAAACGCCCTGCGCGCCCTCCCACAGCGCGAAGGAGGTGAAGCCCTCGGCGCACTGCGCGGCGTCCAGCACCCGCAGCACGGGCACGTCCCTGCGCAACTGCGCCGCCCCGCCGGAAAGGGATTCGTCATCGCCCGGGAGGAGCAGCAGCTCCAATTGGCGGATGCCCAGCGCGCCCAGGGCCCGTTTTGCCGCGCCCGCGGGCAGTTCGTCGCCCCCGCAGCCCAGCAGGGCCGCGCGCCCGCCCTGGCTGAACAGATACGCCGCGCCCGCCCCTGTTTCCAGCCGTTGCAAGGTTGCCTTCCGGCTTTGCAGCGCGCCGGGCAGCCAGCCGCACAAAATCAACACTGCGCACAGCAGCGCGGCGGTATAGCGCAGGCGCACGGGCTTGCCGAAGTACCGCAGCAGAAGGGCCAGCGCGGCAATCGCGGCGCAGAAAGCGAACACCGGGGCCAGGTCGGCGGCGTCGCCCCGCAGCACGGGCGCGGGCAGGCCGCTGAGCCAGCGCACGCCCCGCAGCGTCCAATCGCACAGGGGCGCGGCCAAATAGGACAGGGGCGCTATGGCCAGCGAAAGCCCGCCCAAAATCATCGCCGCGCCGGAGAGCGGCACGAACAGCAGGTTTGCGGGGAAGGTCAGCAACGACACACCGCCCGGCAGGCGTAGCAGCGAAATGGGCACCGTCAATACCAAGGCTGCGGCCGTGACGCTCAACCCGGCCCAAAGGGGCCTGGCCCACCTGAACTTTTTCCAAGCTCCTGCGGGCGCGCTAAAGCGGCTCTGGAAGAGCACGATGCCCAGCGTCGCCCCGAAGGAAAGCTCCAGCCCCAGTTGCCCGGTCGAAAGGGGGGATATCAGCGTCAGCGCCATGGCGGCCAGGCCCAGGGAGTTGAGGGAATCCGCCTTGCGGGAAAACAGCTCCCCCGCCAGGAGCAGCAGCATCATGATGCCCGCCCGCACGCAGGAGGCCGTGAACCCCGTGATGGCCATAAAAAAGAGGACGAACCCGCCGCCCAGCAGCGCCGCCAGCCTCCTTCCGCACCGCAGCGCCCGCAGGGCCCGGAACACCGACCACGCCAGCAGCGACATATGCAGCCCGGAAACCGAAAACAGGTGCGCGATGCCCACCGCCCGGAATTCCTCCTGCGTGACCCAGGAAAGGCCGCCCGTGTCGCCCAGCAGCATGCCCCGCAGCAGCGCGGCGGCAGGGCCGTCATAGCGCGCCTGAAGCGTTGCGCGGATGCGCCGCTGCAATTGCAGCACGGGCCGCATCAAGTGAAAGCCCTCCGCCCGGCGTATCTCGAAGCGATCCTCGCCGTAGCTTTGGGCGTAGCTGCCCAAGTAAACCCCTTTGGCCTTGTAATGCGCGGCCATGGCGGGGTCGTCGCCGCCCAGGGGGAAAATCGCCCCCCTGTAGGCGATCTCGTCGAAGGGCTCGGCGTACAGGGGATAGGGCGACGAGAGGCGCAGGCGCAGGCGTTTCTCCGCGCCGCCTACGGAAATGGTTTCCAGCCGGTAGTAGTACCGCCCGTAGGCTTCCTCCGCGTTGCTGACCACGCGCGCCCGGATGTCAATCTTTTCCCCGGTATTTTGCAGCGCGGGGTAATACGTCCCGGATAGCTGCAACAGTAGCAGCAGGCACGCCAGCCCCGCCGCAGCGAAAGCCGCCGGGACCGCCGGGGAATCCCCCTTTTTGCGCAGCAGGAGGGAAAGGGCCACTCCGGCGGCGCACAGCCCCAGCACGGCGAATACCGCTTCCTCGGGGAGGAAAAACAGCAGCGCCAGCGTGAACAGCATGGAAAAACCGATGATGGCAAACGGACGGCACATAGTAGGTGTCAGGGGCCAGGGGTCAGGAGGCAGGGGTACGCCTGCGCTCATAGCGACCCGCGTCCTCCCTCCTCCTTCCTCCCTCCTGGGATTATCCCATTGTCAAAGACAAGTCCTTGCCCGCGAGCAGGTGGAAATGCAGATGCGGCACCGTCTGCCCTGCGCCGGGGCCGTTGTTGGTGACGACGCGGAACCCCTCTGTCACGCCCAGGGAGGCGGCGATTTGCGCGGCGGCCTCGAAGCAACGGCCCACAAGGGCGCTGTTTTCCGCGGTGATTTCCATCACCCCGCTGGCGACGTGCGCCTTGGGGATGATCAGCACATGCACGGGGGCCTGGGGGTGGATGTCGTGGAAGGCGAGGATTTCCCCGTCCTCGTAGACCTTGCCGCAGGGGATTTCCCCCGCCGCGATGGCGCAGAAGACGCAGTCATTCATAGGGGAAGCTCCTCCTTCTCTGTCGGCTCCGCAGCGGCGGCCAAGGCCGCCAGGCGCCGGTCGCGCGCCCATTCAAAGGCGCTTTTGACGTTCATGTCATATTCGTGCTTCTCCATGCGCGCAAGGATCCAGATCTCCTCCACGCACGCCAGGATGGAAAGGCCCAGGCACACCGCCACGGCGGGGTTATAGACCTTCTGTGTGTGGATGCACACCGGGAACAGGATATACAGCGGGATGACGGCCCACCTGGCCGAGCGCAGGTGGAGGAACCCCCACTGCTTGAACTTGACCCGCGTATACGTGATGTTGACCGCCTTGAGGGCGGCGAAGACCCCGAACACCGCGTAGCAGTAGCCGGCGATGCCGTTCCCGCTGGCCAGGGAGGGGCCCAGCGACAGAATCGCCGCGACAATCACGCACACGATGAACACCCCGTCGCCGACGCTGTCCACCTTGGAGCCGAGCTTGCTCTCCCAGTGGAAGCGGCGGGCCAGGATGCCGTCGAGCACGTCGGTGATCCCGGCGATGCTGTAGCAGACCAGGAAGGTGATGGAATACCGCCCCGCCAGGAAGGGCAGCGCGATGGAGAACGGTATGCGCGAAAGGGATAGAATGTTTGGGATGTGCCGCAGCTTGGATTTTTTCCTCATCCTGTATCCTCCAATCATCTGTTTCACATTTTCATCAATATTTTATCTGTTCAGCATGGAGCGCAGCGCCGCCTCGCCCGCGGCCAGGGCCTCGCCGCGCTTGGCGGGGTCCTTCCCGCCCGCCATGGCGCTGTCGGGCTTCCCTCCCCCGGAGCCTCCCGCCGCCTGGGCCGCCGCCTTGGCGATGTTCCCCGCGTGGGCCCCCAACTGCACGGCCCCGGGCGCGCAGGCCGCCGCGAATTGCAGCGTGCCCTTCTCCGTTGCGCAGGCAAAGAGGGCCGCCGTGTCCTCGCCGCTTTGCCGCGCGATATCGCAGGCTTGGCGCAGGCCCGCCGCGTCGCATTCCAGCGTACCCGAAACAAACCGCACGCCGCCGATTTCCCGCGCGCCTTGCAGGAGCTCCCGCACGGCATAGGCGGAGAGCTTTTCCCGCGCCGCCGCAAGGGCCTTTTCGGTTTCCTTGAGCTGGGCCATCACGGATTCCGCACGGGCGGCTAATTCGGTGATATCATTTGTTTTCAGCGCTTCAGCAATATGGCGCAGCTTGGCCTGATCCGCGCGGTATTTCATTTGTGCCATATCTCCCGTCAGCGCTTCAATGCGCCGCACGCCCGAAGCCACCGAGCTTTCGCTCGTGACGATAAACATGCCCAGATTTCCGGTATTTGCCGCATGGGTGCCGCCGCAGAGCTCCATGGAACACCCCGGAATGCGCACCATACGCACGGTATCGCCGTATTTTTCGCCGAAAAGGGCCATCGCGCCCCGCGCCTTGGCTTCTTCGATAGGCAGTGTTTCGGTTTCGACAGGGATCGCTTTCCAGATGGATTTATTCACCAGCAACGTCACCTTGCGCAGCTCTTCCCACGTCAGCGCCGCGAAGTGCGTAAAATCGAAGCGCACGCTGTGCGGGGTCACGGATTGCCCCGCCTGCTCTACATGCGTGCCCAGAACTTCGCGCAGCGCCGCGTGCAGCAGGTGCGCCGCCGTATGGTTGCGGCGGATTTGCCACCGCGCGCCGGAGTCCACATTGGCCTTGACTATATCCCCCGCATGCGGGACATCAGCGGTACAGTAGTGAAGGATCACGCCGTCGAGGGTTTTCTTTGTGTCAGTTATATTCACCGCTTTTGCGTTGTACTCTTTGCCAATCCAACCCGTATCCCCGCACTGCCCGCCGCTTTCGGCATAGAACGGCGTCTTGTCCAGGATGACGATATCGCCTTCCACAGCCAGCACCGTCGCCTCGCACTCGTCCGTTTCATAGCCCACGAACTGCGTCGCGGGCAGGCCCGCCGTATCCACATCGCCCGCGCTGTCCCAGCCGCCGGCCTCCTTGCGCGCCGCCCGGGAGCGCTCGCGCTGCTCCTTCATCAGGGCCTTGTATTTCTCTTCCTCCACGGCCATGCCGTTCTCGGCCAGGATTTCCTTGGTCAGGTCGATGGGGAAGCCGAAGGTGTCGCTGAGCTTGAAGGCGTCCTCGCCGGAAAGGGCGGGGCCCGCGGTGTCGGCAATCATTTTTTCCAGCAATTGCAGCCCCGCGTCAATGGTGCGGGAGAAATTCTCCTCCTCGTTGGCGATGACGCGCAGGATGAACTCTCTGCGCTCGTGCAAGGAGGGATAGGCCCCGGCGTTCTCCTCGATAACGGTTTCGGCCACCTCGCACAGGAACAGCCGCCCGATGCCCAGCAGCCTGCCATGCCGCGCGGCGCGCCTGAGCAGGCGGCGCAGCACATAGCCCCGGCCCTCGTTGCTGGGCAGCACGCCGTCGCCGATCAGCATGACGGTGGCGCGGGCGTGGTCGGTGATCACCCGCAGGGAGAGATCGCTTTCCGGGTCGGCATGGTAGGCCACGCCGGAGATGCGGGAGATATGCTCGCGGATGCTGCGCACCGTGTCGATCTCAAAGAGCTGGTCCACGCCCTGGCAGATGCAGCCCAGGCGCTCGAGCCCTAAGCCCGTATCGATGTTCTTCGTTTCAAGCTCGGCGTAATTGCCCGCGCCGTCGCTGTCGAACTGCGTGAACACCAGGTCGTAGAACTCCACGTAGCGGTCGCAGTCGCAGCCCACGGCGCAGCCGGGCGCGCCGCAGCCGTATTGCTCGCCGCGGTCATAGTAGATCTCGCTGCACGGCCCGCAGGGGCCTTTGCCGTGCTCCCAGAAATTATCCTCCTTGCCAAGGCGCGCCATGTGGCTCTCCGGTATGCCGACTTCCTTGGTCCAGATATCCCAGGCCTCTTTGTCCCAGTTGTCGTCGCTCTCGTAGAACACGCTGCAGTAGAGCAGCGCCGGGTCCATCCGCATCACCTCGGTCACGAACTCCCAGGCCCAGGTGATGGCCTCGCGCTTGAAATACTCGCCGAAGCTGAAGTTGCCCAGCATCTCGAAGTAGGAGCCGTGGCGGGCGGTCTTGCCCACGTTTTCGATGTCCACCGTGCGCAGGCACTTCTGGCAGGTGCATACGCGCAGGCAGGGGGGCGTCACCTCCCCCGTGAAATATTTCTTCATCGGCGCCATGCCGGAGTTGATGAGCAATAAGCTGGGGTCCCCCTGGGGCACGAGCGAAAAGCTTGGCAGGCGCAGGTGCCCCTTGCTCTCAAAAAACGCCAGGAATTTTTCCCTTATTTCGTTTAGTCCGGTCCATTCCATATTCCAGTGCCGCTCCTATTCCCTATCTTAATTTATAAATTGTAACACTTTTCGCCGGGGTTGTCAATGACCAGAAGCAGGCGTCTGTAACTTTTTTTGGAAGCAGCCCCTAAATTGTTCATTGTTCATTGTCAATTGTTCATTGAGCCGTCCCTTCCCATCAGCCTGCGCAGCCTCTTCTGCCACCGCCTGCGGTAGAGCTGCAGGAAGGTGCTCAGGATCATGAAGTCGTACATCCAGAAGGCGAGGTTGCCCACCCCCAGCATGAAGGCCTCGGCGTACTGCGCGAAAGCGGGGCCGAAGTCGCTCAAATCAATGCCGAAGACCCGCGTGGCCAGGGTATAGGAGGCGATGCCCGCCGCGTTGAAGACGGCGAATTTGCACAGCCACGCCAGGGCGGCCGGGAGCCTGCGCTCCAGCACGCTCTTCAATATGGGGTAATAGCCGAAGAACATGGCGTAGAACAGGGCCGCGCCCCTGCCCGGCAGCAGCAGCACCGAGAGCGTGCCCGCCGCCAGGTAGACCCCCAGGGCCCAGGAGGCCCCCAGCTCCGCCACCAGCAGCAGGGTGAGCACCCCCGCAGCGGCCGGCAGGGCGTAATCCATGGAGGGCACGAAGGAGAAAACCCACATCAGCGCCAGGGTCAGCCCCGCGAAAATGCCGCACAGGGCCAGGCTCTTGACTTTTGGCATTCCGTACTCCCTCCCCCTTTCTCACTCAGCAGATATTGTCGCAGAAGCAATCGCCGCAGCATTCGCAGCAAAGCGCGCCCAGGCATATTTCGAGGCATTCGTTGTCGCTTCTCTCCCGGTCGCGCCAGCCCTGCCGCCGCTCCTGGCGGTTTTCGCGCATCTGCGCCCACGCCGCCTGGTATTCCCTGTTTTTGGGGGCGGAGCGCGCCGCCTGGGCAAAGTTTTTCTCGGCCTCCTCCAGCCAGCCCCGGCCCCGCTGGGCGCAGCCCTTCAGGTAATACCACTGCGCGTCGCGCTGCCGCAGGGGCATGCCGTCCAGGAGCAGCAGCGCGTCGTCGAAGCGCCCCGCCTGGATGCGCCCGCGGATGTCCGATAAATCCGCCGCGCCGCCCAGGCCCTGCCCCCCGCCCCACGCTTCCCGACGCCCGCTCTGCCCCCGGGAGAGCACGATGCTGTCGTAGGCGTCGTTGAGCTCCTGCATGCGCCGCGGGTCGCCATCGTATTCCCGTGCCAGGGCGCGGTAGGCCTCCCGCAGCAGCGCCTCGTCCGCCTGCGGGGGGATGCCTAAAACCTCATAGGGATTTTTCATTCGTTACCCCTTCTTTCGATTCCCACATTTCCTTCAATACCCTTTGCTCCACCGCCGCCAATCCCAGCGTCAAAATATTTTCCAGGATGCGGCGTATCTCCGGCGTGCTCTCCGCCGCGTCGGGTTCCTCGTATGCTTCCAAGGCTTCCCATTCCCCCGCCAGCTCCGCCGATGTGGCGCGGATTAGCCCCTCCGGATCGCACCCGCCGCTTAGGAACGGGTTGAACCGCCCCCGTTTGCGGTCGCCCTCACAGTCGTCCGCTGCATCCATGAGGTAGACCCACCGCCCCAGCAGGTATCCCAGCCGGTAGAGCCGCGCGTCCAGCAGGGCGCACAGTGCCCCCAGGGCGTGTGCGGAAGGATGCGAACAGGCGTCAGGGGAAACGTCCTCCCCTGCATCCTGCTTCCTGTATCCTGCCTCCTGCATGGCTTGTGCCATCACCGCCACGCGGATGATCCGCTCGGCCTGCGGGGCGCGGCGTTTGGCCCTGCGGCCCGCCAGGAGGAAGAAAATCCCTGCCGGGGCCCACAAAAGCTTGGCGTACCAGGCGCTGTCGCGCAGGGTATCCCGCCACTTGTAATACGCCATGAGCATCGAAACGTCCGCTGCGGCGTCGATGGCGGCGCTTTTGCAGCCCAGGCATTTCCTCAGCGGGTTGAAGGCGCACCGCGCGGGCGCGAAGCGCGCCTCTCCATCCTCCCGCAGCGCCAGGAGGGCGTAAAACGCCATGTCGTAGCGCAGCGTCAGCCGGGCCAGAGGGCCGTAGCGCCGCCCGAGGGCCTTGCACAGCGAGCAGTAGACGCCCCGGTACACCTCGTAGTCCCCGCAGGTCATGCGCGCCTTGCAGACCCTGACATAGCCGAACAACCGCCCGCACCCCCATTCCCTGTTTATTATACTACCTGCCCGGCATAAAGCCATGAACCGTTTGTAAATTTTTCGGGCATTCATTTTGCCGTGCGCAGGTTGGCTCTTGCACTTATGGGGAAAGTGTGGTATACTAGAAAAGCCAAAGGCGGGAGGATGCATGAAAAAAGCACGGCGTAATTATGTGGAGTATCAAGTTTAATTTCAAGGAGAGCCCCATGCTCATCGTATTGGAAGGACTGGACGGCAGCGGCAAAAGCACGCAGCTGTCCCTGCTGCGGGACTGGTTCCTCTCGCGGGGCGGCGAGCCCGTCGCCATCAAGCTGCCCGATTATGAGGACGGTTCCAGCCTGCTGGTGCGGCAGTATCTGGCGGGGCGCTTCGGCAAGGCCCCGGAGGACGTCAACGCCTACGCCGCCTCGCTGTTTTACGCGGTGGACCGTTACGCGAACTATAAGCTCAAATGGGTGGATGCCTACGCGCGGGGCCGCGTAATCCTCGCCGACCGCTACACCACCTCCAACGCGTATCACCAGGCCACCAAGCTGCCACCGGACGAATGGCCCGCCTTTTTCCAGTGGCTGGAGGATACAGAATATGGCAAGCTGGGCCTCCCCAGGCCGGACCTGGTGTTCTTCCTGGACATGCCCCTGGAAATCGCGCAGCGGCTGATGGATGCCCGCTACGCCGGCGACGAAACCAAGCGCGATATCCACGAGGCGCACGCCGCCTATCTGGCCCGGTGCCATGCCGCTGCCCTGGCCGCCGCGCAGTCCCTGGGATGGATCGTCATCCCCTGCGCGCAGGGCGGCGCGCCCCTGCCGCCCGATGCCATCCACCGGCGCATAAGGGGGTATCTCGAATGACCCGGCCCATGCGGGAAAGTGATTCCCCGGCGGTGCTGCGCATCTGGCAAGCCTGCTTCGGCGACGAGGAGGGCTACGTCCGCTTCTTCTGGGAGAACGGCTTCCCCCTGTGCCGCGGGCTTGTTTGGGAGGAGGAAGGCCAGGCCGTATCCATGCTGTTCCTGCTACCCGGCGCACTGTCGTATAAAAAGACTTTGCTGCCCGCCGAATATGTTTACGCCGTGGCGACGCTGCCGGAATTTCGCGGCCGTGGCTATGCGGCGGCACTCACGCGGGAGGCGGCGCTGCTGGCGGCAAGCGAGGGGAAATCCGCGCTGTGCCTGCGGCCGGGCGACGAGGGCTTGTACACCTACTACGCGAAGCTGGGCTTCGTCAAGGCCTTTGCCCAGTATGAGCCGGAAGACCCCTATGGCTATTTCGAGTTCACGTTCCCCACGAGGGAGTATATATATAAAGAAAGCAAACTGACCGGCAGGGAGCTCGCCTACGCCCCGCTGGAATCCCCCGGCGGCATGCTGCTGCCCTTGGACGAGGGCGCGCGCAAATTTTTACGCAAGACGAAAGGCAGGGCCTACATGGGCCCCGCGCTGGAATAGCGCCGCATATGCGGCATGGGAGGCAAGCCATGATTTACGAATTCCTGGCCGACGGCTTCGAGGAGCTGGAAGCCATCGCGCCCCTGGACCTGCTGCGGCGCGCGTCCAAGCTCAGCGGGCTGCCGGGCCTGGAGTTGCAGACCGTGGGCGTGGGCCCGCACCCGGGGGTGAAAACCGTCACAGGCCGCAGCGGCGTCGCGGTGTCCTGCGACATCGCCTTGGAGGAGGTGGACCAGCAGTCCATCGGCGGCGTGATCCTGCCCGGCGGGCCGGGGTATACCCGGCTGGCGGAAAGCGGCGAGCTGCTGGAATGCGTCGCCATCGCCGCCAAAGAGC
>Ga0268262_10006679_pt1 | contig 11003 bp, 8 predicted proteins | sample TergutNc150P3_FD_190354 | JGI IMG/M metagenome (GOLD analysis project Ga0268262, IMG submission 190354) | Nasutitermes corniger P3 segment gut microbial community from laboratory colony in Florida, USA - Nc150 P3 (SPAdes) (version 2) | ecosystem: Host-associated > Arthropoda: Insects > Digestive...
CCTTGGCCCCCAGCGCCGCCTCCGAAAAGCTGATGGGCAGTTTGATGTATAAGTTCGGCCCCTTTCTCTCGAACCTGCGGTCTTCGTCAACCTGTATTGACAAGTACAGGTCGCCAGGCCCGCCGCCGCGCTGGCCAGCCTCTCCTTTGCCTGTGATGCGGACTTTTTTGCCATCCTCGATGCCTGCGGGGATTGGCACTGTCACTGTTTCCATCGTAGGGTTCCTGCCCCTGCCTTGACAAGTAGGGCAGGGCGGCCCCTTGCGCCCCGCGCCGCCGCAGTCGGGGCACTCCTGGCGCGATTTGAAAAAGCTGAGTCCGTGTTCGACGGAGCCGGACCCTTTGCACGTTGGGCAAGTGGTCTTTTCGCCCCCATGTTTTTCGCCGCTGCCGCCGCAGACCGCGCACGTTTCTGTCCTGCTGACCTGAATCGGCAGCTTCACCCCATTGAACGCGTCCATGAAGCTGATGCGGACCGCGTGGAGTATGTCCTCGCCGCGCTTGGCCGATGGGCGGCCCCTCTTTTGCTGGCGCTGCTGGCCAAAATTGAAGAAACCCCCAAAGTTGCCGAAGTCGAAGCCGGGCTGCGCCCCCCCTTGCTGGGCGAAGGCGGCTGGCCCATTGGGGTCTCCGTATGTGTCGTAGTTTTTTCTCTTTTCCTTGTCGGACAGCACCTCGTGCGCTTCCGTGATCTCCTTGAACTTGGACTCTGCCTCCGCGTTGCCGGGGTTCAGGTCAGGATGGTACTTCCGCGCCAGCTTCCGATACGCCTTCTTGATGTCGTCTTCTGAAGCGTTTTTTTGGACGCCAAGCGTCTTGTAGTAATCGGGCGATGCCATAGCAACAGCATAACATGATCTGCGTAGGGGCGGCTAAGATTTTTCCCTAGCCAGTAAAGGTGTTGCCGGATGAACTCTTTTCCCGCTTGGGCTGCCTGCCTCGGAGCCGTCTAGGGTGTAGGTGTCAGGTTTCAGGGATTAGGGGGCAGGGTAAGAATTGATGCGGCTGCGCCGCGTTGAATGTTTAATTGCGGATTTAGCGTCTGGCGCCGGGCGAGCGTTGTTCCCGCCCGTATCGCCTACCCCGGAGGGCTCAGGGGCTAGGGGCCGCGCAGCGGAGCCGCGCTATTGTAACTGGCATCAAGCTCTAGCGCACCCTTATGGGGGCGCGCTTGGTTGGTTTGGTGCTGTCATCGTCATAATAATCAGTGAATTCCCAAGACCAGAGCGAGCCATCCTTCCTGATGGCCGCTGTGTAGTTAAACGTCGTTACAGTCGCCCAGTCCTTGCTTGAACCCACTTGGACGGGTCTTTTGGTGCCGTCGTCAAACAGGCCGTAGCCCCAGTTGCCCCAGGCCCAAAGGGAGCCGTCCTTCTTGATGGCCACTGTGTGGTAGGCGCCCGCCGACACTGCCGCCCAGTCTTTGCTGGAGCCCACCCTTACGGGGGTGCTCCTGTTTGTTGTGGTGCCGTCGCCAAGCTCGCCGTTCTCATTTTTGCCCCAGGCCCAAAGAGAGCCGTCTTTCTTGATGGCCATGGTGTGGCCCCAGGTCGCCGACACTGCCGCCCAGTCCTTGCTAGAACCCACTTGGACGGGGGTGGGTCTGTTTGTTGTGGTGTCGTCACCAAGCACGCCGTTCTCATTTTTGCCCCAAGCCCAAAGGGAGCCATCCTTCTTGATGGCCATGGTGTGTTCCCCGCCCGCCGTGACTGCCGCCCAGTCCCTTGAAGAACCCACTTGGACAGGGCGGCTCCTGTTTGTTTTGGTGCCATCGCCAAGCTGGCTGCTGTAATTTACGCCCCAGGCCCAGAGCGTGCCGTCTTTCTTGATGGCCACTGTGTGCCATCTGCCCGCCGACACAGCCGCCCAGTCCTTGTTAGTACCCACCCGTACGGGGACGTTCCTGTCTGTTGTGGTGCCGTTGCCCAACTGGCCGCAATTATTTACGCCCCAACCCCAAAGGGAGCCGTCCTTCATGATGGCCATGGTGTGTTCTCCGCCCGCCGACACGGCCTTCCAGTCCTTTGAATAGCCCACCTGAACGAGGGCACTCCGTTCTATCCCGCCGCCATCGCCACGCGGGCCTGTTTCGGTGCCGTTGCCCAACTGGCCAAATTCATTGCTGCCCCAGGCCCAGAGTGTGCCGTCCTTCTTGATGGCCACGGTGTGGCGGGCCGCCGACACTGCCGCCCAGTCTTGGCTCTGCGCCGGTGGCTGCTGCTTGGGGGCTTCCGCCAGTTGCTGCTTCAGCTTCTGCTTATCCACCGTCGGCTGCTGGGCGAAGGCCGCGCTGGCGCCGATGATCGCGGGCAACATCAGGCCCATCAATATATTCTTTGTGCCCATGTAACACTCCTTTGGTGGTTGCGCCCATTGGCGCGGTTGCTTAAAAAACAGTTACAAGTTACAAGATGCCGCTGCGCGGCGTCTAGCCCCTGAACCCTAATCCCTAACCCCTGATCCCTGAAACCTGATCCCTACCTATCCCCTAATCCCTGAAACCTGGCTACTCCTTTAAGCCGCCCAAGTGCTGCTGGCATTTGAGGCTGCACTGTGCAGCCTCAAACGCTCATTGCACTAGGGTGCCTTCCTCTAGTCCACAACCTCCGCGTCAATCACGCCGTCGTCCTTTTTCCCGCCGCCGTCAGGTTGTTGTTGGGGTGCGCCTTCGGGGGCTCCGGGCTTGTAGAGATGCTCGGCCATTTTGTGGCTCTTGTTGTTCAGGTTCTCTAGGGCACTCTTTATCTTGTCCGCGTCTAGGCTGTTGAGGGCCTCCTTGCCCTGCTGTATGGCCTCTTCCACTTCTTTTTTGTCGGCGTCGGGTATCTTGTCGCCATTCTCTTTCAGCAGCTTTTCCAGTTGGTAAATCGTCTGGTCTAGGACGTTTTTGTCTTCCAGCAGCTTTTTGCGCTTTTCGTCTTCGGCCTTGTGGCTCTCGGCCTCCCTCACCTTTGCGTCTATCTCGTCTTTGGACAGCCCGGTGGAGCCTGTCAGCGTGATGCTGGAATCCTTGCCTGTGGCCTTGTCCTTGGCCGTGACATGTACTATGCCATTTGCGTCTATGTCAAAGGTGACTTCTATCTGCGGCATGCCCCTTGGTGCGGGCGGGATTCCGCCAAGGTGGAACTGGCCGAGCAGCTTGTTGCCCTCCACCAGCGGCCTTTCGCCTTGGAACACTTCTATGTCAACTCCGGGCTGGTTGTCAACTGCCGTGGTGTATATCTCGCTCTTGCGCGTGGGAATGGTGGTGTTGCGCGGTATTATGACGCTCATCTGGCCGCCGTTGGCGTTGATGCCGAGGGAGAGCGGGGTCACGTCCAGCAGCAGTACGCCTTTAACATCTCCGGCCAGCACGCCGCCTTGCACTGCGGCGCCCACCGCCACCACTTCGTCTGGGTTGACGCTCTTGTTGGGTTCTTTGCCGAACAGTGTCTTTACAAGCTCCTGCACCTTGGGGATGCGCGTCGAGCCGCCCACCAGCACTGCCTCGTCAATCTGCGATGGGCTCAGCTTTGCGTCCTTGAGGGCGTTTTCGCAGGTGATTTTTAGCTTTTCGATGATGGGCTGTATCATCAATTCGAACTTGGCCCTGCTGAGGGTGCCTGTCAGGTGCTTGGGGCCGCTGTTGTCGGCGGTGATATAAGGCAGGTTGATGTCTGTCTGGGTGGTGCTGGACAGCTCGCACTTTGCCTTTTCGGCGGCCTCTTTGAGGCGCTGCATCGCGTCGGCCTGCTTTTTGAGGTCAATGCCCTCTTGTTTTTGGAACTCCTCCAGCAGCCAGTCAATGATGGCTTGGTCTATGTTGTCGCCGCCAAGGTGGGTGTCGCCGTTGGTTGACTTGACCTCCACCACGCCTTCCGAGACCTCCAGTATGGATATGTCGAAGGTGCCGCCGCCGAAGTCGAACACGGCGATGGTGCCATCCTTCTTTTTGTCCAGCCCGTATGCCAATGCTGCGGCTGTGGGTTCGTTGATGATCCTCTTCACGTCCAGCCCGGCTATGGCTCCCGCGTCCTTTGTGGCTTGGCGCTGCGCGTCGTTGAAGTAGGCTGGCACCGTGATGACGGCTTCGCTCACCTTTTCGCCCAAGTACGCCTCGGCCGTCTCTTTCATCTTGGTCAGCACCATCGCGCTGATTTCTTCGGGGCTGAGGCGCTTGTCCGCCGCCACTACCACGCAACTGCCCTTGTCCGAGCGTTCTACCGTGTACGGCACCAAAACTTGCTCTTGGGTGGAATCGGCGAATGGCAGGCCCATAAAGCGCTTGATGGAGAAAATGGTGCTCTTTGGCTGGGCGACAGCTTGGCGCTTTGCCGCCGCGCCCACTAAGCGCTCATGTGTCTTTGGATTGAACCCCACTACCGACGGGGTGGTGTTGGTGCCCTCTGCGTTGGGGATGATCTTGGGCTGGCCGCCCTCCATCACCGCGACGCAAGAGTTGGTCGTGCCAAGGTCTATTCCGATTATTTTGCCCATGTTGGCTCCTCTCCTAAAATGAATGGTGAATGTCTATTTAGACGGGTTAAGAGTTTCAAAGAAGACTGTCTCACTTAGCGGCAGGCGCTTTTCGCCGTGCCTGTCGGGCGAGGCTGCCTCGCAGTTGGCGTAGCCCACCGCCAAGATGTTGATTGGCTCCAAGTTTGGGGGCAGCGCAAATTCGCTTTTGATCACGCTGGGGTCGAACCAGGTGATCCAACAGCTTCCCAAGCCCAAGTCGGTGGCGCACATCATCATGTGGTCGGTCACTATTGAAGCATCTACTTCCATGACGTTTTTGCCATCCTGCGGACGCACCCAGGCCTTGTCCCTGTCGGCGCACACCAAGAAAACCAAGGGGGCCGAAAAAGTCTTTGCGGCTTTGGCAATTTTTCCCAGTGCCTCGGCTCCTTGGGCCACGATGATCCTGTGGGGCTGCTTGTTGGCCGCAGTGGGCGCGACATGAGCGGCCTCTAGGATGGCGTTCAGCTTTTCGTCTTCAATGGCGTTGGGCCTGAAGCTGCGAACCGAAAAGCGCTTTTTGGCCAGTTCTAAGAATGTCATTGCATCTGTCTCCAAGTCGTGGGGAAGATGCCCCCACAAAACTAGTATCGGCAGAAAAATTTTTTTGTCAAGTACTATTTAGTGAAAATTTTTAGAAAATCTTAGTTTGATATTATCAAGTTATCGTTTTATATAATCATTTCAATATTTAGATGTTGAAAAAAATGGACTCGGGGGCTGGCTTCGAGGTAGGCGATACACGTGAACAACGCCCATCCTACGCCACGCGCCCAATCCGCGATTAAACATCATCGCCGCGAAGCGGCATCAATACTGCCGCACTTGCGCGGCCCCCTAGCCCCTAATCCCTACCCCTGATCCCTAACTGGGCTTGCGCGGCCATCTTGTAATATCCTGTAACAGAACATGACACACCGCCCCTGCCCGACCTGCCGCCGCCCGACCCAATGGGAGGACAACAAGTGGAGGCCCTTCTGCAGCGAGAGGTGTAGGCTGCTGGACTTGGGCGGGTGGGTCAGCGAGAGCTATGGGATTCCCGAAGATGAAGAAGGGGATGAGTGGAGCGAATTTCAGGACAATTGACAATGGCGGTTTCTTCAATAGGCGGGCAGATGTTTGGAGTATGTCTCCGATGTGGGCGATACAGGCGGGAACAACGCTCGTCCAGTGCCACGCGCTCAACCTGCAATTAAACTTTAGGCGCCGCGAAGCGGCATCAATACTGCCGCGCAGCGGCACCTAATCCCTGATCCCTGAAACTTGGCCCCAAACTAGGCTTGCGCGGCCATCTTGTAACTTGTAACTTGTACCTTGAAACTGGTATTAAATGCGCTTCGATGTTTTGACACTCTTCCCCGATTTTTTTGGCCTAGCCCAAGTTGGCGTGACTGGGCGGGCATTCAGGGAATTGGGGCATAGCCTAGCGGTTCACAATCTGCGCGATTGCGCCGACAACCCTCACGGACACGTTGACGATGCGCCTTTCGGCGGCGGGCCGGGCATGGTGCTCTGTCCCGACGTGCTAAAGCGGGCGATTCAAGTGCTGCCCACTGAAGAACCCAGAAAGACGATACACTTCAGCCCCGCCGCGCCCCCCCTGACACACGCGAAGGCGCTGGAACTGGCAGGATATTCTCAGCTGGTGCTGGTCTGCACTAGGTACGAGGGCGCTGATCAGAGGGCAATTGATCTGTGCGTTGACGAAGAAATCAGCGTGGGCGAGGCCGTGGTCTCGGGCGGCGAACTCCCCGCGCTATTCCTGATAGACGCAGTATGCAGGCTGCTGCCTGGCGTGCTGGGGAACAGCGATAGCGCGGCGCAGGACAGCTTCGCCAACGGCCTATTGGACTGCCCCCACTACACCAGGCCCGAAGTGTTCGAGGGCGTTGCAGTGCCCGAAACGCTGACGAGCGGCGACCACAGTGCAATCGCCCACTGGCGGCTGCGCGAGTCCATGGCGCGCACAAAGCGCATTAGGCCGGATCTGTGGGCAGCTTTTCAAAAGGACAGACTAATAGCGCTTCCGCCCGCCGAACAATGGTTGGCCTGGCAGGTGGAACACAATGAGGATTGGGGAAAGCCAAAGCCCAAGGGATGGAAATGGAGCGTCTGAACTCCTCATCACGCCTATCGGAGAAGTCGTGCGAAACAGGGCGGGGGGGGCTGGAGAAGATGCCCACACTGGCTGGGTTCCTTCGATGCGGGCGCACTTGGCTGGGAGAATTTTGCAGCCTCGCCTAAAACTTTTGCAAATATGCTATTGACATTTTACCGGCGAATCTGAGAAGATAATGCTAGACAATTGCAAACCCATGAGAAACAACTGCGCTCTCAGTGCCGCCATGCGCTCCAAACCGCGTTCGGCTTAATTGAGGCGCCGCCAAGCATCTTGGATGCGGTTGTGGAACTGTAGTCTGTAATTTATTTTTACGAGAGAGAAAAAATGAAGCGAAACAAAGAAAAATCTTGGCCCAAAAGGGCAGTTTTCAGCAAATGGGTGAGAGAGGCCAAGCTGGCCCTGGAAGCCCACAGCCTTGGCCCTGTCGCAAAGATGCTGGGCCTTTCCCTGTCAACCCTGTACACGCTCCAGACAAAAAACAACCCGCGCAAGCCGAGCGACCAAGTGCTGGCCAAGTTGGCGGAGTTCCTTGGGCGCGATAGCAGCGAACTCACAGAGCCAGGCTCCGAGAGAGTCTCTAGGCAAAAGCCGGCGACATTCTCCGGGGACATCTGGCCGCAGAGGGCCCTTTTCAAGGCCCATGTAAAGAGGTACGGCACTACAAACAAAAAAACCTTGGCGGTCATTGCCGATGAGCTGGGAGTGAGGCTGAGGTTGCTGAGCAAGCTGCTTTACGAGAAAGAGCGCACGCCATCGCCCGATGTGATTGAAAGGGCCGCCGCCCTCTTTGGAGTCCAGGCAGACCTTTTCCAGGGGCAGCAGGTAAGGCGCCGACGCTCGTCCCAGCGCACAGTAACCGCCAATGGCCATGAGGAACAAGGCCAGGCCGGGCGGGCCATGCCCCTCAGGCAGCAGTGGCTCTGGGAGGCGCTGGGTCTAGGGCCCAACAAGGCGCTCACTTTCACCATCGAAGAGGACACCATGGAACCAGTGCTGCGCCTCGGCGATATTGTCATAGTTGACCTGAGCGCGGACAAGTCGGACATCGAGGATGGCCTTTGGTTGGTGAAGGTAGGCAACATGGAGAGGATAAAGAAGATCAAAGTGATCGGCCCAGACCAGATCGAATTAATTAGCTTCAATTCCGACTATCCAGCAGTCAGGCTCGAAGGCAGCAAATGGGAGTTGATAGGCAAGGCCGTCTATAGGTGTGGCAAGCTGTAAAATGCAGGGGTCAGGGGGTAGGGGTTAAAAATCGAAAGCGCGGCCCCAGACCCCTGACCCCTGAAACCTGATCCCCAATTGCCCCCCGCCGCCAGATCATCAACCCATCATCTACCACTCCGCTTTTAGGCTTCTCTTCATTAGGTTGTCCACAGCGGCCTTGGAGTCTTCTCCGTCCAGCAGGCGGACTACTTCTTGGGCGATGGGCATGTCTATGCCAGCAGCCTTGGCCAGCTCCAGCGCCGCCTTTGCTGTGTGAGCGCCCTCCACCACCTGCTCGCCCATGCTCGCAAAGGCTTCCGCTGGGGTGCTGCCTCTGCCCAAAAGCTCGCCGAATGTGCGGTTGCGGCTCTGCGGGCCGGTTGCGGTCAATAAAAGGTCGCCCATCCCGGCTAGGCCCATAACGGTTTCAGGCTGCCCGCCCAGCTTCTCCACCAAGCGGGCCATTTCGGCTAGGCCCCTCGTCAGCATGGCCGCCCTGGCGTTTAGGCCGAGGCCCAGCGAATCCAGCAGCCCCCCCGCTATGGCCAGTATGTTTTTGAGTGCGCCGCACAGCTCCACCCCCAGCACATCCCTCGAAAGGTACACCCTCAGCCTGGGCGTCGCCAGCATGGCCTGCAGGCGGACAGCTTCTTCTTGGGCGACAGACCGTGGCATGGCCAGCACAATGGCGCTGGGTTTTTGGCTGAACACTTCATCGGCGAACGTAGGGCCGGACAGAGCCCCCACGGGCAGGCCCAGAATAGGCTCCAGCGCGCCGGACAGCGTTCCCAAAGAGCCAGAGGGGGCACCATCGGCGGAGGCCAATATTCCCTTGCTGACGTGGATGAAATGCCTTGGACGCGCCGTCGTCTTGCCCAGCACCTCCCTCCAGGCCGATGGCGAAATCTGCGTAGGCATGGCGCTGGCCCAAAGCTCAGCGTGGAAGTCTTCTTTGAACCCGGTGACGACCTGGAGCGATTCTGGCAGCCTTCCGCCTGGCAGTCTGGGGTGTTCCCTGGTGCGGTCGAGTTCGATGCCCGCGTCTTCGGGGTACGCCCACAGCATTGCATTTAGCCCATTGCGCGCCCAAGTGGAGGCCAGCGCCGCGCCCCACGCCCCGCTGCCGAAAACAACGACGTCAGTCATTTGGGCCTCTTGCAAAGCCAAGGTATTTTTTGGACTGTGAGGCTGCGGGCAATCAAATTGACAATTGACAATTGACAATTGACAATGGTGGCTGCGGGCCGCGCCAGCGTCGATTTTCTTAATTTGACGGTTACCATTGTGTGACAGTTCTCAGAAATTGGATAAGGGAACATGGGCAATGGTTGGGGGGGTGCAAGTGGCTCCATTGACAATTGGGATGCGGCTCCAATGGGTTTACTTGCGGATTTCAGAACAGTTTGTGCTCCACGCCTTTGATCAGCCTCTTGATGTTGCTGTGGTGCTTGACGACCACAAGCAGGGCGACTGCCGCCCAGATGGCGCAGATGTATGGCAGGTCGTACCTTGGCGCATTGTGCAGCTTGTACAGCCAGAACAGTGGCACGGCCAGCGCGCCGAGGATGCTGCCAAGGCTCACATAGCGGGTGATGGCCACCACCACAGCGAACACTATCAGCGCCGGCCAAACCGCCGCAGCTTTGAAGGCCAATGCGGCCCCCAGCGAAGTGGCGACGCCTTTCCCCCCCTTAAAGCCCAGCCAAGGCGGAAACACATGCCCTGCAATTGAAGCCAGTGCTGCCAGCGAAGCAATGATTCTCAGGTCGTTGATGGGGGCCTCGAAAATCCTGCTGCCCAAGTACATAGCTATGATCACTGGGAAAAAGCCCTTTGAAGCGTCCAAAAACAGCGTCGCGCAGCCCAGGGCCTTTCCCCCCGCCCTAGCGACATTGGTGGCGCCTATGTTGCCCGAGCCAACTTCCCTCACGTCGCCCTTTCTCGCCGCCCTAAAGAGCAGGAGGCCAAAGGGGACGCTCCCAACCAAGAAGCTTGCCAGCAGATAGATGGATATGCCAAGAATCAAAGTCGCCCCAAGTGCCTTTCAGCGAAATACTGGCGCCGAGGATGGGCCAGCGGAAAAAAATAGTATATAGCTTAGGCAGAGGGAAGGCAAATTATTCAGTGGCCGCTTGCGCGACATGGTAGAGGCCGACCGACTAGCTGGCCCCGATGCAGGCCAAATGGCCGTCCAAATCGCCCTTTTGAGCCGCGTTGCAAGCATAGACGGGAAAGTCCTGCCGTTTGAGGATTTTCAAGACCTCGACGCGGATGACATTATCGCTATGGTGAAGCGGGATTTTTCGCCCTCGCCGCCACCCTCGCCCCCGGAACCGTCGCAGACGGAATACTCGCACTCGCCAAGCTGACGGGCTGGACGATCTCAGAGATGGAAAACATGCTCCTTGATGAACTACTTTACTGGCTTGAAAAGGCCAGTGCATTTCAAGAGAGGATCAATAGTGCTATGGAATAGGTTGGCGGCCAGACTGCAAAATTGCATCATACTCGGCGCCGTATTCAGACCGCAAATTGCTCATGTGCCTAGCGCTTGCGCCCCCCGTTTGATTGATCCTTTTCTCAATCCATTTTATGCGCCGAACCTCAGCATCAAGTTTGGGGTCTGGCTTGGAACAGACGATGGGGAAGTATTTGACCGCAGCCCAAATCATCGCTATGGCAACGCCCGCAATCAAGATGCTAACCATGCGCCCCCCTAGGTGAAAAAATGAATCTAGCCAACCTTGCTATCAGTATAACAGCAATTGACGCCACGCGCAACACGCTTTTGCGAATGACCGACAATTTCAGGAAAACCGCCAAAGAGGTAACAAAACTTTGGCAGGAGGGCAAAAACTCGAGGCTTCGATGAAGGGCATTGGCAAGGGGGGTGGCTTCGATGTGGGAGGTTCAGGTGGCAACGATGCTTTGTTTAGTGCTAGATGCCCAATCCGCCATTAAGCATCAACGCGGCGCAGCCGCATCAATCATCTCTGAAAGCGCGAATGCGCTAAGAGGAATGTAGCCAAAACCGGCGTTGGCTTTGACGCTGCTAAGGCAGCGTCAAACTCGACTTTGGCCTTTTACTAGTATGCATACGCCGCATAATTTTTCCTCTTGATTTTGCGCCCTTTCTGTTCTAGTCTATGGACTAGAACAGAAAGGAGGCCCTGATGGGG
>Ga0268262_10006680_pt1 | contig 11003 bp, 7 predicted proteins | sample TergutNc150P3_FD_190354 | JGI IMG/M metagenome (GOLD analysis project Ga0268262, IMG submission 190354) | Nasutitermes corniger P3 segment gut microbial community from laboratory colony in Florida, USA - Nc150 P3 (SPAdes) (version 2) | ecosystem: Host-associated > Arthropoda: Insects > Digestive...
CGCTGGCCCTTATGGCGAAGATGGGCCTTTCGGACAAGGCAAAAAATTACCCCTGCGAACTTTCAGGCGGCCAGCAGCAGCGGGTTTCCATAGCGCGGGCGCTGGCCCTGGATCCCCAGGTGCTTTTTTTTGACGAGCCCACCAGCGCCCTTGACCCGGAACTCACCTCCGACATCCTCAAGGCAATACGCGCCCTGGCTGAAGAAAAGATGACAATGGTCATTGTTACCCACGAAATCCCCTTTGCCCGGCAAGTGGCCGACCGTCTTTTATTTATGGACGGCGGCGTTTTTGTGGAAGAAGGTTCCGCAACGGAAGTTATCGACAATCCAAAACAGGAAAGAACAAAGGCTTTTCTTTCTAAACTGGAACGGTAATTTAACTTTACCTACCTATATTGATTGGAAGGCGGGGTCCATACTCCGCGGCTTACCCTAAACTTGACCCATAATTTTAAATAGGTTGGCAAAGGGAGGGCAGCGGAGTGGCAAAAAATTTCTGGAGTTCTCTGTTGTAACAGACCAGAGAAAAAAGCATAACCTTAAAGTGCAGTAATGGCGTCCGGCATGATAAATATGAGGATGGCATTTTTTACGAAATTATTAGACACCTGATTGCAGAATAAAGGCCGGACGGGGCTGTGGAAACAGATTCTTCCAGCTTTTTTGCCACTCCGCTGCCCTCCCTTTGCCTGGATTTTGGAAATTTGTGGGTCAAGTTTAGGGCTAGCAGCGGGGGATTCATTATATATCGTAGTCGTAACCGGAGATATCCTTGGAAGTATCTACTATATCTTGAATAGTAATGCCGTCAAGGTATTCGTTGATCTTTTTTTCAAGCCCCTCCCATACCCACAAGGTTTTACAGTCTCCCTTTTGCAAACATTGATTTGGCTTATCCGCCAGACAAGAAACAGGGTTTAGCCCCCCCTCGGTAATTCTTAAGATTTGCCCAACCGTGTATTTATCCGGCTCTTTTGCCAGCATATATCCACCCCTATTGCCCCGGTTGGTACGCAGGATGCCAGGGCGGTTCAGCAAGGTAACAATTTGTTCAAGGTATTTCTTGGAAATGCCCTGCCGTTCGGAAATATCTTTTAGTGAAATAAACCCGTCGTTTTTGTGCTCAGCCAAGTCCACAAGCATACTGAGCGAATACCGCCCTTTTGTCGATATTTTCACTGTTATACCCGCCTATTTTATGTTACCTTATTATACCATAGGTTTACTATGGATACAAGTTTTACAGGGCAACAGCATTTAACCTGTCGCATGGTTATAATCGCAATAAAACAGGAAAGGGGACAGTGTGGGCTTGCCAAAACATTATGGGGTTCTCCGGCGGAGAAGACGAGCAAATGAAGGCTTGCCTATAGAGTAGAATAGATGACTGACCACTTGGTTTGTTTCAATAATTCATTCACTGTCCAAGATGCCAAGTGGTCGGACGGCTTCGTAGTCCGGGTTCTCCCATCTGTTTTGGACAAGCCCACACTGTCCCCTTTAATGGTTTTCTTGCTATTGGTGAGTAGGTGATAAAGTAAATGCTGTTGCCCTACAGGTTTTTGCCAGCCTATTGACAGGAATGATATTTCCCTATATTATCCTAGTAAACATATAGGATATATGTAGAATTCATTTTTAAGGAGAGTTTGACCATGGGCAAAAATTACAAATTTGAGACGCTTCAACTTCACGCCGGGCAGGAAAAGCCCGATCCAACTACCGACGCCAGGGCAGTGCCCATTTACGCGACGACATCTTACGTATTCAAGGACTGCGCGCAGGCAGCCGGAAGGTTTGCCTTGACCGAAGGCGGCAACATTTACACACGCTTGATGAACCCTACATCGGACGTGTTTGAACAGCGCATAGCGGCCCTTGAGGGAGGCGTTGCAGCGCTGGCTACCTCTTCCGGAGCGGCGGCGGTAACCTACGCGATACAAAACATCGCAACGGCAGGGCACAACATCGTTTCCGACAAGCGTATTTACGGCGGAACTTATAACCTTTTCGCCCACACCCTGCCCGATTTTGGCGTATCCACAACCTTTGTAGACGGCAGCGACCCAAAGAACTTTGAAAAGGCGATTAACGAAAAAACAAGAGCCCTGTTTGTGGAATCGCTTGGAAACCCCCATTCCACCATCGTTGACCTTGACGCGCTGGCGGCTATCGCCCACAAGAACGGCATCCCGCTTATCGTGGACAATACTTTCTCGCCGCCCTGCCTGTTCCGTCCTATCGACCATGGCGCCGATGTGGTTGTTCATTCTGCAACGAAATTTATCGGAGGGCACGGAACGGTCATCGGGGGCGTGATAGTAGATTCGGGAAAATTCAACTGGGCGGCAAATGACAAATTCCCCGGCCTTTCAAAACCGAATCCCAGCTATCATGGCGTAGTCCTTACCAATGCGGTGGGAAATCTCGCCTATATCGTCAAGATCCGCGTTACCTTAATGAGGGACACCGGCGCGACGGTAAGCCCCTTCCATTCCTTCCTTTTCCTGCAAGGGCTGGAAACCCTGTCACTGCGGGTGGAACGCCATGTAGAAAACGCGCTAAAAGTGGTAGATTATCTATCGAAGCATCCTAAGGTGGAAAGCTTGAACCATCCGGCTCTGCCTAACCATCCGGATCACGCCCTGTATCAAAAGTATTTCCCACGGGGTGCAGGCTCTATTTTCACTTTTGAAATAAAAGGCGGCGCGGAACAGGCAAAGAGCTTTATTGACAAGCTGGAACTGTTTTCGCTTCTTGCCAATGTGGCGGATTCCAAATCGCTGGTTATCCATCCGGCAAGCACAACACATTCCCAGCTTTCCGGGAATGAGCTTTTGGAGCAGGGGATAAAGCCGAATACCATCAGGCTTTCCATTGGAACCGAACACATCGATGACATTATCGCCGATCTGGAACAGGCGTTTGGAGGCAAATGAACAAAAAGGCATTAATTGCCATGAGCGGAGGCGTTGACAGTTCAGTAGCCGCATACATGTTGAAACAGCAGGGCTTTGACTGTACCGGAATAACCATGAAGCTGTTCACAAATGAGGATATAGGAGCGGACAGGGCAAAAAAATGCTGTTCTCTGGAAGACGTAGCAGATGCGCGTAATGTGGCTTATGCTATGGGTATCCCTTATTTTGTTTATAACTTCACGGAAGATTTCAGGAAGCAGGTAATAGGCCGTTTCATCGAAAGCTACCGGAACGGCGCAACGCCGAATCCCTGCATTGACTGTAACCGCTATATCAAATTCGCAAGGCTGCTTGACCGCGCAAAAGTGCTGGGCATGGATCATATAGCAACCGGCCATTACGCCCTTATTGAAACAGACGCGGGAAGCGGAAGGTATCTCCTTAAAAAAGCGGTCGACGAAACAAAAGACCAAAGCTACGTGTTATACGCCATGACACAGGAGCAGTTATCGCATACCCTGTTTCCCCTCGGCGCCCTTCGTAAATCAACAGTACGAGGCATTGCCAGGGAGCAGGGTTTTGTAAACGCGGACAAGCACGACAGCCAGGACATTTGCTTTGTGCGCGACGGCAGTTACGCGGATTTTATCGAACAATACACCGGCAGAAAAAATGAAGACGGCGATTTTGTAGACATACACGGCGCTGTTCTTGGCAGGCACAAAGGCGTAATCCGCTATACCATAGGTCAGCGGAAGGGGCTTGGATTGTCCCTGAAAAGCCCGCTGTATGTGCATACCAAGAATGTAAAGGACAACACTGTAACGCTGTGTGAAAGAGACGGACTGTTTGCCAAATCGCTTGACGCCTGTGACTTTAACTTTATAGCCTGCGATAAAATAAACAGCCCAATTCGCGTCAAAACAAAGATACGCTACAATCAAACCGAACAGTGGTCAACGGTGACGCAGACTTCGGATGACACTGTCCATATTGAATTTGACGAACCGCAATGGGCAATAGCACAAGGCCAGGCGGCGGTATTGTATGATGGCAATACCGTCGTTGGCGGAGGAACTATTCTTTAGATTATTCTACCTTAAACCGGTTTACTTCCATTATCAGACAGTCAATGCTTTCACGGTTTTTGTGGCTTATCTCGTTGACGTGGTTTACCGCTACGTTTATCTGATCCGCGCCCGAAGCCATCTCGTTCATCCCGTTGGTTATCTCCTGCGTTACCTTTTCAAGGTTCTGGCTTTCCTTCATTACTTCCTGGCTGCCTTCAAGCATTTCCTCAGAGCCGCCTTTTACCTGCCGCGTGATCCCGCTCAAGTCGCTGACGCTTTGAAGAACCTGCTTGCTCCCGCTCCCCTGCTCTTCCATGGCGTTGCGGATATTCTCTTCCTGCTCGGAAACGGTCTTGACGCTTGTGTCTATCGCCTCGAACCTGGCAAGCACGTTCTCGGTAGATCTGGTTATCTTGTCGATGGACTCTTTTATCTTCTTCAATACCGTCCCGATGGTCTTGGACTGCTCGCTGGAGCTTTCCGCCAGCTTCCGGATCTCGTCGGCGACTACCGCAAAGCCCTTGCCGGCTTCTCCGGCGTGGGCCGCTTCTATAGCGGCGTTCATCGAAAGCAGATTGGTCTGGCTCGCGATGTTCTCCATTACCGAGTTTATTTCCAACAGGCCCTCGGATTCGCGGGCAATTTCCTGGATGTCCTGGGCCACGTCTTGCAGGCCGGTGCGGCCCACCTCGGAGGCATCCCTTAGGGTCTTAACGTTGGTGGAGTTGCTGACCAGCGTGTTGGTAACCGAAGCGATATTGGCCACCATTTGTTCGATCGCGGACGAGGCCTGGGAAACATTGTTGCTCTGGTTTTCTACGTGCCCGTTGAGCTTGTTGATGTTGATGATAACCTGTTCCATCGTAGCGTTGGTTTCGGTAACGCTGGCGCTCTGGTTCAGGACGCGGCCCTTGATGCTCTGGATGTTGGCTGTAATCTCGTTTACCGCCGCTGCGGTTTCGGTCATGTTGCTGGCAAGGTCGTTGCCTATGTCGGCCAATCCTGCCGCCTCTTTCTTGATGATCATAACCAGGTTTTTGATTTTATCCAGTGTTTTGTTAAAATACTTGGCAAGGTCGCCAATCTCGTCATTTGAATGAACGTTAACGCTCTTCGTCAGGTCGCCTTCGCCTTCGGAGATGTCTTTGAGGGTGTCCACCACCCTGACGATTGGCTTGGTAGTGCTGTTCAGGACAAAATAAACGATTACAACTGCTGCCAATATTGCCACTACCGCTATAATAATGACGTACATCATCAGAGTGTTGACTTCTCTCATGATAAAAGTTTCAGTTGAGCCGATCATTACCGCCCATGTTGTTTTAGAACTCCCTATGGGAACATTGGTAATGGCCATTACCATGTTTGTCTTCAGCTCCGGGTCGTAGGACGTACCCTCCCATTCCTGATCGCTTGAAATGGCTTTTTTGACGTCGTTTAAATATTTGCCGTATTGCGTTTCAGTGTCGATTTTCTTTCCGATAAACTCAGGCAGGTAGTTTGCCAAAATAGATCCCGTATCGTTATAAATTACCGCGCTGGTAACTTCTTCCATAGTTTTGATAGTCTGTTCAACCAGGGGTTGTATCATGGCAATATCCAGCTGACAAAGTACGGTTCCGACTACGTCATTGATACGTTTGTTAATAATGGGAACTGCGAGCCTGACAGCATAAGTATCTTTCCCCAAATTTTTTAAGGGGCTGATGTCGCTCATATTGGTTGTTAACTTGTCGGGTCCGGTCATAAAAGTCATCATATCCGCGACAGCGGTAGTAACCGTAGCTTGTATCTGCCCGCTTTCCCTTGTCAGCATATAAGCGAACTGTCCCGTGGAGGTCGAGCCTACTCTGCCTATGTAACGGCTGTCCATGCCGTCAATGGCGTCCGGCTTCCAAATGGTAGCTATACGTATAAAATCGGGCGTGTCCTCAAAAATAGACCTCAGCATGTCTTCATAGGTCTGGCGGCGTGTTTCAGGCGCTATGTTTTCATAAAAATTCATGACATTCGACAGGGTCTCTAATATCTTTATATAGCCGTTTATACGACCATCCCAGTACTCGGCGCGCTGACGTGCCAGATACAGGGTTTTCTCCTTTGCAAGACCCATAATTATACTGGATGCCTGTTGCAGTTCGATTATGGCAATGCCGCCCCCCACAACCACCACAATGGCAATTACCATAATACAAAGTCTGAATTTAAGTTTCATTACGCTTCTCCTTTAGGGAACGAGGCTGTTTGATTTGAGTCAAAAAATACCATTAATATATATTATACATTAAATATGAAAAAAAAACAATCCGCGCCGTGTTGGAAGATGTAGAAATAACTTAAAATATCGTACAAAATCATAAAAGGAGGGCTAAATTGATAAAAATTCTCATTCCATATGCGCTCAGGGCATTTACCGAACGCAATGCGGAGGTGGATGTAGAGGGCAACACTGCAGGCGACGCGATTAACGCGCTTGGCAATGCGTATCCCGCCCTAAAAGCACACCTTTTCACAGAAAACGGGCAGCTTCGCGACTTCATAAACTTGTTTGTGGGCGGCGCGAACATAAACAGCCTGCAGGGACTGAACACACCTGTCGCCAATGGCGTTGAATTGATGATAGTCCCCGCCATTGCCGGGGGCTCAGGCGATTCTGAGCTTACTATTGAGCTTACAAACGAAGAAATTGCGCGTTACAGCCGCCACCTGCTTTTGCCGGAAATAGGCGTCGAGGGGCAAAAAAAGCTAAAAACGGCGAAAGTCCTCATTGTAGGCACAGGCGGGCTTGGAGCGCCGCTTGCCTTGTACCTCGCGGCGGCTGGCGTTGGAACCATAGGCCTGGTAGATTTTGACACGGTAGACCAATCAAACCTTCAGCGGCAGATAATTCACAGTACGCGCGATATTGGCAGACCCAAGACAGCGTCAGCGAAGGACAGAATCAAGGGAATAAACCCGCTTGTGAATGTGGTAACCCATAACGCAATGCTTACAAGCCAAAACGCGCTGGAGCTTTTTGCCGGCTATGACATTATCGCGGACGGAACAGACAATTTTCAAACGCGCTACCTTGTAAACGACGCCTGCGTATTTTTAGGCAAACTGAATGTTTACGGCTCTGTGTTTCAATTCGACGGGCAGGCAACAGTCTTCGGCGCAAAGGACGGCCCTTGCTATCGATGCCTGTACCCGTCTCCGCCTCCGCCCGGCCTTGTACCTTCGTGCGCGGAAGGCGGGGTTATGGGCGTACTGCCCGGCATTATAGGTACCATTCAGGCGGCGGAAACAATTAAGCTCATAGTAGGCGGGGCCAAACCGCTGATAGGCCGCCTGCTTTTATTCGATGCGTGGCGCATGGCGTTCCGCGAATTAAAACTTGAAAAAAACCCCAACTGCCCCGTATGCGGGAAAGCTCCTTCCATTCATGAACTTATTGATTATGAACAATTCTGCGGTTTGAAAAAAAATCAGGATAGCAAACCTATAGATACCATAACTGCCATCGAATTAAAAAAACGCCTTGATAACGGAGACAAAATTCAATTTATAGATATACGCGAGCCGCATGAACGCGCAATTGTTAAATTCCCCGATGCTCTTGTAATACCGCTTGGCCAGCTGGAAAGGCGCATGGACGAGTTAGATCCGTCAAGGGACGCGGTGTTTCTGTGCAAAATCGGCCAGCGCAGTATTCTGGGAATCCGGACTTTGCAGGAAGCCGGTTACAAAGGCAAATTGCTAAATTTATTGGACGGCCTTAATGCCTGGGCCAGGGATGTTGACAAAAGTATGCCGGTGTATTGAATTGAGGAGCGGTTTACACAGTCTCATCTGTAACTACCGCTTCAAACTGACGGTCGATATTTTCTTTAATTTCATTTTTTAATCTCCTCAGCAACTCAGATGGAAGCCGTACCGGATGCAAGCGATCAGCTTCGGCCTGGGGGTACAATAGCTGGTATACTTCCACGTTTAAAGCAATAGCCAGCTTGACAGCTGTTTTGTCGCTTACCCAGGAACGGCATCCTTCTATATCTTTGATTAATTGCTCTGAAAGGCCTATTCTTTCCGCTAATTTTTCCTGTGACATTCCTTCTATATTTCGATATTTTTTGATATTTGCGGAAAGTACCTTTCTCAGACTGCCGGTTTCCGCTGTCATTTTTCCCATTTCAATAGAGTATGGGGTTTAAATGCTACTTGACCAATTGCTTTTATCTAACTACTGTTACTATTAGCAGTATCAGGTATATATTACCACAAAAAAATGGTGATAAAAACAACAGGGTGTAGATGATACTGCATGGGCAAGGCATGGCAGAGGCAAGGAAAAAGGTCATCCTGGTTGACGATAACCCCATCAACCTGAAAATAGCCAGAAATACCCTTATTGGCAAATACGACGTTTTTACTGTGCCCAGCGCCGCAAGGCTCTTTGAACTGCTTGAAAAAACCCTGGCCGACATCATTTTGCTGGACATAATGATGCCCGAAATGAGCGGCTACGACGCCATCAAGCTCTTAAAAAACAACCCAAAAACAGCGGACATCCCGGTAATATTTCTAACCTCCAAATCGGACGCAAACAGCGAGCTTGAGGGCTTTGCCCTGGGGGCGGTGGACTTTATTTCCAAGCCCTTCTCTCCCCAGCTACTTATGAAACGGGTAGACGTACACGTCCTTGTGGAATCCCAGAAAAAAGAGCTGAAACACAAAAATCAGCACCTCCTGTATCTTGCGGAAGAAAAAATAGAAGAAGCCAAGGAATTGCAGAACGCCATCCTAAAAACAATGAGCGACCTGGTGGAATACCGCGACAATGTAACCTGGGACCATGCCGAGCGCAGCGAGTTTTTTTTGAAGCTCCTGACAGAAGAAATGATAAGGCAAAACGTATACTGCAAAGAAGTAAAAGACTGGGACATGATAAAATTTTTTCAATCTTCCCAGCTTCACGATGTGGGAAAAATAGCCATCAGGGACAATATATTGATGAAGCCCGCCAAACTGACAGCGGAGGAATTTAACGAAATGAAAAGGCACACTTTTTTTGGCGAGAAAGTCATTGAAATGATACAGGAAAGCACAAGGGAAAGCGTTTTTTTGACACATGCCAAGATAATGGCCGGAACCCACCACGAGAAATGGGATGGCACAGGCTATCCCAAAGGCATCGCGGGAAAGAACATCCCCTTACAGGGCAGGTTGTTGGCCCTTGTGGATGTGTACGACGCTTTGATTTCCGAGCGGCCCTACAAAAAAGCGCTTCCACCGGAAGATGCCGTTAAGGTAATAAAACAGGGAAGCGGCACCCACTTTGACCCGGCTTTAGTAGAAGTATTCGCCGTCCTGGCCGATTATTTTCTGGAATAATTGATTTGTAGGTGTATAATTTTTGAGGGAGAAAAGGGAGAAAGAAATGAAGATTAAAGTCAAACTGAGTATCATGGTGATCGCCATTGTAACAGTCATTGTAGTCGGAGTTGCCGTAACATTATTACAGCAGGCTTCCAGCATAAGCGTGGACTTGAGCATGCGGGCAATCGAAAATCTTGCCAGCCAGCGCGCCGCGTACTGGCAAGGCAGGGCGGACGGTTTTTTTCGGCTTTTGCGCACGCTGGCAAATATAATGGGTGATTTTGAAGAAGATGAGGCGGCGGAAAGGCGGGACATGTATGACAGTATGATAATGTCTGTCACAAGGGCGGAAACTACCTTGTTTGAGGTCTACACTATCTGGAAACCAAACGCGGTTGACGGAATGGACGCCCGTAGCATTGGACATGCCGGTTCCACCGAAACCGGACAGTATGCCTCGGCATTTACAATAGACAATGGTACTGTAACACACCATGTTTCTACCGATGTAGAAGCCACCATGGCATATTTAAACGGCCCCAACGCGCGTAAAGACAGATATGAACCTCCCGTCCCCAGAAAAGTAGACGGGAAAGATACCTATTATTTCAGAATAATGGTTCCCATCATAAATAGACGTAACAACGAAGTAGTTGGAGCAGTGGGCGGTCTTTGTGTAATAGACGCGATACAGCCGACGATAGAGAATACCGTAAAAACCAGAGAGGAAGTTTCCGCAGTGGTAATGTATTCCAGCAACGGGTTTATAATTGCACATTCTGTGCCGGAACGTGTGGGCAAGAAGATGACCGAGGTAGATACGATATACGGCAAGTATATGCAGGAGGCAAGTCAAGCTGTTCAGGAAGGAAAACCATATAGCTGTGCAAGCTATTCGTCTGTATTGAAAACAGACCTGGAAATTACTATGGTACCTTTCCAAATAGGCAATTCGGGCATGACATGGACCATAATGGTAGCGTCGGCGAAATCGTACATCCTGAAAGAAGTAAATAGGATGACCGTGTTTACGATCATTATTGCGGCTATAGCCATTGTAATAGCTGCGGTAATTGTTTACTTTGTCCTGCATGGCACTACAAAACCAATCGTCAATGTAGCGGCTACCCTCTTGGACATTGCCGAGGGGGAAGGCGATTTGACACGGACTATCGACGTCCATTCCAAAGACGAAGTTGGCGATCTTGCCCGTTACTTTAACAAGACTCTGGGAAAAATCAAGAACCTTGTTTTGGGTGTCAAAGGGGAAACGGATATCCTGTCCGGCATCGGAACCGACCTTGCAAGCAACATGAGCGAAACCGCCGCCGCGGTGAACGAGATTACCGCAAACATCCAGAGCATCAGGGGCCGCATGCTGAACCAGAGCGCCAGCGTCAGCGAAACCCACGCCACTATGGAACAGCTTACCGTAAACATCCATAAGCTCAACGATCATGTTGAAAACCAGAGCGCGCGTATGTCGCAGGCTTCATCCGCCATTGAAGAGATGATGGCCAATATAGGTTCGGTTACCGGGACGCTGGTCAACAACGCGGCCAATGTGAAAACACTTAGGGAAGCCTCCGAAGTGGGACGCACCGGCTTACAGGATGTGGCAACGGACATTCAGGAAATAGCCCGCGAGTCAG